>SDBS01002077.1_pt1 | contig 20190 bp, 22 predicted proteins | sample 2277091 | NCBI WGS metagenome assembly SDBS01 (sample SAMN10404972, study PRJNA504765) | marine sediment metagenome | isolation source: marine sediment core GS10_PC15, 163 cmbsf | place: Arctic Ocean: Southern Knipovich Ridge | collected 2010 | reverse complement strand
CGACATAGCCTCCAGACCAGGCAACATAAAGCTATCCCCATGAGTAGGGCACACAAAACCCCACCTTTCTTAATCTTAGGCCACCACCTTATGCAGTCATTCAGAACATCTTTATAAGAGTGGCTTGCGTCTATGTATCCAAAATCTAATGACTCGGGACCAAATAATAATGCTGCTTCCATGGATGGTAAAATATGCCACTTCGTTCTATCCTTAAAACAGTCTACCTTAACTCTCGCGTCTCCGTAGTTACTTAATCCTCTTGTAGAATAGTTGTCTACCAGGTATAGAGTTTTAATCTCTTTCCACTCATTTAATATCTCCCACGCGTGTATACCTTGGTCTACTCCAACCTCTACTCCAATAACGTCCCTTATGTGTTCATTTGCCTCGTGTGCTTTTGACATTGCTGCTCTCATTTTATTGCTATGACCCCCATCTCCCATGATTTCTGTTTGTCTAGTTTATGTTTATACATATGTGGGTCTACGAAATCGAATTCCTTAAACCCAGCCGCTCTCAAGCAGGCACTCATTATTGATGTATCGAATCCTGCTCGGTGATAATTGTGTTCATACTCTCCGCCTCCATAAACGTAACCTATCAAATCTGTTACAGATATATTATTAGCAACGTATTGCTTAAAAACTCCTTCTAAATTAGGAACCTTAATATATAACTTCCCTCCTGGTCTTAACACTCTATTCCAATCAGACAAAACTTTAATAGAGTTTGTCATTCTAAAAGTATCTGGTACGCCTATGATATTATGATTAAGATGCTCTAAAACGCTTTCTGCTAGTATTTCTGATATAGAATTATCCTCAAACGGTAGGCTATCATTAACGTCTATAGCTAAGTCTACATGAGGCAAGTCCCTAATATCTACGTTAATATACCCCTTATCGTGCAGGTCTATATGCCCCACACCAAGAGCTACCTTACCGTTGTATTGTTTTATCAAAGAACTCAATGATTCTTTTTGCGTCATCTTCCCATCTCCAGTATTCTCTTGCCCATCTTGCTCCATAGCGTCCCTTCTCCTTTGCTTCATCTTGGTGCTCTAAGACGTATTTTAGTGTTTCAGATAAATGTTCTCTGTCTGGCTCTGCCTGATACCCAGGTAGATAGCCACACTCTACTTCTTTATATTTGAGTGGATACCCCGTTTTATCATTAAGATAGTCTTTGGGTCCACCAAAGTCCGTGATGATAAGAGGCATGCCAGTCGACATAGCCTCCAGACCAGGCAACATAAAGCTATCCCCATGAGTAGGGCACACAAAACAATCGCACTCATGGTAAAGGTCAACAAGTTGCTGTCTGGTATATTCTGAATGAATAAGTTTAACATTTTTACACTTAGACTCCTTAGGTAATTTTCCCCAACCAGTAGACTTGATAATTAATTCACAGTCGTCCCTATCACCTAACGTTTCTTCAAACACATATCGTAATTCATCAGTACCCTTCCTGCCCTGAGCTACGCCAGTGAATAAGAATCTAAACTTATCTCTTTTTGGTCTATCTAAGTACCGGAACAAGTCTACATCAACTCCCTGTCCACCAACGTGGATAGGATTTGTAACGCCAGCATCTCTAAAGGCCTTTTCAGTAAACTTAGATAGGCATATAGAGGCATCACTTATTCCGTTAAGTTCAATGGCAGTATCTTTGGGTATTAAACTAGAGTCCCAGCAATTAAGGGTTACCCTGAATGTGTTGCTATATACCTTATTAAGAAAGAACATTTGGTGTGGTAGACCCTGGTTTATAACTACGTCAAACTTATACACCCTGTTTATATGGTCTATTAGGTGCTTAGGTACGTGACCATAGTGTTCTTTAAGCCATATAGCTAGGTTCTGACCATTCTTTAAGAATCCCTCAGCGTTACCTATAGCAGATATACCCCAGCTCTGGGTATCTCCTAAGTCACTGCATAGCAATATATTATGCTTTGTCATAATTAAGCAATGCCCATATTCTTTTTTGAGTATTCTCTAGGTTATAAAAGCTTGATGATTCTAAAGCTGCGTGAGACACCTTATTGTAAAAATCTGTATCTACCATTAGCCTACCGGCTATTTCAACAGCTTCATCTATATAGTAATCCTTCACACTGGTATGTGGATAACACAGCCTGTTAGGAAGATTAGCTATAGAACCTACCATGGGAACACCGAGAGCAGCACAATCCTGAGCCAGTCTTCCCACTACCTTAAATGTATATAAGTGTATACACATAAAGGCATTAGATAGATATTCAATAGCATCTTTATAAGGTAACTCATCAACTAGTGTGAAATCCTCAATACCTATATTGTCAAGTAGCTTGCGAATCTTGTCCTTCTTGTTCGGAGTAATATAATACATCCATCCTTTAATTTGAGGGAACCTCTTCTTTAGCCTTCGGTATATTTCTAGATTAGTAAGTATGTCCCTATTAAAAGAACCTGGGTTATTTATACTAACACATATTCCGTTATGTTTATATTTATTGGGTTTTATATGAGGGTAGTGAAGCTCTTCTGGGTACATAGACCATCCAGTATAGGCACATTTACGTATATCGTCAAAGGCTACTCTGAACGTATCTACCTCATCAACATTTGTGCACATTATATAATCATACAACCTGAGAGAATTAACAAAGAGCTGTAAATCTTCCATAGACCAGTATGCTAACTGATGAGTTTGTATATCTGTAACACCTATGACCTTACCTTTAAAGTTGGGTTTAATTCTAGCAAGTAATTTAAAATACTCTGGATATACCGGATATATTAAGTAGTCATAATTAGAAAATATCTGTTTCAACTGAGAATCTGGTAACTCTTTTAAATCATGATAGTGATAGAAATCAGCACCATCTTTCTTAAACGTAAGAGGTACTCCAGTTATCCCGTTAACTATTTCTGATTGCCTGCCTCCGAACTCGCACCCATAGGGTGACAAGAACGCAAAACTCTTATCTTTAAACTGGTCATAAAAGAATTCGGTAAAATTACTTTCCCCCATCATTGCCTCCGTTAAGTTTTTTGATTGATTTCCAATATTCAGGTGCTACATTCATCCAAGCAAATGACCTCTTAGCTATACTTCTTTCTACTTCAGTAACCTCTCGGTATTCACCAGAGAATATTCTTTTTAAATCAGATGCGGTTTCTTCTGGTGTTCCTTCTCTTACATATTCTACAAGATTTCCATACCAGTATCTATATAGCTCAGTATCGAAACATATTGGTCTAGAGCCACAAAATAGACCCTCGGCTACAGTCTTCTCAAATCCCTCGATTCTTCTCATTCCTGAGGTATATGATGAAGAGTGGTACATGTACCTTAGTTGGTCTGTATTCAGGAAATTTTTACACACAGTGTAAGATTTATTCCTTAGGTTCAAATTGGGTCCAGTATGTATTAGTCCCTTACCTACTGCATCCGCAGCAGCTACTGATTCATATATACCTTCTGTCTCTGGAACCATTCCCGTGTTTAAGATAATATATTTATGAATGTTATCAATCTGCTTAAAGAATCTTCTATGGCTCACCCCCCATGGTCCTCTTACAAAATTATTTAATCCTGGAACCTCTTTATCTAAATCTAGATGGGAATAAACCATTATAGCTCTTTCAAGAAAAGGCCTATAATCTTCTTTGTTCTCTTCAGACCACTCTCCAAAACAGTGAAAGTTAATGATATGCCTAGAACATCTTACATTATTAAAATCAGACAGCTTTGCTATGTCTAGTATCTGAAAACTAGCCTCCTCCGGATTGTCAACGAACTCTATATCTGAAGAAGCATACCTCATTATGTTCTGCCTGTTGTCATCATTCCACATATTTTTAGAAAAGTTTTCATAATATACTTTTGTTGCGTTGGGCCTCTTTGATATCTTTTTAATTTCTTCAACTATCTTCTTTGCTGAATTCTCCCAAGTATATTCAGGCACATAATTTTTACCATTTCGTACCATATTAGTAGAAAACGAATTCTTCATAGCCGATACAAGGTTGTCGAAATCTATGTCGCACCACTTAGCGTCGGGTAAGTGCACCGGACAATTCTCAGACGACACCATCTTTCCTGGTAATCCAGCAAACCTCTCACACTTATCTGCAAAATCAACATAACCACCATGGTTAGGAGCTATTATGAGCATACCGACCGAAAGGGCATCCAATATGGGCTGGCAGAAACCTTCAGCATGAGATGCTGTTACGAAACAATCACAAGCTTTATATATTCCCGACAGGTCATCTCTGTCATCGTGTATTATTTCTATCTCTGGCGGGTTCTTATAGCTTCTGGCAAGGTTTTCAACAGTCTCCGTAGGGTCTGAGCCAACATTACCAGGTCTAGACTTTAACACTAAACACACATCATCCTCGTTGGTAAATGCTGCTTGATATGCCTGTATAAGAGTGCTTATATTCTTTCTAACATCACCTAAGTTGCCAACCATCAGAAACTTATATCTTTTTTTAGTCTTAAGCTCTGAGGGTTCAGACTCGGTATTTATGGTTATGCCATTTGGTATAACAGCTATCTTTTCAGGACAAGCACCATTTTTAATAAATATGTCTTTAACAAAATTAGAGTTACACCAGAACGCATACACATCACGATTTATCATATCTATCCACTCATCCTTAACCTCTGTAAGTTCCCATGGTGAGTAAGCTATCTTTATGCGTGCTGTAGACTCTCCAACCCTTCTGACACACTCATCTGGCATGTGGTTTATTATCTCTATGTCGTTATTTGTCGGATTTTCAATGAGCTGTTTTATCTCATCATCAACCTCATATCCTTCTGGTTTATCTATACGAGGTGTGATGGAAACCTTATGACCTAATTTATTAAGACCTTTCGCAAATCCATCTGTTACTATACTAAATCCAGTGTGCTCATAGATTGCGCCCTGTATATTAATTTCTTGTATATCTCTATCAAAGTATATACTTGGAGCACTTGTAATGAGCTTATATTCCCTGGGCTCCAAAAGAGTATCTATGGCTCTAAACCACTGACTAATTACTATACCCCAATCCCGAGTTAGCGCATACTCTCTACTTTTCTCTGACATTATTTCTCTTAGAGAATTAGAGCGATACATTACTTCCAGGCACCTAGCTAGGTCGCTTGTATCAACTATAGCACGTTCAACATTATATTGACCAGTCAGGAAGGCTGCAACCTTAGCCGTAAGACCCCTACCCTCACCTAATAATTCTGGCATTGTTGTATAATTAGTAGCAATACACGGAACCCCACAAGACATAGCTTCTAACGTAGTTAATCCAAATCCCTCACCCTGAGTGGAAGACATCTTAACATCACAGCAATTATAAAGCTTAACAAGCTCTTCTACAGATACTCCCTTTTCAACAGTAACCTCTTTATTGACAAGAACGTTCTTAGCTATATTGTATCTAGTTATTATTCCATTTTCACCAATCAGGTTCTTATTCTGCTGCATAGAGTGTCCATCATTCAAATCCATATGCAAATACAGGTCGCAGTTATCTGACTTGTGCATTTTTTTAAACTTAACGAAGGCCTCTATCGATTTAGGAATCTGCTTTCTGTCCTGGTATCTGTCAAATACACCTATAACAAACTTATCCTCAGTTGATGGTAAGCATTTTTCTCTAATCTTTTTCTTATCAGGAAGTGGTCTAAAAGTCTGAGTATTAACACCCCTTGGTATTTTTTCTATGTATAAATAAGGGTCAACCTCGCGGCACACCTTTAAACCATAGTCACTCATAACCACGGGTAAATCAGCTTTTTTAACAAGGCTTACCCAGCTTCTAGGAACTGGCTCACCGTCTATGGGAAATTCATGTATAAGTTTAAAGCTATTTCTAGTCGGTAGAAAATATATAAAATCACACATCCATACATCGCCAATAGCTATTACTAGGTCTGGCTTGAACTCTTTAATTACCTTATTAAACGGAGAGTTCTCAAAATCCCCCTGAGGATTATCGTAATCATTGTTCCATCCATTGGGGTGACCATATGGATGTCTCTGGTCATCAGAGGTATATTGCTTCCATGGGAATTCCCACTTAATACCTCTCTCCTCTGCTGAGAGCCAGAACCATCCGAATGAACAAATCTCATACTTGCCAGACATGTATAATCTTGTAGCTATTTCCTTATGAGCAACACCCATTCCTGTGTCTATTGCTGGGCTGTCACTCACTATTAGTATTTTTGGCTTCCCCATCTAATACCTCTTGGTTAAGGGTTAACGGTTTGCGAGCCTTGAGAGGGGTAGCAGGGGGACCACCCCTCTCGTCGCACGGGCACTATGCGTGGCTCATGATTTAACTTGCTAAGTAACCAGTGACGGTTACTGTAACTCCTCCAGCCACATCAGCAACTAAATCTAAATCTTGATTAGTCGTTACTACTAATGGAGCACTTGGGCTAAAGGGTAAAACTAGACTACCTTTAGCTGCCAAGTATGTTTCATCTACTAATGTAGCAGGTGAACCAGCATCATCTTGTAACCTAACTGACATGGCACCAGAAGCTGAAACAGCAACAGTAGTAATATACATCTTCTTAGATGCTGTCTTAGCCTTAATCTGAACTGGGGTAGTAGCATCAAACGACTGTACAGATGCCTGGAATCTCTCAGGTTCCATACCAGGTAATAATCTACCATATTGGTCTGATAACAATTTAGCTACAGCTCCATCAGCTACTGCTGCGGGCTTTGTGCTATCATAGAGACCATACAAGTCTACCTGTTGGTGGAATGTTGAAGAATTAACTAATCCGTGAGACAGATTACCTAGTTCATTTCTATAAACATTTAAGTTCTCTATGGTGACGCCACTTACAGAAAGCTCGGTATCTACCATAAGCTTTCCTTCTGAATTAACTAAAGCAGGATAACGATTTCCATCGCCTCCTCTAATTACTACACTTGACATTTTATCTCCTTATTACGTGAGCAACCTTCGCGCCGCTGCCCCCTGTGCGAGGAGTGTTACTTCTTCTCTTTTGTTGGCTTTTCTTCTACCCCAGCTTCTTTCTTGGGGGTATCAGCCTTTTTTATTCTTTCTATTATTTCATTATTGATAATCTGTAAATTTTGACGAGCCTGCTCAAGCTTTACACCTTCATCATACGCTATAGCCTTAAGCTCTGTTACACTAATTTTCTTTATATCCATCTTTTAACTCCCCTGGTTTATGGTTTACTTCCAGCCTATCTTTTTTCCCTCTTCTTCTGCCATCTCTTTTACTCTGTTACGCCTAGTAATAATTACTTTTCTAGTTTCTGTGATAATACAAACTATGAGCATAAACATAAGGCCTAACCCAAACTTTGCTACGCTTGGTACCTTAGTGCGTGATGTTGATAGCATTGGTTCAGACCAATTAGGGTCTACCGATGTTACGACTGCTGGGTCTGGTGTTCCTGTAACAATCATAGGCTCATTAAAATTAAGTTCTATACCGTACCCAGTTTGTGGGTCATCAGTAAAAACATCACCTGTTGGCATAGGACTTTCTCCAAAGAATTCATCACTGGTTAGAAAAAAGTCATTCCAAGCACCAAACGCTGGAAGTGCTGGGATTGCTATCATCAACACTAACAGTACTGCTAAAAATATTTGTTTCATTATTACTCCTTTGGTTTATCCATCTGACTCTTTCCAATTCTTATTCCATTCAAGCGTTTCTTCTATTCTATGTTTTAAAAATTCATTATCAGGTTCATCAGCTAAAACCCAACCATTATGACTAAATCGTTTTTTAAACCCATCTAACATAGGCTGCACTTCTGCCTCTGGTATAGTGACGGTAACTGAGCGGTCATTAGGGTTTCCTGCTGGTGGTTGCCAGTTCTTATTCCAGTTTACATTACCTTCTGCTTCTTTCTTTGCTATATCATTATCGGACATATCAGGAATAGCCCAGCCATTGTGGGCACATCGCCTCTTAACCCCAGCTACAATATCTCGTACATCTCCTTCTGGGATAGTTATCACTAAATCCTTACTTTTATGTTGTGCATTTACTACTGCCTCTGTAACTTCTTCAAAGTTAGAAGGTCTTGCTTCTTTTATTATTGGTCTATCTTCTCTTATTAAGTCGGGCTCTCCGTTTTTTATTCTGTGCCTAAATATCTCTACATTAAACATTCGGTTTATTCTCCGTATCACCCAACCTTTTTCATCTTCAGGATTACCTAAAGCTGTCATTACCTCAGCTCTCTCTGCTTTTGGTATGGTAATTGTAATTTGTAAATCGCCTCCTGTTGGAGTTACAGAGTTCTGTATCCTGTCGTTTATTAGCTTCTCAATAAAGTTTCTGATAGTTACTCTATCCATTTGCTACCCCATATTTCTTTACAATCCATCTAAGCCCTGCTGGTATATTGTTTCTTATTATATCTTCATCGTCTTGAATTAGATTTCTTCCTGTCTTAGTAAAGTGTTGTAATCTAATAGCATCGGCTGTGTGTTTTATTTCTGCCTCTGGTATGATAGTAGTAATATGTAAATCAGCATCAGAAGGTGCAGGGTTAACTGCATCAATAGGTACTTGAATGTTAAGTACTAAGTCGCCTTCTTGTTCTTCCTCTCCTTCTTTGCGTAAATAACTTGATGGAGTATAAATAGCACTTGCTATAAAGAGCTTCTGTATTGCTTCCTCTATACCTTCGGGAAAGTAGCTATCAACCTCACTCCTTCTTACTGCAGGGATAACAAGTCTATAGTTTTTATATTCCATATATTATCTCCTTAATTAAACATAAAAATCTGGTGCTTTACTTTTAGTACCTATAATGGATGTAGTCTGATAATGAATATCTACATAGTGGATAAAAGGGTCAGGAACACCGCCACTACTTACTGTTATACCATTAGCATCTACTTCAAAAGTCATTTCAATAACACTATCAGGTTCTAAATTATCGGTATCAACTTGTATTCCTGTAGGTGTTGAGTCTGAGTAAAGAACTTCACTAAGTATTTGTTGATACTGAACTGTTGAAGCTGTGCCTGTAAAGGTTCCTACTGATGGCACTGATTGAAACGGTTGCTGGTTATGTGCTTTAGCTAATATGCTTGTAGCTTTAAAAGTTACTGTTCCTCCAGTTACTGTTGTAACTATATGCGACCAATGTATGTGAAGAAAAATAGGTGTCCCTAAAACATAATCGTGAGGAATATGAAAGGTCATATAAGCTTCATCACCCACTCCAAACTGCCACCCATTGATTGCTCCATTGTATGTTGTCAGAACTGGTTTACTAGCTCCTGTATTCTTTGCGAACTGGTCTCCGATTATATCAGCAAAGCCAAAGGTTGGGGTTGTAGTGTCAATCTTGATACCGTTACCAGAAGCTTTGGGCACTATAAGAAAACCATCTGTGGATATATCGTTATCAAAAGTATACTTATCAAAATTAGTAAAATGGACTTCGTCGGCAGCAGTTACATTCTCGGAGTTTATAATCATATCTGCGTTGTCAAAGTAGATAGATACATCATATGCACCACCAAATTTAAGTTTGCTATTATCTTTCCGTATAATTACATCTCCACCCTCAACAAGAATGGCTTGACTACTACTTGTGCCACCGCTTGATAAATCGGGCAACCATAATCCATAAAGATTTGCTGGATTTGCACCAGGGAATGCAGGAGCTATCATCTTAAACCCTGTGGTATTTGTTACAACCGCACTCGCAGCTGTTATGGCTAACTGAGTGCTAAATCCTAAATGGTCTCCGACTGTTGCATTACCGCTTATTAAAACATTTCCACCAGCACCACCGACTTCTTTAGCTTGTTCAGCACTTGAATATTGAGGATTAAAATTCATTCCTCTGTTTATTCTATTAATAGAACCACCGCTTGACCAGTTGAAATTAGGAATAATAGATAGCCCAGAAGAATTACCAGTTATTGCACCAGTAAATGTTTTACTAAGGTTAATCCCTATTTCTTCATCAGGGCTTGTTCCTACTGCCATAACCCCACTAACAGTAAGGTTATCGTCTATTACAGCGTCATCAGTTGAGTTGAGGTGTTCTGCTTGAACTGTACCTGTTACAGTCAACGCTCCGTTAACTGTTAAAAGGTTAGCTACCAAGGCAAGAAGGTCTGTATCGTCTGCTTTACCTATGAACGCTGTTGTTCCCACAGGAGCTAAAAATTTAAGCTGGTTATTAGCTCCAAAAGTTCCTATACCTATAGATGTGACGTTTCCACTTCCTAATTCTAAAGCATCATTGGCATTTGATTGACTTAGGTCTGTTCCTGCTCTTGACCAATAACCAAGTATTCCACTTGTAGGAGCAGTGGAGGTAAGTTGTTTTAAAACGTCTGTGTAGACACCAAGATTTGCTGTTAGTCCGCTGTCTATTATCTGACCTGCAGTTAGTGTTCCAGTAGTGGTAAAATTCTTTGCTCCTAAATCTATGTCTTTCGCTGCTCCTGTATAGGGAACATAATTAGCTATTATCTGACCTACGGTAAAAAAACTACCGAGTACAGAATGCTCTTTAATATGCTCTCCTATACTTCCAGCACTTCTCATGAAGAAACCCTTGTAATATTTATGAAATTTGTACCACTAGCGAATGTTTCCGTTACTGTGGTGCCTAAGTTAGAAGATGTATACGTAATACCGCTGATGGTTGTATGAGACGCGAATACATTACTCTCGTTATATTGAATCTTAGATACCAAATCATCTGACTGTAACATCTGAGCGTAAATACCACTTGGAAATACTTCTGTAAGTGGAGCAGATTTGATATTAATCTTCTCTACTATTACGTCACCGTTAACGCTTATCTCTGTATCTACAGGTAACTTACCGCCAACAGGAGTAATTCCGCTGATAAGAACAAGTTGTACGTAGTCTCCCGGTGAAGGCTCCCTAACCCATCTCTTGTTAGAGTTATCCCAAACAAGATTAGCTATTCTAGATATTCCTTGCTCGCTCATCTATACACTATTCTCAGTTTATACGTTCCGTTAGTTGCACCATATACAACAAGTGTATGGTTACCCCAAAGAGGAAGATTAGGAATAACAAGTTCATTGAAATTACCCGTTATATCTTCTCCTTCGGCTGGACGTTCAAATATCCTAAGACTATCTATGGATTCACTAATATAAAAGTGATATGTGGCATTCTTTGATGGAGCTATAAGAATAATTTGTATAAGCTCGTTAGCCATACCATCAGGAAGTGCCTGGCTACCAGTTCCGCCGGACACCGTAATCTCATAGAATTTTTTAGTTATATCAGGAGTTGACGTGCTCATTCGTATTTTCGCCTTCTTGTTCTATTATCTCTTCTTGTTTAGCTAAATTGTCTTTAGCCGTATCTTTTCTCTCTTTCAGTCCTTTAAGAGCAACTGATAATTTTTGCTCGGCCTCTTTTAACTTTCTAAGCTCAGCTATCTTATTAGCACATTCTTGACTCTTAGTATTGATTTCATGAAGTTCTTCTTGTTCTTTCTTTATTTCTTCCTCTAACCCAATTACCCTGTCTTTTAACCCCATTTTTTCCTCCTAGTTTATTGTTAAAATTTAGTTTCCATTGTTTCTTCGTAATACTTCTTTATCAAATGGTCTTGTTTCTCTGCCTGATTTATGAAGTGTTGATTGTTTTTACCTATATCTATGTACTTTTTCTTCATAAAAGCAAAAACAGCTTCATTCCCAACGCTTTTTTTCATTTTAAGCATGGTATGAAGCATCATGAATTGACCGAAAAAATAAGCATTTTGAATTATCTTCTCAAATTTTTCATCTTTCGCTTTTTCACCAGTTAATTCCTCTTTCATTTCCTCCGGGCTCTTAAACTGTTTTCTCATTTATCCCCCCAGTATAATTTCGTTTACATTCTCCCGACTCTTAGTTTTTCTAATCTCTGGAACATAATTATGCTCTATGGTAAAATTAGTAATTGTTGGAGATGTATCACCTGTGCTCGAGCGTGACAGTGTAAACCTTATTCTCAAATCATTATATTTGTCCTGGCCCCTGCCTCCAAAATCTCCCTCATGTCCATGGTTGAGTCTCCACTCCTGTCCATCATCTTTTACTCTCTTCCAGGTAGTGCCACCATCGTTGGAAGAAGATATCTTTATCTTACCACCATTATTTTGACCGGTTAGTCGACGAAATAAAATTAATGTAATGTCATGCCACATGCCCATTGATTCATTTCTTGTAAGATTGGCCAGCTGTGGCGAAGTTATAGTTCCAGATATTTCGCTACCGTCTAGGCTTAACACACCTCCAGATTCTGAACAACCGCTTAAAGTAAAGCTGCCCCAGGATATAGTTTCTGGAACTAATACAGTACGATTAAGCTCAGGGTATCTCTTCTTGTCTGATTGTATAATCTTACAAGGACACCTTGGACACACTAGAGATATACCTAACTTCTTAAGCTTAGTTCCATCGTTGGGACACTTCATATTTTTTCCAATTTAGAGTGGTGGGGAGGGGAAAAACCCCTCCCGCACCTATATATATAATTCTAATTAAACATTAGAAATCATACAAATTTGACCACCTCTATATATAACAGGAACGAAAGTCTTAAAGAGCTGAACTCTTATAGACCTTGTACCTTCTTCAGACCATCTACGGACCTCTAAAGGCTCTGCTACATACGTAGTACCAAGGCTTGTACCCCTCTTACAGACTATGGCATTGGTATCTGGCTGTAAGGCTAGCTCAGTAGCGCCACTAAGAATAGAAGCGGCTGACTGATTATCGCTAGTAAAAACAGCGTCAGATACAAATACATCAAGACCTGCAATATTGGGGATTGAACGACTTCTACCAGAGACTACAGGAGCCTCGATATTAGTTGTCAAACCTGAGTATTTATAGATATCCTTAACGTCAGCATGATTCATCAGGTCTAATTCTACCTGAGGACTGATTATTAAAGTATCGGGTTGGGTGTGTTGGCCAACAAGAATATTCTTGCCTGCCTCTCTTAAATCTGCTACCGGAGTAGAAGATGCAGAAACCCAGTTAGCTGACGCTGTTACTGCCGTAGCAGTAGCGCCTGCTACTATAGTGTCGAGAATAGTTTTCTCTTCACGTAAAGCTAGTGTGTCGGCCAAGAACTCGACCTCATCTGTGATGAGTGAGCGTCCAGCTGAAACAGCAATCTTAGAGTTCTTATTCATCAAGAACTTAATTGCTCTTTCGCTAAACCTTCCACCAATCCTATATTCTTTCATGGTGAAACTTGACTCGTCATAGCTTGTGTTGAGAAGAGTATCTTCTCCACCCTCACCAACCTCTGGAGCTATCTGCCCGAAAGCAACATTTCCATAGGTCTTATAATAGCCACTGAACTCAGGGAATGACCTCTCTGGCAGAATATCTGTCATAAAGAGGACGCCTTGAGTCTTTTTAATGGCTATTCCGGTGAGCTTTTTAGGATGTAAATCAGCTTGTATCTCATAACCTATCATCGTAATAAATCTCCAAATTAGCCATCATTGTGACTGATGTTAACAAGTACCTTGCCGAAAGCGGCAGCACTTATTGTTTCAACGGCTATACCAACTATGGTAGCTGCACCTAAACCTGATGCATAAGCCTTAACTTGACCTGAACCTGCACTAACAACCTGCACACCGTTAGTAATACCGGCACCAGAATCCTCAAGCCTTGCAACTCCGCCCTGATAAACAGTAGCGATGTCGTTTGCTTCCCAGTCAGCATCAACATAACCTATAATCTTTTGACTATTGGCTGTGCCTTGCTTAACTGTGAGCATATCTCCAATCGCGGTATTAAGTTCAACAACGCGACCTTCATTTAATGCTCCAGAAGCCTTAGCTTGAAATTCCCAGGGACCTTTTACGGCTACAATATTGCCAGCATATGTTTCACTTACTGCCATTGTATTTTACCTCTGGTTGTAAATTGAAGCTATTCCTTTGTGGAATGCTTCGTATAGAATATATCTCTAGCATCACTTTCAGGTATGCCTTCTTTTTCCGCATACTTTGAAATTTCTGCTTCTATCTCCACAGCACTCATCTTCTCGAGGTCTAACTTACCTTCCTCTTTTTCTGTTTTCTGAGTACCGTTTTCTCCTAATTTGACTTCGGACTTACCATCTTTAGTAATAGCAATAAAGCTAGCACGAGCTTCACTATCTAAAGAAAGCATAAATGCCTTAGTCTTCTCTTCCTGTGCGGGAAGTAGTTTTCCAGCAGCTTTAAGGTCTGCTATTTCTTTATCAACCTTAAACTCTGCTATTTCATTATCTTTATTCTTTACATCTTCTGACAACTCAGTTATCTTTGTATCCTTTGTCTTGATTTCTTCAGACAAAGTAACTTCCTTTTCCATCGCTTCCTTAAGAAGTGTTGACTCCTGGCCATCTACTTTTATCTCTTCAGACATCTTATTCTCCGTCTTTTTTACTTCTATCCCAACTTTTTCATTAGCTGAGAGTAGTAATACCTTAGCCTTAGAAATTAATTCTGGGCTAAAACCTTTAATCTGGTCTATTTTTGCTAATGAATTTCGAATATTGGCGGGGTCTACTTTACCATTAGCGTCTTTATAGGGTAGTTCTCTATCCACTGCTTTGTCTTTGACGGGGCTTTTAATTAAAGCAAAGGAAGAGTCTGGAAGGGATTCTTTGTACTCTTTAATGTCCTGAGGACTTCCATCGTATATACACGCGGGTCTAGGTGTTCTGTATTCAAATCCTTGCCTAATGGTTGTACCATCATCACTAGTTTTTACTTTTGAATAACGAACAGAGACCGTGTCTCTATACAAATAGAATGATATGTCGTCAGAACCCTTAATCTTCTTTCCGTTGATTGTAAGGGTAGTATTTTCTGGTTTACCACCGCTGTCAATATTAACCTTTATACCATCGGAACATTCATGTGTTTCTACGTTACTATCAAGAGAATTTATTTCATCCTCTTTAATCTGTAAAACCTCTTCTTGTGAATCGGCAGAATTATTTTCTGAAGCGCCTTCTGGGTTTTCTACTCTAGCTTCTATCTCTACGACCACTTTTTTTAGAGGCTTTGGTTCTGTTACCGTCTCTTCAATTTCATAATCTTTCATTTCCACCCCCGCGACTTCTCCATGTATTGAGGCTTCTTTTACAGCAGGAAAAGCAACCGCGCTTATTTCGTGTAACTTACCGGTTTCTTTATTTATGCTTACTGACCACTTCTTCATTAGTCCTTTTTTCCATCTAGTAATAGCGTTATCATCTACTAGAAGTAAATCGGCAAGCATCATTTTTCCCTGGCGATAAACTTTTTTAATCCAGCCAAGAGTTGAGTTCCAGCTATCAGAATGGTCTGCTTGTAAAGGTACGTCTTCACTAGGGTCAAACTGTTTGATTATCTTTTCGTCGATATATTTTTCATCATACTTATGACCTTTGTGAGTTCCAGTTTTAAAAACCGGTACACCCTTGACAAGTAAACCTTCGTCACTTTCTTTAGTCACTATATCTTTCCACTTTATTTTCTTTAGTCTAAAATCTTCAGTAATTATATCTTTAGATTTATCGCGAGGCTCAGGCATCTATTTCATCTCCTTAGGCTTCTTAGGCTTTCTAAGTTTTCTAGGCTTTGTCGCTTTAGTAAATTTAGCCACGTGGTTCCTTTTTAGTGAGTCCAGCAGCAACATTCTTAGGAGTCTTAACCTGTTGTGAACCACCATCTTTTATTTCTCTAATTTGAGTCTGTGGCGGAGGAATTGGAACCTTTTTCTTTGATTTACTTTCTGCAATAGTTGATGGTCCAGCTTCTGCCGCATCCCTATGAGGAAGACTCATCATGTCTCTCATGAACTGCTCATCAGCTCCGATGACACCGTTCTTAACTAATATAGCAAATGTCCTTGCTAAATTAAATAATTCTTGCTTTGTAAGTGGTTCGAATCTAAATTCAGGATATGATGTCTGTGTTCCGAAATTATATTCTACTAAAGGCCTAATCAGATACCTTTCTACTATTCCACAGATATCATTTTCTAGGTTTTGAATCATTAATGTAAATATATCAAAATGAGTTTGTCCTAAAGCACCAGAACTGCTTCCTTCCCCACCATCAATAAGTAAAGACGGAACTAACATACCTTTAAGAATCTGACCATTGTGATAAGATATTGCAGATTTATAGTCACCACCAGCACTTCTACCAATTCCAGTTTCAAGAGCAGCAACTTCCCAACCCTCTGTTTTAGCTATAGCACTTTTATTCTGAAGGTTGTCTAATATCTTTACCATCTTATCTAAATCTTCAGGAGTGGGTACTGTACCAATAACTATAGGCTGTCCCCATCTCTCTAAAGCTATGTTCCAGAACTTAAGCAGTGTTTCTTTTATAAACCAATTCTTATAGATAGAACGCAACCTACTGTTACCATAAAAGTTTCCAAACTCTTTGTTCTCTGTGTATATAATAAGTTTCTCTAAAGGTAAATTAACGCCCTTCTCTAACCCAAAAGAGTCAACATTTTGTATAACCTTTTTAAGATTACCCTTATCGTCTACATCAAAAATAATAGTTTCAGGGTCTAGAGATTTAAGCTTCTTAAGTCCTATCTTGCCTTTATATTTTCCTGTCTCTATTAATACCCAAACAATCTCTGTAGTACTAAATCCATACAGAATTGCTGTTAAAATCTTAGCTAACGAACCGCTAAGCCTACTCTCTACATGTTCAAAATTATACTTTATGTACTCTACTATATCTTGAGATGACTCTAGTGAAGATACTTTCCATTTTCTAGACAAAAGAGATAGTTTTATAAGAGAATAAGCTGCTTTTATTTCAGCGTCAGTACGAATCATATATTTATAGGTATCAATACCTATGTCATCGGGATTAAAGGCCCCCTTACCCAGCATGTCCCAGCTCGTCCCCTGCTTACCAATATCTTCTATCATTTTCTTTTCTGGAATCTTCTTCTTATCTTTTTTTCTAAAAAGGGCCATTTTTTATCCTAAAATGCTATGATTGATGGTTTCTCAAAAATCTTTTCGTTAATTTGATGGGATACAGACTCTCCCACGTAACTAAAATCAATATCTATAGCTGAAAGTGTTGCTGCACTAACAGCTAATGCTAAAGACCATACATGGTCATCATGTTTTCCAGAAATATGTTTATATCTAGCTAATCCACCTGGTGTAACATGCTTTTCTAGGCTAAGTAATTCAGATATTAAGTTTTCATTATCTGGAATACTTAATCCTTTTTTCTCAAATGCTACCCTTAGGTTCGTTATTAGCCCTTCTTTTTCAATAACACCAAAACGTACACCCTCAACTATGGAACCAAACTTTCTAGTTAAATCCTCTTCTAGTTTTATTCCAACACCAGTAGAGTCCATCTTTATCTTCTGTGGCTTAAAAATCTTATATAGCTTAGTAATTTCTAATAACTGACTAGGTTCAAGAGGATTGTCTGTTTCATAAGGCATGTTCTTAAGTTCCATGACATGCCTAACTGTTATATGCTTATCTTTATCTAATTCAGCTAAAGTGATAACAGTTGAATCAACCTTCTTTGCGAAGTCTACACCCATAAAGAAGGCATTACGAGACTCTGTATACATGACGTTCTTTAGTCTCTCGTCCACGCACGGTTCCACCAGGGACCTGGGGAACATAGCCATTTCGTCCGCAGTAAAATCACAACAATACTCCTGACGAAAATCAAGGTCATACATCGTCTTACGCTGCTTCTTAACCCACTGCTGGTACTTCGAGTCCGGACATTCCGTGTATGGTATTCTGTGCTTTGAGTACTCATCATCATCCATCCACTTCTCATAAAAGATATTTGCTCTGCCCATCGGTGTAGATATAAGTGTCATACTACCACCACGAGATATAGAAGGCTGTATTGCTCTAAACATATCTCTATCCTTTAAGAAGTGGGCTGCCTCATCTATATAAATTCTATGGGCACGGAAACCTCTTATAGTATTAGGATTGTTAGGTAATGAATATATAGTAGACCTGTTCTGAAACTCCACCCTGTCTAACGTGCGCCTTATAAAATTTACTGGAAACTTTAGCCCTGAGATAAATCTGTAACAATAATTTAAAACTCTCTTTGCACCCTCTTCACCAGTAGAGACAATCAGTATAGTATATCCAGGATTAGTTAAAGCATCGAATACTGCCTCTGCTGCTATTACCCAGCTAAACCCCAGCTGCCTGGCTTTGTTTACTATCCTAAAGACACTATCGTCCGCGAGAAATTCTTTCTGGTAATCGTATAGCTTGATAGGAGCATCATCAAACCTACACAGATTTTCCAGGAAGTAGTTCGCCGCTTCCCCCCGAGTCGTTATTGTCTGGAGTGGTTTTGTCATTTATCTTTATAACCTCAGGCCCGTTTTTTTCTTCTTCTATCTTTTTATCTTCTTCTCTACCCTCTACTACAGCCTTACTTAAAGCAAACTTTTGAAAGAACTTGCTGAGTATCACGCTAGCGTCATCAGTACTGCCCTTAAAATCTTTCATTTTCATAAGCTTTTCTATAGCAGCCTGTTTCTGCTGGTCAAAATACTGCCAGTCTTTAGGGCTTAATGACTTGTCTTTTTGCTGCTCAGAACAAAAATCTATGGTTACCCATAGCTCTTTCTCTAACTTATCTTTATGCTCTTCGTGCTTAGTCTGCTCTGGAGTCTTTTCTTCTTTTGTAGCTTTTTTATATCTGTTGTAGTGTTTGTAAAGGGTAGGACGAGAGATAAGATATTCATCTCCCTTTTCCTTGAGGAAATGTTCAACATGGTAAGGGTTCTTACCGTCATCGAACATTTTTAAAATCTCATCCTTGAAAGGATGATTCTGAAATATGTATTTACCCATTCAGTGTTTGCTTTACTGTCTTTTTAAGAAATCTCATCATTGGTATAGACATTACCTTAGAAGCGCAAAAAAGACCTACTGATATACCCAGGCACTTATAATACTTAAGTGGTGTAAACATATAAGATATAATACAAAAAACCACAGCATATATAGCTAGCACCACAAATATGCCGCACTGCTCCCCAATTAGGTCCATCCTCTTATTAATCTTCTCTTGTCGAATGGACTCAAGCAATTTCTCTTCATTTATGAAGAAGCTTCCCGATGGAATGTTACTACCCATAATCTGCCTCCAAATATCCTTACTATTCATATTAGATGGCCTATCCATTAGAACTCCTCACAATTTTCCCCTTAGCCACGATTCTGTAGTCTTGTCCGGGTCTAAACCTATAATTTCTATGTTCTCTCCGTACTTTTCCAGTCTCGCCGGGTCAACCGAGATTTCTCGCTTGTTGCTTCCTTTAATAATTTTTGGTAGTAAAGGTGCAAGTTTCTCACAAACCTCAGTGCATTCAAGTATTTTTCTGCATCTTTCACAAGGGCTTCTCATAATATAGGTTTACCTGAAGAGGGTATAGTATACACTACTATGGCTAAGCGTTGCGAGGCCCAGAGGGTATATTATCTCCTAATTCCTTATAACTCGTTTTAAGCCAACGGTTTACAGTGTTTGTGCTTATATTTAGCAAAGAGGCGATTTCTCTGAACGTAAACCCTGCTATAGCAAGCACTAACGTAGCTCTTACCTTTAGCTTCAGTTGCGAAAAGGGCTTATTTCTATATGTTGGTCTCTTCATACTACGTATTATATCACATACTGTTCCATTTGTCAAGTTTGTGCTCAAAACGCGACAGAATCCGACATATTTACGACATATTCGGGGTGTTAAGGTGTTCCTGACGTTTTTTTTCGAGTTTTTCAGGGAAAAGGGTGGAAGAACTACGGCCTTCCGTGCTCCCGGGAACTCTTTCCGTGCTCCGTTAAGCAGTTTCTGTTAGACGTTAAGGCGTCTTTGTTTTTCCGGAATCGTTATTTAGGGGATGATGCCCTCCCGACCATACTTCTCCCTGTTGCGTGAATTTTAAATCATAACTCTGCTGGTCTGTCAAGTGTTTTCCTTCCTACGGAGTAGATAAATAATAACACATCATATAAGGGGCAAGGCGGTCTGGGGGATATATCTACAATTATTTTAAAATAAACCTTGACAAGCTCTATGGATATGGTATAATAAATTATATTGATAGTTTGATAGTTTGAGAACGATAAACGCTCATTGAC
>SDBS01002076.1_pt1 | contig 20192 bp, 16 predicted proteins | sample 2277091 | NCBI WGS metagenome assembly SDBS01 (sample SAMN10404972, study PRJNA504765) | marine sediment metagenome | isolation source: marine sediment core GS10_PC15, 163 cmbsf | place: Arctic Ocean: Southern Knipovich Ridge | collected 2010 | reverse complement strand
ACTCTCACCCTCACGATACAGATTGCCCTCTGTCCTTATATACACTCAGACAATCTCAATCCCCTCCCCTGGACACCTACCCCTCCCCAGACTTAGGATTGCCTATGCCTCTGGTAGCAGTCTGACCCAGAATGGGCAAATATTCCCTATGCAAGAATCGTGCCAACCTGCATAAATATATTTCTTGACTTCTCCTCTCTATTGTGCTATGCTTAGTATCAGACTGCTACCAGTGGCAGTCCAACGCACAGAAGTAGGAGCGAATGATGGATCCAATGACATCCAAGTGTATAAGAGAAGCCGAGAGCATAATCAGGTGGTACTGTAATACTCAGAGCATCCATGATGTCCATCGAGAAGAGTATTGGTCAGCCGGGATGATGGGACTGAGTGTAGCCATGTCGAGGCATGATAAGGTCAAATATCAGTTGAATACCTATACAGGTCATTTTGTTAAAGGGTACTTAAAGCACCATCATCGAAATGAAATGGGATGGGACCGAGATCGAGTTAAGTCTAAAACTCATTGGGATAACTTTAAACACCCTGCCAGTATTGACGATCATACTAATAGTAAGTATTTGTCTGTAGAAGGGGTACAGGATAGAATAGTGGCTAAAGACTTAATCAGTAAGGTAACTCCCTCGCTGTCTCCACAACAATCAAGAGTTATGGAGTTGTTATCAGAAGGGAGAGGTCCTGCAGAAATTGGGAAGATTATGGGAGTGACTCGATTCACAATCAACTCGTACCGTGTTAAAATCAAAGAGAAGATACAGGAGAGGGCCAATGAGCATAGCATATGACTTCTTAGTAACTCCCGATGATCCTCCACCCACCATAGGGGTACCTGTAGAGCTGCCAAAGCATTTAGGGAAGTTCACACCTAAGATGTTCTTGAAGGATGTTGGAAGTGCATACAAGGAACTTGGTGGGTTGACATGGTTAGTGGCTCAGGCGACGGCGGCACCAGTGGAGTTCTTGAAGCTGCTACAGAAGATGATACCTAAGACCGTTGACCTCGACTTGATGGAAGGTACAACGATCACCCTGATAGATCAGTTCTCAGGACAGTCCGTTAAGATTGCCGGCCCCTCTCGGTCGGACGAGCTCAGCGGATCACCAGCCACACGCGATTCTCACCCTCTGCTGCCGGACGGGCCTGCCAAGCCTGTGGAGGTGGGGCACAGCGAGATTGACACCAGTGGCAGTCCCGAACCAACCTCGGGAGGCTCACCACCTTCCGAGGTTGCTATCACGGATACCTACCTTGAGCAGCAGGAGGTGATTGATGTCTAACGTAATCACCATACCCTATAACTTTACCCCACGTAACTATCAGATCCCCGCATACAACTGTCTGCCTCAAGGTTTTAAGAGGGGCGTGGTCATCTGGCATAGACGTGCGGGTAAGGACAAGACCTTTATAAACATACTCGCCCGTGAAGCATTCAAACGAGTTGGGACGTACTTCTATATCCTACCTTATTATAAGCAAGCACGTATGATTATATGGGAAGGCGCAGATTCCAGTGGGTTTAGATTCCTCGACCACTTTCCACCAGCCGTCGTGAAGCGGAAAGAGAATCAACAGATGGTATTGGAGTTAACAAATGGATCAGTCATACGAATGCTTGGATCAGATAATGTGGATGCAATTGTGGGGACTAACCCTATTGGTGTTATCTTCTCAGAGTTCTCTCTTCATAAGCCCGCTGCTTGGAACTATCTCAGGCCAATCCTCGTGGAGAATGGAGGGTGGGCGTTGTTCAATGGCACGCCCCGTGGCAAGAACGCTTTGTGGAAGATGTACCGTTATGCTAAGACTTCTCCTGATTGGTTCAGCGAACTACTCACTATTGCAGATACCTACCGTGAAGACGGAACACCTATCGTGACTGAAGAAGATATAGCGATGGAGATTCAATCAGGTATGCCTGAAGAATTGGTACAGCAGGAATACTATTGCTCCTTTGATGCTGGACTGGTTGGGTCTATTGTAGGTGCTGCTATGGCCGATGCGGTGGCTGAGAAGCGGATCACGAGAGTTCCCTGGGAGCCAAACCTACCTGTGTACACTGCATGGGATCTTGGATTTGATGATACCAATACGATAATATATTTTCAATTGGGCTCTCGTGATGTGAGATTTATTGATTGTGACAGTGGCACCCGTAAAGGGGCTCCATACTATGTTAACATAGTGAAAGCAAAACCTTATGTGTATGCGAGTCACTTCATGCCTCACGACGTAGAAGTTCATGAGTACTCCTCGGGTGTTACACGAAGAGAAACCTTTGAGGTCTTAGGTTTGCGTAATATTGTAACTATACCTCGTATGGGTCCCATCGGAGAAGGTCTGAAGGAAGGCCACCATGCAATGCGTCAGATGTTGCCTAAGTGTTGGTTTGATGAGGAGAAGACAGAGGATCTTGTTGAAAGCTTGAAGTCATACCGAAGGGCGTGGGATGAGAAGAAAGAAGTATTCTCTGAGACCCCTGTAAAGGACTGGGCACGGCACTTTGCGGACGCTTATAGAATAGCCGTGTGGGGAATATACATGGAGACAAGTAACGAGTTCACTCAACCCGATGATGCTAACTACCTATATGATGAATTGTCCTTCTCTGAGCATACTCAGCATAATACAGGGTATAATGAATTGGATGACTATTTACGAACACAACCCTGAAAAAATAGTTCTTGACAAATCGGTTGTAATGTGGTATAGTGTAGTTTAATACTATAAATAGGGAGGTTATCATGGGACTACCAGAAGATCAGGAGTTCGATTTCACGGGGCTGAATGACGAGCAGACTATCGTTGATGAGGATCAACTTGAGGAAAAGATTAATGAATTGCTTGAGACTGCTACCAGTGGCAGTCCCGACGAAGTCGGAAAGATACACCAGGGGTTGACTCGGAAACAGATCGAGACGGCCCAGAAGGCGTCCCAAACTAGGCAGGGTTTGGACATGGGAGCTTTCATGATGCAGACAGAGGTCTATCAAATCGATTTTGATCAGCTTCTCAAGTTCAAACTCCCTCTCGAAGTTGTCGCAGCTTAGGAGCTTTTTAATGGCAAAGATCACGAAAGCAGGAGTGGAAGAGCACGTCAAGAGATTTGATACTCTCAAGTCAGAGAGAGGAACTCTTGATACTCAGCTACAGGAGATAGCCGAAAGGGTGTATCCTGAACATGCAACCTTCAACACCACAAGAATAGAGGGTGAGAAGGTAATGAGCAAGGTGTACGATCCTACTGCGATACACGCTAATCAGTTGCTTGCATCAGGGTTGTTCTCTTTGCTTACCAGTTCTGCCAATCCCTGGTTTCAGATAGCTCCTGTCAATCTCCAGGACAAACAGGATCGGTCCCTTATCACTCACCTTTCTTTCGTGTCTAAGATCATGTATCACGAGATGAACAAAGCGGCGGCAGGGTTCTCAACGGCGGCGCATGAGTTCTATATGAGTTATGGTGCTTTTGGGAATAGCTGCATGTTTGCTGGTGAGATTGTAGATAAGAATCATCTCTCATTCATGTCTCTTCCTATGTCTGAGTGCTACTTCGTCCAGAATGGACAGGACCGTGTTGACACCTTATATAGGAAGTACACACGCAAGATCCAATACCTAATTGACAAGTTTGGCCTTGAAAGTCTGTCTGATGTGTCCAGAAAGAAAGCAGCGGATGGGAAACTCGATGATCCTGTGGAGTGTATCCACATCATCATGCCACGGGAGACAGCTAACATAATGTCCCCTTTATCGACAGATATGGCCTTTATGTCCATATACATAGAGTGTCAAACTAAGCACGTTCTTAGGGAAAGTGGGTATCAAGAATTACCCTTCATGGGTACCCGATTTTATAAAACCGGATCAGGTACCTATGGGTATGGTCCAGGACAGACGTCCCTACCTGACGTCAAGATGCTCATGCGAGTACAACAGGTGACAATACGGGCTGCTCAGAAAGCAGTTGATCCCACGGTCCTTATGCCTGATAATAGTTTCCTCAAACCTTTCCGGACTACCCCAGGAGGAATAAACTATTACCGAAAAGGTAGGATGAATCTAAAGACGGATTTGACTACTCTTGACACAGCTCATCCAGAAGTTGGTGAGGCGTTCAGCGATAGCATACGTGAGCGCATACGAGAGATATTCTTTGTGGATCAACTCCAACTGAATCAGGGTCCGCAGATGACTGCTACAGAGGTGCTACAGAGGACGGAGGAGAAGCTCCGGCTAATGGGTCCTCTTCTCGGTCGAGTACAACCTGAGTTCCTGGGACCTTTGATCAACCGGGCGTATGGATTGCTGAATCGTGCCGGAGCTTTTCCGGAGCCTCCACCTTCAGTTAATAATGCTCCTTTAAAGATTGTGTATACGTCGCCCATAGCAAGAGCACAGGAACAGGTTCAAGCGAATGGTCTCTTACGTTCCTTTGACATCCTTGCCCCTATGTGGGACCGGGTCCCTGCGGCCATGGATATACTAAACACAGACGAACTCACCAGGGGTGTCTTTGATATGTTCAGTATTGATCCTCTGTTCATCAACGACAAGAAAGTTGTAAAGGCCATACGAGACAAGAGAGCGGAGCAAGTAAAGGCGAAACAAGATGCAGAGAATCTCAAGAACACTGGACGGGGAATGTCTGGTATGGGTTCGGCTGCTGATTCTTCCCTGGACTTGTCCACACAAGGCCCACAGGGAAACATAACTGGAGAAGGTGAGTTCCTTCAATAGGCTGATCGGACAAGGAGACTGCTACCGGTGGCAATCATAACGAACGTTATAAATAAGTTCCTCAATAAGAGAAGGTATCAACAGTATCGTTTCTTCTTTGATATGCCAGAAGGAAGGACAATCCTGACTGATATGAGTAGGGCACACGGTGTTTTCAGTAGTGCTTTTGATCCAGACCCAATTGAGTTGGCGCGTATGGCGGGTGAAAGAAACGTAGTACTCCGGATCATGACGATCCTAAACTTGACTTCAGAAGAGGTCGCAGACTTAGACAGGGAGGATTAGAGATGTTTATTAAATTCCTAACAGATCCCCTCCGCCATATTTATCTTGATGAAGACGGCGGTGGTGGTGGTGGTGGTGGTGGTGGTGGTGGTGGTGAGGATGCAGCAGCAAAGGCGGCAGCGGAGAAAGCAGCCGCAGATAAAGCGGCGGCGGAAAACACTTGGCATAAGGGACTCCCCGAGGACATCAGGGCAGACCCTTCCTTTGTTGACTTCAAAGATGAAACCGAGATGGTTTCCATGCCCGTTAACGTAGCACGATCCTTTCTCGCTACAAAGAAATTAGTGGGTCGGGATAAGATCCCGATGCCTAAGACAAACGAGGAATGGGCTGAGACTTACAAGCGGTTAGGGCAGCCAGAAGGCCCTTCAATGTATAATCTTACCACGGACAACATTGAGAATGCCGTGGTGAAAGAGAATATAGGGGAGAGTCTTGAGTGGCTGAGAAAAACCGCTCATGATATGGGCCTTAATGATACTCAGACGAATTCATTTCTCCAGGCCCACGTGACCAAGATGACCGAGGAACTCAAAGGGGTTGATGTAACCCTGTCCGTTGCCATGAGGGAGGCAGAGAAAGAGTTGAGAGAGACCTACGGAAACTCCTTTGAGGGCAAGATGATTCTCATGAATCGTGGCTTGGAAGAGTTGGACAGTATCGTTGGTGGGGGATTGAAAGAGCTTATTAAATCATCAGATTTCTCTAAACACCCTAAGTTCATCCGGGCTATGGTTACGATGGGTGAGATGATGGCAGAGGATCTCGGACTGGATAAGCACACAGGAGGAGCTTCAGTAACTCCGGAGACAATTCAAACTCAGATGAATACTCTCACCAAATCAGAGGCATACCTTAAAGCGGATGACCCTGCCCACACCACCACTGTAAGCAAGGTTGCCGCTTTGATGCAGCAGTTACATGGTAAGAAACCCGTGGACACAATGACCAGACAATCGTTCGTAGAATAAAGGAGGTGGTAAGATGCCACGAACAGTGGGTACGCAAAAATATACAAAAGTACTGGTTCTCGATACTCCTGGAGCTGGGAACGCTTGTCATGAGTATGAGGTCCGAGACTCCCACCCGGCAGAAGAGTTCCAAGGGGGTAGACCCTTTGCTACAGTTAGGTTTCAAAAGGGTCTTATAAAAGAAAATGGTGTCAACGGGTGTCATCAAGAAGATCTATTGGCCATCGTCGTAGATCGACTGGAGAGTTTTCAGGCAGGGGAATATGCTTGTCGAGAAAATGCCCTTGCCCTGACTAAGATACAGGAGGCAATGCATTGGTTGAATCATCGGACCCAGGATCGTATTGATAGGGAAGTGGAAGGTACGAGTACAAAGTAAATTATCCATGAGTACTATGAAAAGGAGGTAATAAGATGCCAAGATGGGATAGGGAAGGGGACAAACAATCAGCAGCAGCGACAGGAGCCGTGGACACTCTTACGTCCATGATGAGTTATCTCAAGCAACTGGTGACAGGTCTGGTCGTCAATGATGCTAAAGACGTAGGACCTTTCACCGTTGTCAAGTCTGATGGTGCCGTGCTGACTGGGGATGATGACCTGTTCGTCATCACTGGAGGTCCTGTTAGAGCCAGGATCACGGGTCGTGTTACTACTCTTATTGGAGGAGCTTCGAATGGGGATCTTCAGATAGATGTAGATGACCCGGTAGCAACGGTTGATTTGAATGTGGCCCCTGTAGCCATTGATAATGATGCAGTGGCTACTGAATACTTATGTTTAGACAGTACCTCGGTGTTCACCCCAGTAACCGCCGGATCAGTTATCATCGACATAGTAGCAGTGCCTGAGACGGTACTGTATCTATCCCCCGGAACTGTCATTTTTAGGTCCAGTGCTGCTCAGGATGGAGTCATCGAATGGACCATGACCTACACAAAGGTATCGCCGGACTCCCTGGTAGTCGCGGCATAGTACCTGTAGTACTTGCAGATTAGGCCCAACGCCCCTGCACGGTGAGTCCTTGACTCATCTTTATGATTGCCACCAGTGGCAGTCACACTTCACATTGGGCCTCCTGAGTGATCGGGAGACTACCCTACAGTGAGTTGAAAACTCACTTGGCTAAGGTAGAGTTTCTTTTTTGAATCACTTAGGAGGTACCATCATGAGTACAGAGATTACCACCGCGATGGTTGAGCAGTATAAGGCTAACGTAGCCTTGCTCAGTCAGCAGCGAGGGTCTCGCCTGCGGAACTCCGTCACGATTGAGCCCGTCACCGGAAAGAATGCTTACTTTGAGCAGATCGGTGCGACAGCGGCTCAGGTCAAGACGACTCGCCACATGGACACTCCCCAAACCGACACCCCACATGCCCGAAGGCGCGTATCGCTGGAAGACTATGTATGGGCGGACTTCATCGACAAAGAGGACAAAATTCGGACTCTTATCGACCCTACGTCTCCCTACGCAGTCAATGCGGTCAACGCCTTTGGTCGCTCGATTGATGATGTTCTCATCACGGCGCTCGGGGGAACGGCTTACACGGGAGTTGCTGGTGGAACCGCAACGTCATTGCCTAACGGACAGAAGATCGCCGAAGGCAACACGGGGCTGACCGTTGCAAAATTGATAACCGCGAAGGGCCTATTTTGGGCGAACGATGTGGAAGACGAGGAGATGTCCATAGTCGTTACCGGAAAGCAGTTGGAAGATTTGCTGGCGCAAGAAGAAGTCACCAGTTCCGACTATGCTGCGGTAAAGGCTCTCGTGAAGGGGGAGATCAACACCTTCATGGGCTTCAATTTCATCCGATCTGAACGTCTTGTGACCGCAACGGACATAACCATGTGTTATGCCTACGTCAAGTCTGGGGTGATTCTTGGTCTTGGCAAGGACATTAACACACGCATAGGCGAACGCGCCGACAAGAACTACCTCACCCAGGTATGGGCTTCCATGAGTGTTGGAGCCACCCGGATGGAGGAAGTAAAAGTTGTCGAGATCGCCTGTGACGAAACGCCGGATTAAGGGAGGGGCAAATGACCATTTGGTATTCCAATGAAATGGCTAATATCGTAGCCGTCCCCTCTGTTAAAAATCCAGTCACGGACATGACTGGAAAACTGAGGGTGGCTACATTCAACTGGACAAAAAGTGCGGTCGCAGGTGATGCCGGAGATATTATCGAGCTTGTTAAGCTCCCGGCGGGGCGTGTGCGCTTACTTGGGGACTTGTCTGGCGTGTACCATAACATGACGACGGGTTCTCAGGTGGGTAACATCGGATGGAAGGCATACGTTGATCTCGATGGTACTGCTGTTGTTGCGGACCCTAACGGACTTGATTCTGGACTCAACCTGGAAACTGCAGCATTTATCTCACCCATGGTGACAGTACTCGCAAGTACTGCGTACACGAAGGTGTTCGAGTCCCAAACAGGTGTTGTTATCGAGCTCATTGCTACGGAGATCGTTGCGGCTCTCGATTCCTTGTATGGGTACTTCGCCTACGTTACGGATTAAACCCGACCGAGGGTAAACCTTTTCTTTTGGGACTGCCACTGGTGGCAGTCCCAACGTAGAAGGCTTAACCCGTCTAAGAGGAGACGATCATGTCAGAAGTTCATATATGTAATCTTGCACTATCCTACCTTGGGATTCCTCCCATCCTCTCCAGAGATGACAACAGTAAACCCGCAAGAGAGTGCAATCTCATATTTGATGACAGGAGAGATGAACTCCTGAGATTGTTCGAATGGAAGTTTGCAACTAAACGTACTGACTTGTCCCCACTATCCTCAGATCCTGCCTTTGAATGGACGTACCAGTTCAACGTACCCTCGGATAGCCTGAAGATATTGTTTGTAGGAAGTGCGGATGGCGTCTGGTATCCCTTTGACTATGAAGGAAACAAGATTCTCGTAAACTACGATCTTATATATGTCAAATACACTCGACGTGTTGAAGATACTAATGAGATGGACCCTTTGTTTCGAGGGGTTCTGTCCTCATACTTGGCACAGTTTCTTGCACTCCCCCTGGGAATGAAGTCACAGTATTCTAAAGCTCTTGAACTCTATGAGACTTCCTTGTCCGAAGCCCGATTTAACGGGTCCGTCGAAGAGTATGAGGATAAGATGGAGTCCGAAGACTGGTTGGAATCGAGGATATAATGTCTGATTTTGATTTAATACAAACTTCTTTCTTAGGTGGGGAATTAAGTCCTCGTCTACTGGGTAGACATGATCTGGCTCTTTATAAGGTGGGTCTGTCTAAGTGTGAAAATTTCATAGTTCGTCCTCATGGTCTGGTAGATCGTAGAGGAGGTACTAAGTTCATACAGGAAGTTAAAGATTCTGATGATACTACTATACTGCAAGAGTGGAACGTGGGTAGGCATAACTATATGTTAGAGTTTGGGGACTTGTATGTGAGAATTTACGAAGATCAAGCTCTTATAGCTTTTCCGTTTGAGCTCGTGACCACGTACACAAGCGCAGATGTATCTAACATTCGTTTCGCTGAGGCAGGAAATATTTTACACATGGTTCTTGAGGGGCAGCATCCAAAGAGTCTGAGGTACACCGCATCAGATGATATTGATTTCTTAGATACCCTCTGGACCTCATTTGATCGTGCACCTTCTGCTGCGGGTTCAGGTTACGAGGTAGGAGATATAATAACCACAGTTCAGGTTTCGCTACCTCTTAAGAACTCTCAGTTAGAGGTTATGATTGTCGATTCTACAGGAGCCGTACTGTCTGTACGGACTGAGATCCAAGGGAATAACTTCATTGAAGAGGAATTAGTGACTTCTGCGGTAACTGGGGTAGGAACTGGGTGTAAGGTTGATTGTATATCAGATGCACACCCCGCAGAATGGAGAGTGGGTAATTACCCAAGTCTTGTATGGTTCTTTGAGCAACGTCTTATGTACGCTGCTACTCCTGATGAGCCTAATGGTATATGGGGCAGTCAGTCCGGAGACTATTTTAACTTCAATTTGGGGACAGGTCTTGATAATGAGGGGATCAGTATTTTAGTACAGAAGGCCCGAAAGTTCAACTGGGTAATGTCCGCAGATGTTCTCATGTTGGGTGCTGATAATGCAGAGTTTCTTATCAGTACAAGTTCCCCTCAGAACGCCCTAACTCCAGCGGGAATACGCCCTATACAAATTTCTCAATATGGATCATCCAGAGTCCCCGCAGCCAGTATAGACTCCAAAGCTGTGTTTGTTCAGAGAGGGCTTCGAAAAGTCCGACGATTGGAATTTGATCTGTCCCGTAATCAATACCAAGCACAGGACACTACTCTTCTTAGTGAACACTTGACTGAGACAGGCATAGTTGATGTAGCGTATGTCAATGAGCCTGATTCTCTTATATGGTATTTACGAGCAGATGGAATCCTGATATGCCAAACATACGATCCTGAGAATGAGGTATTTGCATGGCATAAACATCCTATATCTGGAAGTGATACAACCGGATTTTCTGGTGTGGTGGAATCCATTGCGGTTACGAATGGACAGGTGACAGGACGAGATGAACTATGGATGATCGTTTCTCGTACGATTAGAGTTCCTGGAGGAGGAGCACAAGGGAAAAAGTACATAGAGGTCCTAACTCCTGGACTTAGCTCCGAAGATGACCTCGAAGATTCTTTCTTTGTAGACTCAGGTGTGACTGCCACCGGTAGCAGTCTCAGTACCGTGTCCGGATTAGACCATCTCTTTGGAGAGACCGTGAAGATCCTCGCGGATGGGGCGGTACAACCTGATGCAGTAGTTGATGCTGATGGGGAAGTAGTTATAGACCCTGTTGCAAATACGGTTCATGTAGGCTTAGGTTTCAGTAGTATCTTGGACACCCTTCCTCTGGAGGGAGGTAATGAGCGAGGTACTTCTCAGGGTAAATTAAAAACTATACGCACTTTTGTTCTTAGACTCTTTAGGTCTATGGGATTCAAGTTTGGGGTACCTGGAGAAACTTTAGACCAATACTATTTTGGACCCACACCATCCATGGGTGACGCAATACCCTTGTTCACAGGGGATACTGATGAGAGTACTCCCTTTCCAGGAGGTCCTGACATTCAAAGTCTCATGAGGATTCAGCAAGATGATCCTCTTCCCCTAAGTATCCAGGCGATAATGATTAAAGGTAGTACGGAGGTATAAGATGGCTTTCTTTGATATAGTGACAGGAGGGCTTCAACTGTTCTTTGGTGCGGTAAACGACATCGAGGAAGCTAAGGCCAAAGAGTTAGCTCAAGAGGTTAAGGCTCGGACTGTAGAGAGTCAAGCACGAAACGCACTGGTGAGAAAACGTGAAGAGGAAGAACTACAAAAAGAAAGAATTGCGTTTGAGGCGCAGTTGGAAAAAGAGAATTTGGCTTTTGAGTTGAAGATTGCAGCGGAGAGCACAGACGTTGCGGTAGACCGAACCAGTAAGATATTTGAAGAGGTTCGGGGGACTCAGCGTTTAGCCGCAGCTTCGGCGGGTCTTGCATTTACTGGGTCCACTAAGACCGTGATGGACCGATCCACACGAAACTTCCGTGATGAGGTCAATGAAATACGAAGAGCTTTTACAGTATTTTCGGAGGCCAGAACTTTGGAATCTGAACAGTTTGGAGAGGGTCAGGAACTTACACTTGAACAATTCCTGTCACGTAGTAAAAGAGAGTCTCACTTTGAGCAGATTAATCGTGCTAACGAGGCTCTGCTTTTCCGATTAGGTGGAGATATAGCCCTAAGTCAGGGTAATCGTGCGGCAATAGGTAATGTACTATCTGGAGCATCCAATATAATTGGTGGTATAGCGGATAGTAGAGAATCCGGATCAGTCTAAAGGACAGATAATGGCCAAAGAGAAAATCCCCGAAGCATCAATTTTTAACGTACAGGCAGGCTCTGGCGTACCTACTCCTCGGATACGTTCTGCAGGTATTGGTCTGATAGGTGTCCCTACTGCCCGTGACACTCGTGTTCCTAATATTGATACCAGTAGGAAAGGTGATCGAGCTATAACTAAAGGTATTGGGGATATTGCTCGAACTCTTGGTGCAATTGATGCCCGAGTCCATGAGAGGGGCCGACGTGCGGGAGTGTCTTCTCATACCCCTAAGATGCAGGGAGTTCTTAATGAATGGGAAGACGAAGCTCGTCTGAGAAGAGGGAGCCAAGTTGAGGGTATAGCTCAGGACCTTGAAGAGCGTTATGAGGAACTCAAGGAGAAGGCTCTGGATAGGGAGGGGGAGCCCTTCGACCAATTATCTCTTGCGGATCTTGGTGAGCGGTTTGATCAGATGTTTACAAGAGAGATGACATGGGCAAGATCCAGGGAAGTCAATCAACTTGATGAGGCGGAAAGAGCTCAGAAAGAAGTCGTTGTCAATACTGCTGTGGAGCAATCCTTACGGGTGGATTTAGGAGACACAGATAGTTTGGAAGGTATAGTCTCTGACACTCTTGATGAGATCGAGTTTATAGAAGGGTCTGAGTTGGCTCCTGAGAGAAAACAAAAAGTCCAAGAGCAGATAATAGAGAGAGTTGTCTCAACCTCTTTTGATAGGTGGCTGACCCACGATCCTTCAGGGGCTACTAAACTGTGGAAGGGGCGTCCGGGGTATTTCAAGAACGCTATGCCCAACAACTACAATGCCATGGATAAAAAGGTGGAGAGCTATAAGAAGGACGTTGTCCTCGACGATGCTTATAGACTTCTACTGGCAAGGAACGGGATGGACTTCGGTAAATCCGCGATAGAGGTACTTGATCCTAAGTTCATAAAGGAGCATGTTGGAGATGATCCCTCGGTTGTTATGGCTATATATTCTCGGATGGTTGCAAATGAGAACTCAGCTAACACTAAGAGAGCAGCCGCAGAGAAGCAAGAGAAGAGTACCACTCTGACAGGAATATATAAAAAATACATAGATCCTCAGACGGGTTTATTTGACTCTGTGGCAGCCATCCCTGAGTTGATTATTGCTGTGAGGATGGGTAAACTATCTGGCGACGAAGCGAGTAAGATTGAGGAAAGATGGAGAGATCTCGAATGGACCCCTCAAGATGATCGGGAGATGAATAACTGGATAGTGGCTGCAATAGAGGGTGGCTTCACTGTCACTGAAGGAGATATTGTGAGTCGGTCTTCCGGCGCGGCTCCAGTAAGCACACACTCCGCTTTTGCTCAAAAGATGATGGAGCAACGTCGGGAGGGGACAGGGAACAGAAACTACCTTAGATCAGCCGAGAATGAATACGATGCTATCACCGCTTCTAAGTCCAACCAGAAGAAGGAAGACTTACTTTTATCAAAAGAAGACTTCTTGGAGATACTACACCAGCATATGATATTAGAGGATCTGACTCCATACTCGCCCGAGCTTAGGGAGTTCTCTAAAAAGATACTGGAAGAGGGTGTCTTCATTAAGGGTACTGGGACATTCGAAGCTGGAGGAGATACTGATCTCTTTCGTAGAGACACCGAAGGTCTTCGATTCCAGTTCCCTGAACCTGAACCCGAACCTCAGGTTCAGGTCACTGTTGTCCCTATAGCTCCTGATACACTTGATCCAGAAATACGTAAGTTCATGGAAGAGAATGATCTCCCCTTCGATGCCCTCACTATCAAAGAGGTCACAGAACTCCGTGGTGGGATTCCCAGAGGTGAGCCGAATGAGGACGAGGATGTTAAGACTGCCACTGGTGGCAGTCCTGGAGAGGCCGAGTAATGCCGCTGACACTTGAAGAAATACAAGATCGGGTAAGGCAAAGAGCTGGCCTTCGGGCTCTGCAAGCACGAGTTGAAGCCCGTAGGGCCACAGGCACTACAGGGCTTATAGAGCAGCTGCCTGTTGGTGGGGATACCAGGGGTCTATCTCCAGAGGCTCATGAACAAATACGTCAGAGTATAGAAGGTCCAGGAGCACCCCTTGCTGAGGATTTTGCTCCCGTGCTTATCGCAGGTTCAGCTCTGACTCCCATAGTGGCCCCTGCTGTAGGTATTGGTGTAGCCACATGGAGAACGGCCACTACTCTTGGTCGTCTGACACATGGTGCGTTAGACTTCATAACGGCGACCATAGGTGAATATGGTTTGGTGCAGCCTTTGGCTCGTCACGCAGAGGAGATACACCCAGCCCTGGCTGTCGCTGTTGAGCTTGTAGGTGGTCCGGCTTCGGCTTTCACCTTTGAGGCAATGCTGCTAAAGACGTCTATAAAAGCTCTATCTAAGACAGCACCTAAATTCTGGTCTAATCAGATGGGTGCTTTATCCCGTGCGGGTCACATACCAACTGATTTTCAAAAGGATTTATCTGATCTCGCGCGTAACGCAGACAAGGGTAGTGTTGAAGACGCGCAGAAATTCATGATTGAAGTACGAGACATCGCGTACAACAAGAGACTGTCTGAGATAGAGGAGAAAGCATCCATTAAAGCAGCGAAGGCTCCTGTTCGCAATATCACTGAGAACACTAAAGAGGTTATTAAAGAGGTAGAGAACAAGATTGCCACTGGTAGCAGTCTCACTGAGGTGGATATAGTTCGTCTATCCAACGTAGCACAGAGGGACGCAATTCATGAGTATGTTCCAGAGTTTGATTCCTTGAAGAATACCATATCTTTAGAGCGAGCTACCTCTGAATGGGCTGAGCACCCTAACAAAGACTATATATCTCTCATCACAGAAGAAGGAGGGATCTTTGAGAGATCCGTAAAGACCATGTTCGAGTCTCTTGATGATGGGGGAGAGGCAATACTTAAGAGACTAAAGGTTCATAAGGGTTTGGTCACTACAGACGGCGGGGCTGATCTTGCACAGTGGACTATGCTGTCTGAAACTAAAAGCGTCCAAGATTTCGTCAAAGCTCTGGCAGACACCCCGAGTCTGGCTAAGATGACACGGAGCCATCGAGCTAAGATGCAAGGGGAGTTTGACCGTATATTTAAGGAGGAAATATTTTCCAGGACTGCGGCTAAACAGTCCGATTACCTGGGGGCTGTGATGGGGGATAAAACTAAACCTCTGACTGTGCCTGGGGCGTCTAAGGCAGTATCCTCACAGTCCGCGTCCAGAGTAGTTAAGGAGATTGTGGCGCTACGAAAGGTCGTTGAAAGGTACAGTCGTATCATCGCCCGAGAAGCCATGAGAGTCTCCACAGATGCAGGTAAGGCTAAATTATCTACAATGAGGGAGAGTCACAAAAAAGCCATATCGCAACTACTGTTGCGTGTAAGGATGGACAAAGAGGCCACGAAGATAAATGGGTACTTGAAGAGTACTGTAAAGATGTCTTCAATGCATCCCGAATACAGACAGCAGATTCAGAATTTCTTGTCTCCTTTACTGGTTGGTCCTGGTCGTAAGACTTTAACCGAGTCTATGTTTCAGTTTCTTAACAGGAAGTACACAGAGAATTTATCCTTTGGGGCAGACATCCTCGCAGAGAAATACAATACCATGCTGCTCTCCGTAGGTAGTAGGCCACTGAAGGTGCACGACTACTCCTTGGATCAGCTTAGAGACATCGAAGATTTTGTTCGATCTTTTCGAGATGTTGCAGCTAATGAGAAATACATCGTACAAGAAGCTAATAAATTATGGCTAAACGGAATAGCTGGTAAGATAAGTCTGACCGCACAAACGACAATACCTAAAGCTAAATTCCTCCAACCTACGCAAAGAGGGGGAGTTGTTGATTACACTAAAGGGACCCCTTCTATAGGCAAAGCATCACAGAGTATTACTGATCTTCCTAATGCGGCTCTCGCAAGTCTTAAGAGAGTAGAGTTTATAGTTCGTCAATTGGATGGATGGGAGGACTTTGGTACCGCGTGGAAGACTATATGGAAGCCCATGAAGGACGCGGAAATCCTCGAACAGCGACTGGGTACTCGGCTGTATGATAAGTATCAAGGCATAGTGAAGAAGCACAAAGATGCTTCAGGCATGAGGATACGCGCGGGCAAGTACTGGAACAAAAGACTTCCTCAGATAGGGCGTATTATACCCACAAAGAAAACAGCAGTAGCTATGGCCCTGAACTCTGGTAACGAGGGCAATATGTCAGCTCTCCTGAGACATATTAATGGGCCTGACGCTGCGGATTCCGCAGCTGAGGCAGTGACCAGTAAAGAGGTGCTGGATTTTATAAACACTCACTTGAGTAAAGCGGATTTCAAGTATGTTGATGATGTCCATAAGCTAATGGACAAGGACATTTTCCCTTTGTTAGCTAAGTCTTACAAGGAAGTAGTTTCTCAGGATCTACAGAGGATAACCGGGAAGTATTATCCGATTGTTTCCAATGACGTGGAACAGTCTCTACGACACAATGAGAGACTAACAGATGTCTTTATGGGTACCAATGCTAAGACTCTGGCAGGAGTAGAGAGATCTATGATAATGAGTCGAGTTGATGGTGTCAAGGAACTTGATCTGACTCTTGACCCTATACTCCGACATATTCGAGATTCAGTTCACTTCACTACTCATTGGAAACCTATACAGGATACACAGAGTATTATTAAGAATACGGCTTTCAGAAATGCAGTTACAGATACAATGGGCCGTAGGATTTATGAACAGTTTGATCCTTGGCTTAAGAACTTAGCTCGTCCATCAGTGTTGGACGCTTCTCACAGACTGCAAGAGAGAACGCTCAGAAGACTTCGGGGTACCATGTCTGTAGCTGCGTTGGGGCTGAAACTATCTACAGCGGCCAAGCAGTCACTGTCCCTTATAACAGCCCTGCCAGATATAGGAACTACTAATACTCTTGCATCCATAGCAAAGATGATGGCCAATCCCATGAAGCTTATTCGTGCTGTCAGCCAAGCGAGCCCCGAAATGTCTTACCGATCTCATACCTGGCAACGTGAGATAATGGAGATGATGCAATCAAACTTAGGGAAGAAGCAAGGATTAAAAGGAACCGCCCGGAATACCTTCTTCTACTTCATTCACGCGGTTGATCGTATCACCGCATCTACAGTATGGCAAGCGGCGTACATGAAAGGTATGGACGACTTCGTTGGTGACGCACGAAAGGCTGCTGAGTTCGCAGATATAATAGTCAAGAAGACTCAACCTGCGGCCGCTGCAAAAGACCTACCTGCGGTCATGCGTAGTGGAGAGACACAAAGACTTATCTCGATGTTCTATGGATACTTCTCGGTGTGGCATAACCAAGTCGCTGAAGTGATAGCAAAGGGACTTGCAGGCAATATGACCACAACCAGCATGTTATCAACATTGGCTTTCCTGACTGCGGCCCCTGTAGTAGCCTGGCATGGTATCTCTACCTCAGCAAAGCTCATAGTAGGTAGAGAAGTAGATCCTGAGAAAAGCAAGGAAGAGCTAATGAAAAAACTTTTTGTGTCTCCTTTGGCGGGAGTTCCAATAGCTCGGGATCTGGCCTCTTCTATAATCTTTGGATATGATACTCAAGTTACTCCAGTACAGGAGATTCTTGTTAGTATTGGTACTGTAGGTAACGCAGCGTTTGAGCAGATATTTGAAGATGATGCAGAGATAACTACTTCTGAGGCTATGTCTGCTGCTGCAACATTAGGATACCTTACCAGAATACCTTCCTTTGCTTTTGTAACTGCTCTGGAGGGGGCCATACGATTATCTGAGGGGGAGACCCAAGACTACACAGAATTACTTGTTAAACCGTAGACTGCCACTGGTGGCAATCCGCAACACGACCCATGTGCGAGGGAGAGTATCATGACTGTGCAGAATGAAGATAGAAGAGAAGACTACGATGGTAACGATGTAACCGTCCTGTTTGCAGTGACTTTCTATTTCCTGAAGGACTCCCATCTGGCTGTTACCTCCTATAGTTCTGTGACGGAGCTTACAACTATCCTTGTTCTTGACGCGGATTATACCGTTACTGGTGCAGGGGAATCAGCGGGTGGATCTATAACTACTACCACCGCGCCCGAAGCTACTGACGTACTCACTATTCTCCGAGACGTTCCGACAACTCAGTTGATTGAATATAGTGAGCACGACTCCTTTCCAGCAAAGAGTCATGAAAGTGCCCTGGATCAACTTACTATGTTGATACAGCAGTTGGAAAATGAGGAAGACAGGTCCTTCCGATTACCTCCCTCTATTGATCCTAATGACATAGGGACTGAGTTGGCCCCTGAGAAGAGTAAGTATATAGGATGGGATGCGGCTGGAACTTCTCTGGAGAATAAAGTCAGCACTTCGATGACCATCGCGTCCATAGGTCTTCTCTTATCAGACTATGATACTTTGGCTCTTGCTATAGTTGCAGCCGGATTAGCTGATAAAGCTCTGTATCTTGACATATCCAGTTCTGATGATGCTACTGTCCCTTCCACTGTAGTGGTTGTTCCTATGGTAGGTGCAATTATGTCAGGTACCGTTGCATGGAATGGACCTATCATTGGGGACCCGAAGTTTCAATGGTTGTCTGGATCTAATCACACAGGGCTATCTCTTTCTCGTCCAGAATGGTTTGGTGGAGTTATTGACGATTCAGGAACAGACAGTGCGCCTTTTATATTAAAGGCACTTGAAGCTGTGGCACCGCAAGAGGGAGTTGTTTTAATGTCCCCCGGAGTTTATTATGTGGCAACCGAGATTGTACCTACTCAAGATTATTTTAACATGATATGGAAAGGGGAGGGTGGTTGTAATATAATATGGAACGGTTCTACTGATTCATCGAAATCAATATTTAGAGCGACAACAACCACCACTACAGACTTTGCCAAGAATGTCATAGAAAATTTAGATTTTGATGCTGCTACAAAAGCTGGATTTGCTTTTGTAATCGAAGGAAATGCCATTACAAATGGAAACGCATCCACAAACACATTTAATAAATGCGATTTCAATCGAGGGTCGGTAACTGCTTTTCTTATGGGGGAGAACGCCGAGCCCGCCGTGAACGATAGCGCGAGTTCGCAGAACACCTTCAATCAATGTACCTTTGGTTACAGTCCCTACAATCTAAAAGTAAATTCGATAAATGCCTACGAGACAACGTGCAATAGCTGCCAGTTTAATTCGACGGCAGGGGACAAGGTTACAATTCAGCATGTAAGAATTCTATTCGGGGGCATGACCAGACTAAATGATTCTGAGTTTGCCAATATGGATGCTACACAGTTGACTAACGGTACTCTTGTAGTAGGACAAGAATATAGGATTCAAGATTTTATTTCAGGTGACGATTTCACGAATGTTGGAGGTGCAAATATAGATGGCAATGTATTCGTAGCAACTGGAGCAACGCCCACAACGTGGGCTAATAGTTCTATATTGGTCAAGGAAAGGGTGTGCGTATATTCGGAAAGTCCCGTAGTGATCCGTAACACATATAGTGAGGAAGGTCGCGCACTTCGAGTGCCCTCTTTGGCTCACTCACATAATGAGTTTGTGTCTATCTATGATTGGTACACCAATGATTCACGAACAGATGCGGGTTTAAGTGGTTCTTATTTTGCCAATATAACATCGGGTGTCTTTAATGGCAAGGGCATAGGCGCTAAGTCTGGTACTTCGGGTGTTCGCCCAATAATACTAAAAGCCCAGATCGCATACCTTGAGAATATAACGCTTGGCGGAAACGGCAGGGTAATACTGACCAAGCCGGAAAAATCTGTTATTGATGGACTGATCCCCGGTGGTTTTGAGTCCCTGATACATCCGTTTAATTGGAACATGCAACATTGGGTAGATACCGCAGGGTCCGACGATATCCCAATGTACTGGACCAAGTACAAGGGTACAGGTGGAACTGCTGTATTTCTTAGATCCACGAGCAACAACGTGTATGGTGACTATACAATGCACGTTAATGTTTCTGGTGCTTCATCAAATACGCTTATAGGAGTAAGGGAATCTATAGGCATAGGACCTGGATATGGTTCGTTTTCAGTAGTTGTCACAGGCAAAACGGATGGAACAGATGCCAATGCCCCATATGTACGCCTTGGCAATGTGAACAAAGCAATTCTACGAATAATCAACTCGGATAATACATTTATCGTAGTCGCGGAGATAAATCCAACAAACGCGACAGTATCAACGGCAACTCTTGATATTGGCATGGCAGCTAATCTAACTGGAGAATTTTATATTGATACGATAACCGTTGTACCCGGGTTACAT
>SDBS01002075.1_pt1 | contig 20197 bp, 17 predicted proteins | sample 2277091 | NCBI WGS metagenome assembly SDBS01 (sample SAMN10404972, study PRJNA504765) | marine sediment metagenome | isolation source: marine sediment core GS10_PC15, 163 cmbsf | place: Arctic Ocean: Southern Knipovich Ridge | collected 2010 | reverse complement strand
AGAAGAGAGTAAAGAAGTATAAGAACGAACAGGCTATGGAACATATGAAGCAGTCCGAATACTGTAAGTCCCCCCAGCAGATGTAGGAGGCGGCATCTGAGTTACAGAAAGCAACCGACGAGCAGCAAAAAACCGCCTAACAGTTGGCCGAGACCAAAGGCACAGACGCTAAAGAACGCCAGGAAAAGGCAACCGAACAAATCGAAAAAGCGATTGAGAAACTCTCACAGGATCAACAGCAGGATAAACAACAGCAAGACCAACAGCAACAAGAGAAGGACCAGCAGGATCAGCAGGAACAACCGAAACCACAGGAAAGCGAACAGGAACAAGAAGGTGATGAGGCCGATAAGCAGGCTGCGGCGATTCAAGCCGAAGCCGAGGATATCCTCGACAAGGAACAAAAGGACCGAAAGAAGCGACAGATTATGATCAAAGGTCGCCAGAAAGTGGAAAAGGACTGGTAGGTTGAAGTTGCTCAGACTAATAGTTTTGTCGATGTCCTGCACCTTGGCGGTCGTTGCAGGCAGGGCTCGGGCCCAGGTGCGCGTCACAGCACAGGTCGACACGTCAAAGCCGATATATGTGGGCGAGCCGTTTGCCTATCATGTCGTAATCGAAGGAGATAATCGACCGGGCGAGGTGGATATCTCTCCTCTGGCAGGATACAGTCCCGAAAAAGCGGGCGCCAGGGACCTGTCCCAGAGATCGACGATCATCGTCAACGGACGCCGCACGGAGAATGTCAGCAAGCGCTACGTCATGTCCTATCAACTCACTGCCGGTGAAGTCGGCGTCTTGAGGCTGCCCCCAGTCAGTGTAACGCTCGCGAATAAAGTCTACAAGACCAACGCTGTTAACGTGCGGATCGCAGAGCCGGGCAAGACGGAGAAGATGGAAATCCAGCTCGATTTCTCCGAGACGCGGTGTTATGTCGGCCAGCCATTGGTGATGACGGTAAAATGGTATGTCTGGACGAGCGAGGCAGGTTCCGTAGGCAATTTCCAGTTCAATGTGCCTGCGCTTGGCAGCGGGCTGTTTTATGTTGAGGATACCGATGAGTCGCTGCAAAGTCGCAATCGAAACAGCCGCAAGGTAAACGGACTGCCGGTTACGTTGTTCCAGCGTCAGATCAAGCACAACGGCGTCGATTCGCTGGAAGTATTCTTTAACAAGGTCCTTATCCCCAAACAGTCGGGGAGCATTGAGATCAAGCCTGCCACGATCTCCGCCGATATCGCGGAGGGTCCAGCCAGGCGGCGGCGAAACAGTCTATTTGACAACTTCTTTGCCGCTCCGCGCCAATACAAGCGTTTTGTGGCGCGTTCAAAACCGGCAATGCTGGAAGTTTTGCCTGTGCCAACCGAAGGCAAGCCAGAGGATTTCTACGGGCTGGTTGGAGAGTACACGATTGCAGCTTCTGCGACACCCACGGAAGTAAACGTCGGCGATCCTGTTACACTGAAGATCAAGATAGGCGGAACCCGGTACCTCAAGCCCGTGCAAATGCCCGACCTGACGGCGATCACCGGGATGGTCGAGAACTTCAAGATATCCACCGAACAAGCCTCGTCGGTGATCGAAAACGGCTTCAGGGTTTTTACGCAGACAATCCGCGCCAAGAACGACAATGTTGCCGAAATTCCACCAATAGGCCTGAGCTATTTCGACGCGTCAAAGGGCAAGTATGCAACGGTCAGAACCAGGCCGGTCAAACTCAAGGTTGCACCAACACGCATTGTGACCGAGTCGGATATCGAGGGAAATGATTTTACGGTCTTTGGCAAATCCGTCGAACTTGTCAAGATAGGCATTTCCGCCCATTTCGAGGGCCTTGAAGCCTTGCAGGATGAGTACTTCTCTCCGGCCGCCGCCCTGGTCTCACCCGGATACGCGCTGCTGTGGGGTGCACCGTTAGGGATAGTCATTCTCAGCGCCCTTGCAAAACTGTTTACACACAGTACACCGGAGAAAATCGCCGCCAGACGCCGAAGGTCTGCATTTGCAAACGCCCGCAAAGCGGTCAGGAAGACCGCAAAGCATCCGGATTCGGAGGCCTCGCAACTGTTAGCCGCGGCGATGAAGCAATACGCAGCCGACAAGTTCGGACGTGTCGCCGGATCCCTGACCGCCGCCGATTGCTTCGACTTAATAATGGATGCAATATCCGACAGCGCTACAGCATCCGACTACAAGAAGGTCATGGAATCGTGTGAAGCCTCGGCCTACAGCCCAACGGAAGTCAAATACAAGCCGGCTCTCGCCAAGAAAGTCATTGCCATGATGCGAACCATCGAAAAGGGGACAAAGCGATGAATCTCATCAAAGCAGTGATCCTGATTGCATGCTGCGGGCGGATATCTGTCTGCTGTGCAGCCGTCGAGGGGATGTCCGGCCGGGATATCCAATCGACATTCATACAGGCAAACGAGGCATTTCGAAAAGCCAATGCCCTTACCGACGATGCCGCCGCGGCCGGCAAGCTCTACAGCCAGGCAATCTTAGGCTACGAGAGGATAATCACAGACAGCGGCGTACTGAACAGCAAGCTTTTCTACAACCTGGCCAATGCTTACTTGCTCAAGGGTGATATCGGCAGCGCAATTTTGAACTACCGAAACGCCCAGGTGCTGGATGAATCCGATGCCGACATTCGGAAGAATCTTGCTTTTGCACGGAGCCGGCGGCTCGATGAAATTGAAGTTACCACGGAAGAGAAGGTTTTCGAGAGACTTTTTTTCTGGCACTATGATTTCTCAATGAAATACAGGTTTGCCGCCGCATGTATCGGCTTTGCCGTCGTGTGTCTGGCCATGACAATACGGATGTGGCGCCCTGCGGCGCCGGGAACGGTAGCTGTGTGTATTGTAGTGGGAATCGTTACGCTGTGCCTTGCCGTTTCAGTTGGTGTCGATCGACATGTCCGTATCAATGAGCGATGCGGCGTAATCCTCGCCGATTCCGTAGAGGCCAGGCAGGGCGACGGTCCGGGTTATCCGCTGAGTTTCAAAGAGCCACTGCACGCCGGAACCGAATTCGACCTGCTCGAACAGCGACCGGGATGGTGGCACATACGCCTGGCCAACGGAAGCGATGCCTGGATACTGGACACCGCCGCCCAACAGATTATTTCTGGCCGGAAGATAGACCCGTACCGTGCAGGCACTGTCTCTCCATAGTTGAGTCTGTTGCATTAATAAGGAACTCTATGAAGCTATTGAGTATCTCGGAGAACAAGTGCGCTTGACTACTACAGACAAGCGCACGCATTCTATTTTCAAAGAGCAATCACTATAAATTTAACACTTTTTCAGCCTTGCGGTGCAAATATGTGTGTCACGAAGACATGTGATGTTTAACGTGTCATGCTTCATGGAAGATGGAGGATTTCCGAGTACCTCGACTATTATCACACGGGCCGTGTGCATCAGGGCATTGGCAGAATCATCGATCCTGAGCATGAAGGCAACGCCGGCAATATCTTCTGCATCGAACGCCTCGGTGGGTTGCTGAAATCCTACCATCGCAAGGCTGCCTAAGGCACAGATTACAATCTGGTCTGCGATAGGATGTCCACCTTGGATAGCTTTGTTCTGCGCCTTCCGTCACATTTCTATTTCAAAGAGCATGTTTCTGGAACCATGCCATACGCAAATTACTATATCTCGGACGAAAATCCAGTCAGTCGCAACAGATGTTCAGGCGTTTCCTGCAGAAGTTTCCTGGCAATTTCAACCGCTCCATCCGGCGCATACTGCCCACGTTCGACTCTGTCGGTTAACGCTTTGGCAAGTTCCATTCTTACCAGTTTGGATTTGGCATAAAGCCAATCGACACAATAAGCATCGGAGAAGAATCCTATTTGCCTGTTCGTCGGGAGCATATCCAGCCGTTCGTCGATTACCTGGGCAATCGCATTTGGAAAGAAATTATGCCACCAGTAGCCGGCAAGAGACAAATTGGGTAATTCCCGGCACAGGGTACACAACGATTGATTGGCATGCTTGCTGGAAAGATAACACTGAAACCTGATTCTGGGGTGGCGAGAGATTATTTCGGCGATTTGTTTTATCGTAACTTGATTGAGTCTGCTGTCAGTCTCGAAGGGCAGCGGTTCGGCGCCAAACGAGAACTGAAATGCAATATCAAAATGGCTTGTTTCCAATTCCAGCAATAAACTTTCAAATAAGTAAGAAGCGTATACATCCCGCTCCTCGGGACCGGCGTTGCTCCTGTTATCCAGGGCCTTTTGCATCTGGTCGTCAGTAACGAGAGAGTAATTAATATCGGTGGAGACGTGATGAGCAGTGGACACTATCCGGTCGTAGGGTATCGCGCGGCAATAATGAGCCATTGCCTCCTTGACCTCGGCAACAGTTGTAACCGGTCTCTTAACCGGCTCTCGCTTTGAAATTGTCACCGGCAGCGGCCTGACAGGTTTATCGAACTGCCACGCGTGTTCAAGCTCATACAGAGGCGCATCAAACACTCCCCACTGGTTCCGCGTGAAGAAAGCCCATTCCAGAGAATAGAAAATGACGTCGTCGCAGCTTCCATCGCCTCGCAATGGTAACTCTGTACAAAGCTTCTTTACACGCGCACGCTTGAGCAGTTCTCTGGGCCAATCAGGATCGGCGCTCTTCTCGCGGATGCGAGTATCCAGATTGCGCCAGTTACCCGGTGTAATGAGTTCATTCCAATCGTACAGGTCCGAAAGGATAGTCCGCATCAGCCAGTAACATGAGGTGTTTTGAATGTGCTCAAGAAAAGGAACCGCTTCTTCTATCCGGGTAACAACTTCATCTTCGTCGGGATCATCCGACAAGCGATGGCCGCTTGGGCAGCCGGCGGCGTAGAGGTCGCTGACTACCATATGATAGAGCATAATATCGTGCAGTCCCCTCGCTGCCATGTGAGAGGCGTTGATATGCGTGTGTGCATCGATAGCCTCTATTTCACCAATCCGCTTGCTCAGCATTTCGAAAGTATTACTGTTTTCCATTTAGGATTTCTCCGGGACTGCTGTTACAGGCCGGCAAACAACCGGATTTTCTCTTTGAGCAGCTTTTTCGCCGCTGCCCTGGGCTTGGTGAATACACCCGGAACACTGTACCTGAAATCCTGCTCCTTTTGTTCACTGACAAAAGTATCGGCAAAAGCAGCGACCATCTCGGTGCAGATATTCACCTTTGCGACGCCAAGGGAAATTGCTTTTCTCACATCGCCTTCCGGCGTGCCAGAACCGCCGTGCAGAACAAGGGGGACCGACACCCTTTCGGCAATCTCCTCAAGCAGTCCCAGCCTGATATTCGGCTCGGCTTTGTAGAACCCATGAACAGTGCCAATTGCCACGGCAAAGGCGTCGATTCCCGTTTCGTTTACAAACTCGACGGCCTGACCGGGATCGGTGAGGTCGGCGTCATCATTCGTCACGTCGATGTCGGTCTCTTCACCCCCGATCCTGCCGAGTTCACCTTCCACACTCACGCCGCAGGCATGCGCCACCCGAACCACCTCCTTTGTCGCGGCGACATTCTCGGCGTAAGGCAGGTGCGAAACATCTAACATGACGGAGGTAAAACCGTGATTAATGCACTGCATGACCCGTTCGAAGGTATCTCCGTGATCCAGGTGCAGCGCCACCGGTATTTTCGCCCGGCTTGTGTGAAAGACGGCAATATGAACAATATCTTCCAGCCCGGCGTGATCGGCTTCAATAGGTCCAACCTGCAAAATCACAGGCTGAGATAGTTCCTCGGCTGCCGTAACCACAGCCTGGACAGACTCGAGATTCCAAACCTCAAACGCACCGACGGCATACCCGCTACGACGAGCAGGAACCAGTATTTCAGACATTGACACAAGACTCATTCGGTTCTCCGATAAAGGATCAGGATTCATGTTTGCCCAGGAACTGCTCCAACTGTTGGCCCGTTGGAATCCCAGCCCTGCCGCCCAACTGTGTTGCACACAATGCAGCCGCGCCCGAGGCGAATCGCGCCGCTGAGACAACAGGTTGGCCTCTTGCAATAGCCAGCGCAAAAGCGCCGTGGAACGTATCGCCGCAGCCGGTGGTGTCCACCACGTCCACCGCGAAGGCGGGCAGTTCAAACTCCCCCTCTTTGCTCGAACCGACACAGCCATTCTCACCCCGCGTAACTATTACAACCTGTTCCGGGTTACTCCGCAGGGTCGTAAGCATTTCAGCAACGTTGCTGCTGCCCGTAAAGCCGCCCGCGAATTCCTCAGATACGATTATGTGAGAAGAGACGCTCATAGCCTCGGCAGCGTGGGGCTCATTGCGCTCGACATCAATCACAACAGGGATATTATGCTGCTTTGCTGTTTTTGCCGCTTCAATTCCCGCAAGCCCCGATTCAAAGTCAATCAACAGCACCGAGGTTCTTCTAAACCAGTTCTTGTCGGGAAACTCCCGCGGCATTGGATACTCCACATTTTGCCGGGTCCAGAATATATTTCGCTGTCCGTCCGTGCTGTCGGTGAGGATGAAGGCAACAATCGGTTCGGCATCTTCGGTTTCAATCACAAACGACGTGTCAACGGATTCTCTGCGAAGCGCTTCCAATGCACGCCTTGCCATCTCAGACCGTCCTAACTTGCCCGCAAAAGCGACCTTGCCGCCTAATCGTGCCGCCGCCGCCAGCGCAGTACCGACAAGACCACCGTCACAAATCGTAAAGCTGTCGAGCATCCTCTTGACGCCCCTGCCCGGCCAGGCCTTGACGGTCCCTACGAAGTCCACAGTCACAGAGCCAAGTCCGAGGACATCTATGGTGATGTCAGATTCAATACGCACTCTTGTACTCCTTGTCCGAATACCGGCATTCCCATCGAAACACTTGAGCGGTTGACGCTGCCGGGTGTTTAGCTTACACTAATCTGCTCTCAACGTAAACTTTGTTTTTGTTGACCCGTCAGTGCGAAACCCGTCTTGTTACACTAACCGCCGGACATATGCGGCGAAAGGAGAATGAAGCAATGAGCAGACCTATCACAATTGTCACCGGCCAGTGGGGCGACATACCGTTAGAAAAATTGGCGAGGATGATGTCCGACTTCGGATACCAGGGCTTGGAACTGGGAGGCAGTCATTTCGACATAACCAGGGGAGCGCAGGACAAAAAGTACTGCGACGGAATACTGGCGCTGCTCGACAAGTACAATCTCAAGGTCTGGGCCATCAGCGGCCATATAGTCGGCCAGCAGGTGTGCGATCCAAACGACTCCCGTTCGGACATATTTGCTCCGCCGGAGTTGGCGGGAAGACCGGAAGAGAAAAGGAAATGGGCCGTATCGACTATGAAAGACGCTGCGCGGGCGGCCCGGAATTTGGGTATTGAAATCGTAACCGGTTTTGTCGGTTCGTCCATCTGGCATCTCATATACAGTTGGCCGCCGGTTCCGGAAGAAACGATCGAGCAGGGTTTCCGGTATTTCGCAGAGATGTGGAACCCGATTTTCGACGTGTTTGACGAATGCGGAGTGAAGTTCGCGCTGGAAGTTCACCCGACCGAAATAGCCTTCGATGCAATCACCACAAAGCGAGCGATGGAAGCTGTTGAAAACCGCGACGCTTTCGGAATCAATTTCGACCCCAGTCATTTACAATGGCAGATGGTGGATCCGGCGCCGTTTATCCTTGAGTTCCCCGACCGCATCTATCACGTCCACATGAAAGATACCGCCCTGCAGTTGACCGGCAGGAACAGTATCTTGGGCTCACACCTCAACTTTGGATCGGCCCAGAGAGGTTGGGACTTCCGTTCGCTCGGTCACGGTGATGTGAATTTCGAAGAAATCATCCGTGCCCTCAACCACATCAATTATCGAGGCCCGCTTTCCGTGGAGTGGGAAGATTGCGGTATGGAACGCGAGCATGGCGCCAAGGAAGCCCTCGAATTCGTCAAGAAGATCCATTTTGAGCCGTCGCAGATTGTATTTGATTCTGCATTTGAGAAGTAGCATTGGCGGGCCACGCAAGGTTCAGAGAAGGCATGAAGTCCGAGGTTCAGGATTCCGCTGCCGCCACGTCAGCGGTCGATGGTATTAGCGGGCGCACGCTCTGCCATGATATGCAGTGTGCTCAAATGAAGTTCTACCAGCGCCAGCGCCAGCGTATCGCCCCCGGTGATGCTCTCATAATGATCGGTCTTCAAGCTCGCTCTCGGCAGAACACTGTTGTCAAAGAATCTCCTTACCGCACTCCCACCAAGCCTGAATGCTTGTTCATGGTACTTCTGTTGGGCAGTAGCGGTCTTCACCGGACAGCCTCGCAAGGCCAATCGTAGCATACAACCTGACTACAACCGTACCACCCATTATCTGCCAATTCCGCAAAAATGGCCTTTCCATAAGTACTTTATTATCAAACTCTTAAGAGAAAGCCAAACTTACTTGCATATGATACGCTTGTGCAATATATTATACAAGCGTTCAATATGACTCAAACTGCTTTCGGCAGGAAATGGTATTGAAGTGGCTGACACAGGAAACGCCGCAGGCTGTCCATACGTAAGCTTGCAGAGACAGCAAAAGTCGCGCCCGGGATCATCTCCTCGATTGAGCGGGGCAAGACCTCGCCGAGTATAGCCACACTTCAGAAGATCCTCTCGGCGCTGGATTCCGACCTGGCCATTAGGAGAAGATAAAGATGGAACAAGATTGGCCTTATGAATTCCCAGGCGTTAACTGGCTGGATGAGCAGGAGCAGCAGGCAGTATTGGATGTGCTGCAAAACGGCTCGCTCTTTCGCTACTACGGCCCGGGGAAGCCTACCCACGTCGCTGCGCTGGAAGCCTGTGCGAAGGAATTCTTTGGAGTCAAGTACGCCCTGGCAGTCAATAGCGGCACCGGGGCACTGATGACGGCGATGAGCGTTTTAGGAATCGGGCCGGGTTGCGAAGTGATTGTGCCTGCCTATATGTGGGTGGCTACGATCTGTGCGATTGTGTGCAACAATGCTATTCCGGTGTTGTGCGAGGTGGACGAGAGTCTGACCATAGACCCGGCGGATCTTGAGAAGAAAATCACATCGCGAACCGGATTGATTGTTGCCGTACACATGTCCGGGGCGCCAAGTGATATGGACGGCATTATGAAGGTGGCCAATCGACACAACATTCCTGTCCTTGAAGATTGCGCCCAGGCAAGCGGCGGGAAATTCAAGGGCAAGCCGCTGGGCACTTTTGGCAAGATCGGGATCTACAGCTTCCAGATCAATAAGAACATGACTGCCGGCGAGGGCGGCCTGATTGTAACGGACGACGAGGCTCTCTATACCAAGGCCTTGGCAGCCCACGATTTGGGCGTGCCCTGGAAAGACGCCGAGCCGGACGGCGAATCGGCGATACGTCTCTGGGGACAGGGCCGGAGGATGAGCGAGTTGTGTGGGGCGGTCGCCAATGTTCAGTTCAGGAAACTGCCCCGTATCGTCGAGCATATGCGTCGATCCAAACAGCGAATAAGACAGGGCCTGGCCGATCTGAAAGGCGTATCTTTTCGGCGATTGAATGATCCGGATGGCGACACCGGCCCTGCCCTGGTGCTCATGCTGGACACCCCGCAGCGAGCGCAAGGCGTTGCCGAGGGAGCCAAAAAGGCCGGCTTGACAAATGTATGGCATCTGCCGGACTACGGCATGCACCTGTACTACAATATCCCTTCGCTCGTCAACAAAGTGCCCTTGTCGGCCGCGGGTAATCCCTGGTCGCTGAAAGAAAACGCCGAAAGTGTGTACTCATACAAGAAAGGGGCATGTCCTCAGAGCGACGACCTGTTCGCTCGCTCGGTACTGATAACGATTCCATCGCGACTGACATTAGAGCAGGAGGCCTCGTTGATAGAGATGATCAAGGGTGCTGTAACATCCTGACAAGCATAAAGGACGTTTGCATGAACTCGAAAGAACGTATCCTTGCAGCGATTGAGGGCAGTCAGCCCGACCATACACCGCTGACGACATGGTGCTTCGGCGTGGCCCCGCCGGAACATCTTCGCTGGAAACGCGACGGCAAGCAGGTAGAGTTCTGGTATTCCAAGCGTATGGAGCATATTCATACGCTGCCACAGGAATGGACTCTGGCCGATGATTTCCGGCGAGTGGAACGATGGCTGGAATTGGGCATCGACGACATTCTGGATGTGTCCGTGCCCTGGGGCCAGGACCCGCAAGTAACCCTGGCGGACTCGGTCGTCCCGGCGGGCAAAATGGATTCGTGCCCGGTGCTCGTGCGTAACTACAAGACGCCTTCGGGCCCGCTGCGCCACGCTGTCAGGCAAACGCAAGAGGACCCCGGTCGCGGCTGGGTGGTTCAGCCGAAGCATGTGGCGCTGTTTGAGGACTACAACGTGCCCCGCGGCATCGCCCATGCCGTCAGCGCACCGGCGGATGTGCCGGCTGCCAGGCATCTATATACCGCGCCCGGCCCGGCCGAGAGAGAGTGGTTCGCTGCGCGTGCGGCCGAGGTGAGACGATTCGCCGAGGCTAAGGGCGTGTTTGTCCAGGCGTGGTCCGCGTTCGGCATGGATGCCGCTGTTTGGCTGGCCGGAGCCCAGGGAGCTATACTGCTGGCAATGGATAATCCGGAGGCATTCACGCAACTGCTGGACATAATCGCCCAAACGGACTATGCGCGAACGGAACTGGCGGCACAGACGCAAGGGATCGATATGGTCGTGATGCGCGGGTGGTACTCGTCGACGGACTTCTGGTCGCCTCGCATGTTCGATGAATATGTATTCGGCCACGTCAAGGAGTTGGCTGATCTGGCACATGAGCACGGCAAGAAATTTGCATACACTATTACCACAGGCGTAGAGACGCTGGGACCGCGACTGGCGGATGCCGGGGTGGATATGCTCTACTTCGTTGACCCCGTGCAGGACGCGATCACCTTAGAGAAAGCCAGGGAGCTGTTGGCCGATCGCATCACTCTGGCGGGTGGAACCAGCGCCCTGACTCTGGCCTCCGGCGAGCCGGGTCGCATCCGCAGCGAAGTGCATAAGGCCCTTGATATCCTCGGGCCGACGAATCGGTTTATCCTGCATCCGGTCGATGCGCTCTTTCCCGATACGCCGTGGCAGAGCGTCGAACAAATGATCGAAGCCTGGAGGGAATTGGCGTGACCGATGAAAGGGGAGCATAATGTCTGAGCAATCTTATGGGTTATCCGCACGTGTAGCAGTTGGCTCGTTGTCGAGTCCTCTGGAAGTCGGCGCCGACCGCGCGCCGCAGGCGGCGAATGATCTTGCAGCGTTGCTGGAAGAGTCAGGTTGCCGGATTGTGAAGCTGGGGGCAATCGATACTGCTGACAAGGCCGCAGCCGCCGGTCGCATCATGGCCGAACAGCACGTATGTTGTACAGCCCTGGCGGCGACGAGCTGGTACGAGGATTACCTTGTCCTCGATTTGCTTGAAGAATGCAGCGTGCCTGTGCTGCTCTGGTCATTGCCGGGCATGGAAACCGGGGCCCTGTGCGGCTGCCAGCAACTATCCTGCTGCCTCAAGCAGCTCGGTCGGCCCTACAGATGCCTTTACGGGCCCTTTGACGCACAGCAGCAGCGACAGCAGGCCCTGGTATTCGTGCGTGCGGCGGCTTTGGTCCGGCGGCTGCGACGCGCGCGGATCGGATTCGGCGGCCATCACGTCGCCGGTATGACTGAGACCGCAGCGAACGAGATTATTCTCAAAAAAGCTATTGGTCCGCGCATCGTTGCCCTGGACCTGCCCGGATTGCTCAGCCGGGTTGCAGAAATGCCGGACGATGAGGCTGCACAGTTGTGGCGGCAAGTCTGTGCAAAGGCAGGAGGCTGCAAAGTCTCCCAGGCCGACGGTCTGGATTCGGCGAAGGTGTATCTGGCTATGAAAGAGCTTGTCGAGCAGCACGGTCTGGATGCACTGACCGTCGGTTGTTACCCGAACCTGATGGGACGAGTATGCCTGGCTGCGTCGTTGCTGGCGGATCACGGCGTTCCATTTGCATGCGAAGGCGACGTCAACGGCGCCGTCGGTCAGCTGATGCTGTCCCTGCTGACCGGAGAGCCGACGCATAATACCGACTGGCTCGAACCTCTCGAAGACGGCACGGTTGTGTTCACTCACTGCGGATCTGGTTCGTTCTCTCTGGCCGAAGACAAAAGCGGCATTACGCTGGCGCCGGTTCGCCTGATGGATCAGGGAGTTTGCGTGCTGTTTACCGCCAGGCCGGGGCCGGTGACATTGATAAACGTGACGGCATGCGCAGATAGCTACCGAATCGCCCTTTTGGAGGGGCAGACCGTATCGACGGATATGGTCTTTCCGGGCAATCCCCTGCGCGTGCGTTTTTCGCAGCAGACTTCGGAGTTGATCGATTGGATTCATAACGAAGGCGTTGGCCACCACTGGATGGCTGGCTATGGACACCTCGGCGATGAAATCAGACAGTGGGCCTCAATAATCGGTAATTCTGTTCGTTTGATCGAGCCTTAATTCAAAAGCGCTATGGATACACTTGACGTTAGCCAAATAACAGTATCGACGATCGACCTGGTCATCATTGGCGTGTACCTTCTCGGTATCATGATCGCAGGAATCTATCTTACGCGACTTGCCTCGCGCAACCTCGATTCCTATTTCCTGGGCGGACGTCGGATTCCCTGGTGGTTCCTGGGCCTTTCCGGCACGGCATCCTATTTCGACGTCACCGGCGTGATGTGGACAATTGCCTTTGCATACATTATGGGCCAGCGATTCATGTGGCTGCAGTGGGAGTGGGGCTTTGTGATGATGGCGTTTTTCGCCGCATACATGGGCAAGTGGCTGCGGCGCAGCAAAGTGATGACTGGGGCCGAATGGATGGTGGTTCGTTTCGGCTCGGGCCCGGCCGGCGAATTTGCCCGCACAGCATACGCGGTGCTGGCGGTAGTAATTGCGGTAGCGTTTATCGGTTTTGCAGAATACGGCTGCGGACAGTTCCTGCACATGTTTATCCCGGGCGTCAAACCCCACACGCTGGCGGTGTGTCTGATGGCGGCGACCGGGGTCTATACGCTCTCGGCAGGCCTGTTCGGTGTGGTGCTGACTGATTTCATTCAATTCTGCATTATCCTGTTGGGTTCCGCTATCCTGATCGTCAAAGCCGTGGGGATGTCATCCTACGAGGCCGTGGCTGCTGAGGTCCCATCCGAGTGGTTCGGCTTTGCCCCGATGTGGCACTGGGATCATTTGGAAAAATGGGAGCTTACCAGCGGTTTTTCCCTTTTCGCAGTCATGACAATGGTATGGGTCGTCAAGGGCATGTTCCTGTCGGTCGGAGGGCCGCAGCAGTTGTACGATATGCAGCGTTTCTTAGCTGCGCGAAGCCCGCGCGATGCGTGCAAGGCGGGCATGCTGTGGGGTATTGCCATGACGCCGATGTTTATGGTTGCGGTAGCGGTGGCGGTGATAGGAATCGTCAAGTGGGGCGGGAACCTCGAACACCCCGAGTATCTGTATCCGATGGTCATCGGCACCATGCTGCCGGTGGGCATCAAAGGGCTGGTTCTTGCCGGTCTGCTCTCGGCCTTTATGTCAACTTTTTCGTCCACCGTCAACGCCGGCGCCGCCTACCTGGTGCGAGACGGCTATCAGAATTTTCTGAGGCCCAAGGCATCGTCGAGGGAGTTGATTCGTGTCAGCCGGATCGCCAGCGGGTTGATCATCGTGGCCGGAATCCTCGTCGGCATGCAGGCCGCCAATATCGACAGCATTTTCTCATGGATCATGATAACGCTGGGCACTGCCGTCCTAATGCCGAATGTTCTGCGTTGGTTCTGGTGGCGTTTCAACGGGGTCGGTTATGCAGTGGGGACGCTCGCAGGGGTAATAGCATCGCTGGCCACGGCCTTTTGGTTCAACGATATTCCCGTCTATCGGAGTTTCCCTGTGCTTTTCGGCATAAGCACTGTATCCAGCGTGGCAGCCACATTTTTGAGCCCCGCCGCAGATATGGCGACGCTTCGTGAGTTCTATCAGAGAATCCGTCCGGCGGGGTGCTGGCAGCCGGTGAAAAGAGCAATCCTTACAGACGGTGCAAAACTGCACAGGGACCGCTTTGGTATTGACATCCTTGCCGCTTTGGTCGGCTCGGTGGGACTGCAATCGCTCTTTCTGACGTCTTCTTACGCGTGCACCCATCAATGGCGAGCCTTTGTGATGGCGATCCTGGTCATGGGCGGCTGCGGGATCGCCCTCTATTTTCTCTGGTACAAGAATCTGCCCGATGCAAACGAACATACAGACACTGAAATGGAGGACAACACGCGATGAATTGTGCAAGATGCTGTTTGACAAGTTTGGCTTTGGTTGCTTTTGCAGCTTTACCCGTATCGGCCCAGGGATTGACTCCGGATTTCACAGAGGACTTCTCGACGAATGATATCCATTGGCCGCAATACATTGACCAGGAGGGTGAATGGGAAGTTACCGACGGTGTTCTGCGGGCGAAAAAAGGCCGCGACAGTGCTCGTCTTGTCGAGTTGGAGCCGCTTACCGACGTGATTATCGAAGCTGAGGTTCGCGCTCTGGCCGCGGCCAGCCGCAAGTGTTTTGGCCTGGTCATGCGTGCGCGGAAGGGTAATTCGTGTATTGTTTTGAGATATTATGACAACACAGATTCACTGGAATTGTTGTCGTACACAGACGGCAAAGTAGATCGAGGTCCATTTGGCCCCAAAGGTATAGGACTCAGGCCGGATCGGTGGTATCGGATGAAGGCGGCGGTAATTGGCAATGAGTTCTTCGGCAAGATCTGGCCAAGTGGTGCAGAGGAACCAGCCTGGCAGCTTCGGACGACGGTTCAGCAGGTGCACGCCGGGCGCGTAGGCGTAATCGCTCATGATTCCGGCGGGATTGAGTTCAACGAAGTTCGTGTCTGGACTGGTGGAGGTCTTATTGACAGGCAGCGAAAAATCATGGCGGCAGAATATGCCAGGCGCGAGAGAAAACTTCGGGAGTCGTTGAAGATTATGGTGGTGGTCTCGCCGGTGCTGCAGCAAGGTGCAAAGGGTGCGGTTCGGCGAGTCGATGTTGTGACCATTGCAAACGGTGAGCGGCATCCTGTGGGGGGAAGTCTTTCGGTCTCGTTTGGCGGTACTAAGCGGGAGTTTGTGCTTGAGGAATCCGATGTTGTTTACGGCGTGCATTCGTTTACGGTTCCGGAACCGCCGACGGCGACGAGATTGCAGGTTACCTACGACACGGCGCTCGATAAGAAGCTGGAAGCGTCTGCTGTAATCAGGCCTGCGGATGAATGGCCGTGGCGGAGGTATGTAAGTACCTGCCTCGACACACTGATTGAGCATGGCAAGGATCGGTACGGTTCGGTTCATACTCCTATGCTGATGAGTATTCTTGATGTGTATACTTTGGATTCGCCGGAGAATCCGCCTTTGCTTGATGCGAATGTGCGGACCGAGGGTCGGCCAACGCATGGGCGTCTGAGTCCGGGGGGGACGAATCTCTGGATGGATCAGCCTGTGATTAAGGCTATGTATGAATGCTCCAGGGCAACCGGCGATTCTAAATATTCGGAGGCGGCGGATGCTTATTTTGATTATGCGATGAAGAATTGCCGCAAGAGCAACGGTATGTTTGTGTGGGGTTCGCACAGTTACTGGCATGGTTTTTCGGAGCGAGGGAGCGGTGACGGTGTACATGAGATTTTGATCAAACATGCGGACTGGGCAAGTATGTACCGGCTGAACCCTGAGGCGGTTCGTGCGGAGATCGAGGGGATTTGGAAATGGCATGTTGTCGACAAAAAGACCGGGCTGCATAACCGGCACGATGACGGAAGGGTGGGGTGTGATTTTGCTTTTTCGGGTGGTTCTTTTGCGATCGCTTTTTCGTTTATGTACAGTGTGACTGCCGATGAGACCTACCTTGATAAGGCTCGGCTGGTGGCTGACTGGCATTGGAATCATCGCAATGCTAAAACCGGTCTCGTGCCGGATGCTCCGCGGTTGACCTCGCGATATGACGGTAAGCATTGTATGACGAGTACGATTGGTCCTCATGTTTCGCAATTATTGCGGTGCTTTGAACTTACCGGTGAGGTTCATTTTCGTGATGCGGCGATAGCTTACATCAAGGCGTACGAGAAGTATGGTTGGGACGAGAAGGCGCGGACGTATTACGGGATGCTGGAACTTGACGGCACGCCTGTTCCTGATAAGGGGAAGGGGTCTGGGTATGATGCCTGGGCGCCTTATGGTCATATTGATGTTTGGCGTGCAAGTATGTACAGCTATGAGATGCCTTTGATTGCTGCGCAGGCTTCGGTTTATGCTTATGAGTTGTCGGGCAAGGATGCGGAGAGCAGAGATAAGGAGCTGTTGACGACGGCACGGCACTGGGCGGAGGTGATCGAGAAGAATCTGCCTGCGTCTGCGGGGCGTCGATGGGGGAAGGATATTGAGACGGCGATGCCTGAGATACTGAAGACGGGTGGTACTTATGCGGAGAACTATGGGCGGGCGATATCTTTTTTTGTGCATTTATATCGTGCTGCGGGCGAGGTGCGTTATTTGAAACTGGCTGAAGGGCTGGCCCGTGAGACTGTGGAAACAATGTATGTTAACGGGCTTTTTAAGGGTCATGCTGCGAAGCCTTATTGTCAGGCGAATGACGGTGTGGGATTTTTGTTGTATGCGCTGCTGGAACTTGACAGGCCTATGGAAGCGATGGCGGGTGCGTTTTAATGTGGCTTTGGGGGGCGTGTTGAGGATCTGGAGATTTATCTTTTACCGCACTCGCATGTTGATATCGGTTATACGAAGTTGCAGGGGAAGTTGATCTGGAAGAAGCGTGTGGAAGAGAGTCAGCGGTCGATGGTATTAGCGGGCGCACGCACTGCCGTGATATGCAGTGTGCTCAAATGAAGTTCTACCAGCGCCAGCACCAGCGTATCGCCCCCGGTGATGCTCTCATAATGATCAGTCTTCAAGCTCGCTCTCGGCAGAACACTGTTGTCGAAGAATCTCCTTACCGCACTCTCGCCAAGCTTGAATGCCTGTTCATGGTACTTCTGTTGGGCGGTAGCCGCAAATGCGGCCAGTTCAAGACTGATAGCATGGCCAAATGTCATCGGCCATGCATCGACACCGTCGGCTGGCGCTGAATCCATATATGCATCGGCGGCGGCGACGATCAGGTCGCGGTACGATATGTTCCCCGTGTTGCCGTATCTGGATACGCACATCATGGCAACTGCAGCGGTGGTGAAGCCGCCGTATTTTGCATCCCAGAGCGAACTGGGAGAGTCCTCCGATTTGCCTGTTGCAAGGTCAAAGCTCAGTGAGAAGCCTTTCCCGTTTTTCAAATCATGCGGCAGCGAGCAGAAGGTCTCATCTTCAAGCAGGGCAAACTGTCGCAGACGCGTCCGCAGCGGTTCGGGCACTTTGCGTGCTGCACCGTCGCAGTCAATGGCTAAGGATAGAGACAAGGCTGAGTTGGCTTTGGACGAGCCGGACTTGACCTCGATGAGTCGGCTTTTGGGATGGCGTTTCTTCTCATATCGCCTCAGCAGAACATCGATTGCCGTCAGAAACGTCTTATCCCCGGTGTAAGCAAAGGCTTCGGCCCACGTGCGAATATAGAAACCGGCATGCCTGGCGAAATCCATCCCCGGCTCAGGCGACTGTTCGTGGAAGTCGGCGTGCCGATTGAATGTGCCGCTCTCGTGGTCAGCTATCTGACTGTTCCACAGCCCTAAGGCGAACTTCTTGCTTGGTCCGGGCGCCAGCTCGAAGCACCTGGACCACAGCAGCCAGGGTCTGGCGAACTCGTGCACCGGCTCGCGATGGCCGGAGGCAACTTCATCGGTCATCACGTTCCAGGACAGATGCTCACCCCACGGCAGAAGACCCGTCTCTGACGACTGGGCGTTTTCGAGGAACCACTTGAGGGCGTTGTCCGCAGCCTGCGGATAGCGGTCTTCACCGGACAGGCCTTTAAGGAAGTACATTAGTCGCAGAAGGTTCTCGTCCAGATGTGGATTGGCTCCGACAAGCGGCCCATCTGCGGGCCCGGGCCGATCCCCCTGGCGAATGCCGGCAGGGGCAGGCGGGCGATTATCGAGTGGGCTCAGCGTCTGTCTGTCCAGAGCGCTCAAGAACATACCCGTCTTCTGCGGTCCGTAGGTGTCCCTGCCGTGTTCGAGCATTGCATTGGCGTAATCATATATAACCTTTGCGAAAGGTGAAGCCGGGATGCCCTCCTGGAACATCTTTTTGAGGTCGAGTTCCCGGCCCTTACCCGCCGACACGACCGTCAGAACAGCCAGGCACATCATCAACATCTTTGGCAAGCCCTTGGCTCCGTACATCCGTCATTCTCCTCAGCGATCAATAGTGTTGGCAGGTATATCTACGTCCAGGTTGTTCGTCGCCGCGTGAACATCGAGCAATGCCAGTGCGAGCGAATCTGCGCCTGTGATCGTCTCGTAATGGTCCGTTTTGAGACTTGCTCTCGGCAAGGGACTGTCCTGCCAGAACATCTCGACGGCCATCTGAGCAAAACGGCAGGCCTGTTCAAGGTAGACCGGATTGCGCGTGAACCTGTAGGCCGCCACCTGCGCACTGATAACGTGGGCAAAGCTCATCGGCCAGACGTCGACATCCTCGGTCGGCAGTGCGTCGAGATACGCGTCAGCCACGGCGACAACGATATCGCGAAAATCGCTCTGGCCCGTCTGCTCAAAACGCCCCACAGCGAACATAGCCCAATCCGCAGCAACGCCGGCGGCATACCCCGCCTCCCATGTTGGCTCAAAGGCCCACGCCCCGTCCGCACCGCCGTGCTTTTGCCGAAGATCGCCCAATACTAACGCATCCTCTTCCTGAGCAAAACGGCGCAGCTTCGACGCCAGCCGTTCCGACCGAATCCTTAATCATGCCACAGAAACGCCGTTTTGTCCGCCCCAAATACGCCCAGATACGATAAATGTTCCCCGATCCCTTAGTTGCATATACCTACTGAGTTTACATACGCCAAAAAGACGCCGAAGCATTCGATTCTATCCCTTTTCTGTCATGTTTTTGGCCTTCAGAGTCATGCCAATTTGGCCTCGTTTCCCAATGGTTTCCTGGCAACCACAAGGCAAAACTTCCGTTTCATAATGCCCAATATGCTAACAAATCAACGGCTTCTTCTCAAATACTTTCGTCAAAGTCAATAATAAGTCTTTCATATTCAAGTAGTTATAGCATACTACTTTTTACACCCCACGTCGGAAAGATATTAATTGGATACGGAAGCAAGATAGAGGCAGAAAAGCTGTATACTCCTTGTGACGAGCAAGAACAAATGTGATCCCACGGGATCAGTAAATTAAATGTTCAACTTGAACGTGTAAGGAGAAAATCATGAGAAGACGCGATTTACTCAAGGCCGCTGGCGTGGGCATTCTTGCCTTTGCGCTGCGAAATGTCCCTGCCGTAGGTGCAGAAGGAGGCTCCGGAGCGGTTAAACTGACGCTCTTCAGACGAGGTGACCCGGGCGCAGATCCTCCGACTGAGGATGAGATTGTGGGCTGGGCGATAGCCAACACCACCGGTTCGGGGGAACTGGTGATCCTGGTCAAGCTGACCGGGGGCGAGCCGAATGCCGAGTACGACGTGTTTGTGACCGTCGACGGAGGGGAGTTTCCCGGCGGTTTGGAGTTGCTAAGCACCGACGACGAGGGCAAGGGCAGTGTGCATCTGAAGCTTGATTTGCCCGAGACCACAGAGGACATTGTACCCGTTCAGGCCCTCTTAATGGGTCCCGAGATCCTCGACAGCGACGTGACCCCGGTGCCCTTGAAAACTAATAGGAGGGCAAAGAAGAAAGTCGCCAAAAAGAAGGTCGCAAAGAAGAAGGCAAAGAAGAAAGTCGCCAAAAAGAAGGTCGCAAAGAAGAAGGCAAAGAAGAAAGTCGCCAAAAAGAAGGCCACAAAGAAGAAAGCTGCCAAGAAGAGCTAGCCAATAGACAGGCAATCTCTTCACGGCCGTTGCGCAGGTAATGGCATGGTTTTGTCTGGAATGTATGGCTTGCGGTGCAAATATGTGTGTCACGAAGACATGTGATGTTTAACGTGTCATGCTTCATGGAAGATGGAGGATTTGGCCCTCCGTCGTCGGCCGGCAGAGGCAGGCGACAAATCGCCATGGCGCTGCA
>SDBS01002074.1_pt1 | contig 20197 bp, 16 predicted proteins | sample 2277091 | NCBI WGS metagenome assembly SDBS01 (sample SAMN10404972, study PRJNA504765) | marine sediment metagenome | isolation source: marine sediment core GS10_PC15, 163 cmbsf | place: Arctic Ocean: Southern Knipovich Ridge | collected 2010 | reverse complement strand
AAAGACTACAGAAGAAGCAGAAAAGATTCTAGCCATCGATGGCTGCCCGCTTGACTGCACAAAACTCAGTCTGGAAGAAGTCGGATTTGTTGAGTTCGAACATATTAAAGTCACAGACCTGGGTTTAGAAAAGGGTAAATCTCCTGCCACAGACGAAAATATTGACACTGTCGTCCAAGCCGCACTTTTAAGGCTTTCATGAAGAAACTTACTATTGTTCTCCTCATGCTTGCTTCATGCGGTCTATTCTGCTCTCAAAATAGCGGAGAACAGGCCAGTGAGCTAAAAACCGAACAAAAAGCTAAAAATGAGGAAAATCTTATCATCAACGATGAGGAGCTAGACTTCTCAAAGCATAAGGTGACTTTTATTGAGCTCGGAGCAGACAAGTGCATACCCTGCAAAGCCATGCAACCGGTCATGCGTGAAATTGCTCAAGAGTATAAAGGCACGATCCAAGTGGTTTTTTACGATGTCTGGAAAACTCCTAAATATGCGAAAAATTATGGCATACAATTGATTCCAACTCAGGTCTTCATCGACAAAAACGGCGAAGAAATATTTCGACATGTGGGTTTCTATGCGAAAGACAACATCATCAAGATGTTAAAGGAAAAAGACATTCTGTTGATGAGATGATAAAACTATTCTCAGCTCTCTCTCAAGCCGTAGAGGGTGCCCCTTTAATCGCAATAGGTGCATCCTTTATATGGGGAATCCTCAGCATTATATTGAGTCCCTGTCATCTCACAAGCATTCCCTTAATAATTGGTTATTTCAGCAGCCAAAGAGAATTATCTACGAAAAAAGCTTTTCGGCTGTCCATGTTCTTTTCTATTGGGATCCTCATCTCTATTGCCGCAATTGGCCTGATAACTGCGCTTGCCGGAAGAATGATGGGCGATATCGGACGCCTTGGCAATTATTTAGTTGCTGCCATTTTTTTCATTTTTGGATTAAATCTCCTTGGGATTATCCCGCTTCCCTGGACTAATTCTGAAAAGATCTCAATGAAAAAGAAGGGAATGATTCCAGTGTTAACCTTGGGGCTTTTCTTTGGTCTTGCCTTAGGTCCTTGTACTTTTGCATTCATGGCACCAATACTGGGAATCGTTTTTCGGTTGACAGCTACAAAACTTGTCTATGGTTTGCTCCTAATAGCAGCTTTTGCTCTAGGGCATTGTGGAGTCATCATAGCTGCTGGAACTGGTTCTAAATGGGTTCAAAACTATCTGAATTGGAATGAAAAATCAAAAGGAATCAAGATTTTCAAGAAGATTTGTGGAGGATTAGTTTTTCTCGGAGGGATCTACCTCTTAGGCTTTCTTGATAGACCGTAATAACGGACTATTTGCGAAAGATGAGTTGGTAAATAGCCTGCTGACATCAAGGATGAGCGGCTGGTTGATAAGGTTTAAGCCGCAAAGATCATCCGTAATGCCTTTTGCCCGGCATTGATCCATTGGGCGCGACCAATGTCTTGACCCAGTGTGATATTATGAATTGCGAGACAAGTTGCCAGATAGCGTGACCGGGAAATGATCTCAGTGTCTTGTGTTCCGGAGTAGTACGCCAGAACGTTCTCCAGCCACTTCTCTCCATACCATGTATACAGGCCGGCAAAGTCTACCGCGGGGTCGCTAATAATGGCATCACCCCAATCAATAATCCCGCTCACACCACCCGAATGAGGATCAACAAGAATATGTTCTGCCCACAGATCATTGTGGACGAGTCTCGAAGCCCCCTCATAAGGCAAGGGCACATCGTTCTCGAGATAACGTCGCAAGATGCTTGGATCCACATTTAGGTTGATAATTCCATTTAGCTGTTCGAGGGACTTGTTATGCCAGTGCGCAACTAAGTCATTCCTTTCAAGTACTCCGGCCTCTCTGGCTTTGTCGACTGGGTAAGCGTGGAGACTGGCCAGGAAATGTCCCAGCTGCTGTGCAATCCTCTGCTTATCGACCGTCTTGGAGACATCACCACCTCTACCTGGCAGCTTCTTATATCTGGCAAATGGCCGGTCCAAACTTTTTTGCAATTCTGCACAATACTCATGGCGGGGGCTTGGCAGCGGCACCCAATCTGCAAGGTCCGGCAGGAGTCTGCATTCCATATTCAACTTGGTCGCGGACTCTTTGCGCTTGGGAAAGCGAAACAGCCACCCGGCATCAACCTCAAAGACCTGAAAATCCCAACCGTCACCCAGTAACTCCACCTTTGTTCCGCGGAATTGTGGGAAGGCAGCGGTAATGATGTTCTTTGCACTCTCTGCGGTTAAGATTCCTTTAATCATTGCTTCCAATCACCTGTTTTTTTTGGACTGCATCGAGTTCGGCTCATATTTATTCAATTTCCATTGTTAATTTGGATTCCTAAATCTTTCAAGCGATTTTTGATTTGGAATGGCTCTGGATATATGGTCGATAAAGTAAATTGCGTCAAAAGATTTTGCAGGAATACAGGTCATTTCAAATTCTTGCGCCCGTATGACTTTATCGGTATTCAACCAGTTTATTACATCTTTATTATCTGTTTTTCCTTTTAGATCAAGCAGGAAATATTTCATATTTAATTTGGCAAGTGTTCCGTCTAGAGTATTTTCTTCGGCAGGTGGGAATGACTTGTTCCAATTTTGATACGCTCCTTGATTAAATGAAGCTCCGATCGAAATCATATTATTTTTCAGCTCTTGATTGAGAATGGCACCCATTCCCTTAATACTTTCAGATTCGCCGGTCATTTCGAATTCTGACTTTGTAATATGAACATTGTGTGCCCAAATAATTACTTTTTTTTCTTTTGAGAAGTTTTGTATAACCCAAAGAGTATTTTGTGCCATGGCATTATCTCTTATCAAGCCTATTTCAATTCTCTTATCGGCAGAAAACATTCTGTTGGCTTCATTAACACAATAGGCAAGTCTCAAAATCCAATTGTACTCTTCATCGGTAGAATTAGAGATGTATTCGATTTCGTTTTGTTTAATTTGTCCGTACAGGTCATTGTAGTTATTTTTTAGAACTTCTTTTTTTTCTGTTGAAAGTTTGGAATATCGTTGTAAAGATGTCGGCCAATTATTGTCATCAATTATGTCCTGTGCAAATGTTTTACCCTGATATTTTTTTAAAATCGTTGGATCGATTTTTTTCAGATAATTAAATATTGAGTTAAGAGCATAACCGGGTGATGTAATATCAATCCCGTGAAACTGTATTTTTTTTACACTTTTAGGGTTTTCGTTATACTCCTGCATCCAATTTATGATATTTAACATCTCTTGAGTATCCCATAAAAACCACCCCGGCATATTTGCCATAATTTCGTCTATATTTCCATTGCCATTTAGAATGTATTCATTGATTTGTTTTGAATATGGCAAACTTGCTTCTAAGATAAAAGTTGTAAAATCCAATTCTTCTACGAGATATTTAATAAAGCGATGTTTTAGTAGAAATTGCTCGCGAATATCGTGTCTGTTTTCTCCAAGACAAACAACTTGTGCATTCCCGATAATTTGCTTTAATTGTTCTAAATCATTTTGCCATTCTGTTAATTCCAGGGTTTCTATTTCAGCGGCATTTTTATTTGCCCATTCAATAAACGGGCTTTTGCTGTTCTTTGTTATGGAATGGCTGCAGCTTGTGATTGCTAATAAAACTAATATAAACCCTATAATATTATTTCTATGTCTCATATTCGTTCCTTTTTAAAATGTATGATTTTCGTTTATTTTTCTTTTAAAAGGGTGCCTCCGAGGAGTACTATACTTATAGAAGCTCCAGCTCCGAAAATTGGAATTAATTTATCCATGTATCCAGTGCCGCGGAGTATCAGTGAAGTTATAAGAATAACACTACCCCATACTATTGCGTTTCCAATCATATAAGCCTGAACTCTTTTCTTACTGTAACGTTTCTCTTTTGAATCGGTCATTTTAAAATCCTCCTAAATTAAATAGTTGTTCCAACAAAAGTATAAAGATGGCTTTACTTTAAAACAGGAAAAAACGGACACTTAAGAAAAAATATAAGGATAACCGCAGTTCCCAAGAAAAGAAACGCTATCGAAAAACAGATTTCGGATTTCTTAATGTGTGCATGGCTCAGTCAGTTCCGTCAAGAAAATACTTTCGAGTTCGTCATGAAGGGCTTTGAGTTCGCCAAGGAACTTAGTATGTATTTCCTTGGTAAACTCGTTGGCCGTGCGGCGATAATGCTCGATCCCTTTGAGGAGGTTTTCTTTGACTTCGAGGAAGTATTTCGGTGTACGTGTGGATAATTCCAATGAGTACCTTTCAATCTCTTTACGAAAATGATCAATGTAAATTTTCAGTTCACGTATAAACATATGCGGACGTTTAGAATTTGTCAGCAGGGATAAACGACCGTAGATATGCCCCACCATTTCCTCTAAGGAAACAACTTTTGAAAAATCCGCAATACCCGGACCGCAGCAGATCGTAGGCAAAGCATCCGGCTCAATATCATTTATTATCTTGACGGAACCGCCCAATTCATGGCAGATACAGGCCTTGGCGAGTATATCTTTCTTTACCACGTCAAGCTGATCATCAGAAAGACCTTCACTCGAAAGATGTTCGAGTTTGCGTTTCTGGTAATTACGTGAAGAGATGCAGATCGGAATCTTTGTGAACTCGGTATTAGTGACGGCATGTTTCTTCGGACAAGGGGCGCCGGGCTTGCCATTCTGTATACGACTGATGCGGGCCGTTTCACTGCTCGAGTTAAGCAGATTCCAGTAAGGGATCCCCAATGGCGAGCTATAAGTGAGTTCTACATCTTTATCGGTAGCTTGGGCAAGTTTTTTCAGATGCTCTTCATCGACATTGGCGACTTCGGGTACCAGCATAAATGGCGTACACCAACCCGTGCCATCGACATCATAATATCGCAGCAGGAAATCGTCTTCTCCGGCTGTGCCGATACCGCCCTGGGCAGTAAAGCGTACCGGGCAGGGTTTATCGACAGTTGTTCGATGACCGGCAAGAAGAGCTTTGATATAGATCGAATAGAGTCCCTCGATAAGCTCGGCTTTTTTTTGCTTGAACTCCTCCAGGATGGGCCCCATCAACTCCCCTTTGGTGGCAAAGGCATGTCCTCCGCAGTTAAGGCCTGATTCAATGCGGTATTCAGACACCCATATGCCCCTTTTGGCCAGGAATTTGCCCTGTATCAATGCTGAACGATAATCACTTACCTTCAGTATGACCTTCTTCTTCAAAAAACCATTTTCGTCAGGAAAAAAAACGTCGAACTTGGCAATGCCGCTGTATAAATACGGATTCATACCTGCCGAGAAGATGACAGAAGACTCTAAGGTGCTGTTAGCAAAACCTCGCAGGGCTGACATAGCGTCTGCAAATTCCGGAGGAAGCTTTTCGCCCTTACGGTACAAGTCTCGATTAAGTTTCGTCATAATGTTGACATCGATACTACCCGGTACAGCCTGGCTGCGAAGCGCCTCCTGTAACTGTTCCTTCTCCTGTGGGTCTGTAGTTTCAAGCATATTTTGATAAGCCTGCTTGAGTGGACAGACCGGCAGTAACTCGAAGTAGCGGGTGATCTGGCTGCCCGGTTCAAAGGGTGAAGCTTGTAATTCTTCAACCTGGGGTTTAATCAGGTTGTCCATGAGATCCAGATAAGCGGTAATACGCAGGGCACGCGCATTGACATTACGATCGGTGATCTCCTCATACGGCCGGCCGGCTTTTTCACAGTGAAACTTCCGCATCTGTTCGATGAGTGTATCCTCCACCAGCGAAATAACGGACGAAATGCCGTATTTTGCTATCCGCAGCGGCGCGTCGATCGTGAAACCTGTGCCCATTATGGGAATATGAAAAGTATGCGAACTCTGTGGAAAAAACTTGCGAATTTTCTTTTTTAGGTTGATTTGATTTAGTTTCATTTTGCTAAAAATTGGGCCGTCCGTATCTCCATCAATGCCAATACTATATAGAACAAATATTTTCTGGTCAATAGAAAATCCTCAGGAAACAGAAAATCCCCATGAATCAAGAAATCCCGATTTGTTTATAGTCATGCTAAGAGTGTCAGGAGTGCCTCTCGTGTAAAGGACGTCAGGTCTTCCTCTCCCGCCCTGACAATCCGAGTTCATAGAGTAATTCTGGGAATCGAATCATTATGCACTGCACTGTCTCTGTATCTTTTGATTCACGGGCCACCTGTAACGCAATATCTCTCATTAGCGTACCTCCTGCCGGTGATTGAGTGATTGTAGATACATCTTATCCCAGAGGGCCTTTTGTGGTTACTGAAGTGGGATTAGCCCTGACAATTAACAATTTCATTGGGCACTTTAAGTGTTTTATATTGTAATATGTTAGACTATGAAACCATCTTGGATGGATTAGCTGGAATTTAACGCCTAAGTATCTCTTAGAGCGAGGAATAAAATGAAACAAGACCGGCAAAAACCAATTAAAATATTATTTTCAATTATAATGATGGTCCTCATTAATTTCGCCTTTTTATCTTCAGCCGGTAGCCTCAAGCAGGATAGAAAAATGAAACAAACAAAACGTTCAGTGGTCATCGGAAAGCGCGGAGTTGTCGCCACAAGCCAGCCCCTTGCAGCTTTAGCGGGATTAGATATATTAAAAAACGGCGGGAACGCCGTTGATGCAGCCGTTGCGACCGCGGCGGTCTTAAATGTGGTAGAACCGATGAGCACGGGGATTGGGGGGGATGCTTTTATTTTGATTTATCTGGCAAAAGAGAAGAAGCTTTTAGCTCTTAATGCCAGCGGGAGGGCTCCGTATAATCTTAATCGGGACCTTGTTCTTGAAAAAGGCCATAAAAGTATGCCCGGTTCGGGCATATTAACCGTAACGGTTCCCGGGGCATTTGACGGCTGGTGTGAAATCCTTGAAAAATACGGTTCTTTGCCCCTAAAGAAAGTGCTGGAACCGGCTATCTATTATGCTGAAAACGGTTTCCCTGTTACGGAAATCATTCAAAGGTCATGGAAGGAAAATGAAAAAAAATTATCGGGCCATCCGGATATAAAAAAGACTTATCTTATAGATGGAAGGGTTCCTGAAGTTGGCGAAATATTTTTTCAAAAGAACTTAGCCCGAACGTTGAAGGTCCTTTCTGAAGGCAGCAGGGAAGCTTTTTACAGAGGTGAAATTGCTGAGAAAATAGTAAAATTTTCAGATGAAAATGGGGGTCATTTAACGAAAAAAGATTTTGCTGATCACACGTCTACCTGGGTTGAACCGATTGCGGTGGATTATAAAGGTTACACTCTTTACGAATGCCCTCCGAACGGCCAGGGAATTGCCGCTCTTGAAATGCTGAATATTCTGGAAAATGTAAATTTAAAGTCTCTTGGGCATAATTCCGCCAAGTATCTTCACTATTTAATTGAAGCAAAAAAATTGGCTTATGCAGATCTTAGAAAATGGGTCGGCGATCCGGAGTTTAACGACCTGCCGGTTGACGAGATGACATCAAAATCTTATGCAAAAAAACAATTCGATCGAATCAATCCGGAAAAGGCTAAACAACGAGCCAGTTCGGGAATTCTTGATAAGGGCGATACTGTTTATCTGACAGTAATGGATAAAGACAATAATGCTGTTTCATTTATTAACAGCATCTATGATGAATTCGGTTCGGGCCTGGTTGCGGGTGAAACAGGAATTTGCCTCCAAAGCAGGGGTGCATTATTTAGTCTCCAGGAAGGACATGTGAATATGCTTGAACCGCACAAAAGGCCCTTTCATACAATTATCCCTGCGATGGTATTTAAAGACGGAGGATTTTTCATGACCTTTGGAGTCATGGGCGGCTCCATGCAGCCTCAGGGCCATGTTCAGGTGCTGCTTAATATCGTCGAATTCGGGATGAACATTCAGGAAGCGATAGAGGCGCCGAGGTTCAGGCACTATTCCGGGCTTAGAGTTATGCTCGAGCCGGAAATCAGTGCTGAAATCAGGAATCAGCTTGAAGTTTTGGGGCATCAGATAATTCAGCACAGGCAGGGTTCTTACGGCGGCGGTCAAGGAATAATTTTCAATCAAAACAACGGAGCAAAAATGGGCGGTTCAGATCCCCGGAAAGACGGAATGGCTGTTGGATGGTAAGTAAAGGATTGGGTCCGGATTTTCTTGAACTGACAAAGAAGGAAGAAAAGTGAATAAAATCGACCCTGCATTTATTGAGGCGATTACAGACAATGTCAAAGAATTTAAAGAAACGGCAGGAAATGTCCAGGATTGGAAATATGCAGCAGATATGTTCGATCAGTTTTTTGATTTAATGGCAAATCCGTCCGATTTGCTGTGGTCGACTGAAATGATGAAAGAGCTTTTGGATGTATATTACAAAGCCAGAGACAACGATAAAAGTTATACCAACATCACTTTACGAACAGTGAACGCAATGTCCGAAGAGAGGCAAAATGATACCAAAAAAATCTTCCTGCAAATTGCCGATATATGCAGAATATTCCATGCCGGCCACAAGGTAAATTTTGAACCTGGCGAGCTGCCTCAGGATTTTGAGGAAATAGCTATGGTTCCCGCTAAAAAGAAAGGATTTTTTACATATGCGGAAGAAATGTCCTCGCTTTATAAGAAAATCAGCTTAACTTTTGACTATTGGGTTCCCAAAATTCTGGACTGGACTCAGGAGATTCGCGAAAAAGGACTAAAGGAATGGAAAGGAGAAGCTATTCAAGAACACGAAACCTGTACTGACTTTATGCGCTTGTCTTTGATGTTCTTATCTGCACCGGAAACCAACCTTCCAATCGCGAAATCAGATGTCAGAGAAAAAATACTGAAAAATATATTCCATGAAGATTTTATCTGGATTAAGAAATCACAAAAAAGGGAAGATATTCCAGCTAATTCAGAGAAGCTTAAGAATTGTTTAGATCGGCTGTCCTCAGAAGTTAACATGCAAATTAACTATGAAGCTTGGTCGCGTCTATTGAATTTAAAATATATTAAAGTCTTCATAAATTAATTCCAAGGCAGCTATTTTTTTTATTTTAGTCTGTAATTCTATATCTGGAATCGACTTGGTTTTCCGGTTTACAAATCTAAGGTGTCACTAATCTATCTGAACGAGCAAAAGTCTTTCTTTTTTATGAAATTTAAATTTTAATCCAAATTCATTTCAGATAATATAGGTCATTGGGATAGTGATTTTGGTGATAAGGAGAGATCTGATCATGAAACAAAAATTTTGCTTTAAACAAAGTGTTCTCGGGATAATTTTTTTCCTTCTTATGGGATTTGGTGCCGGAGTTTTTGCCGACATAAAGGGTGTGAAGATGAAATCCAGAGCATTTCCTGATTCCATTGTCTGGGATTCCAATTATACGGCCTGTCTGGCTGCCTCCGATGGGAAGGTCTATATTGGATTGAACAGACATGGAGCCGGGGGGACAGTGGCTGTGTATGATCCTGGTACAGATACTATGAAGCTCCTGGATGACATGAACGTGATCACGGGCCAGGCCAATCTTCCTGTCGAGCCCCAGGCCAAAGTACACACCCAGATTTGTGAAGGGGCGGACGGAAAGATCTATTTCGGAACCCATCTCTCGGCTTTTTACGGCTTTGCAAAGTTCACCAGTCCTGAGTCCTATCCAGGAGGTCACTGGATGGTATATAACCCAAAAACCGAAAGAGTCACTGACCTAGGGATTGCCCTGAAAGGCAATGGTCTTCTCACCATGACAATCGATCCCTTTAGAGAAAGACTGTATGCGCTCACATATCCCCTGGCGCATTTTGTCTTCTATGATTTCAAAACAAAAAAAACCACAGACATGGGGAAGGTTCAGAACTGGGACAGCATCAGCCGGACACTGGCCGTGGACGACCTCGGGAGAGTCTTCGGTTGCTGGGGAAGGGGAAAACTCTGGAGGTATGACCCGGAAAAGGAGGACATCGAATTTCTGCAGGTGCAGCTGCCGCAACGAGAGATCGGAATTCCTGTTCACAGGGCCTACTGGGAAACCGAGCAGACGTTTACCGCGGTGGCCCACTCGGATGACCACAAGAAGATCTATTTCTTGGAGACGGGAAGTTCCTACTTGGTTGAATATGATCCGCATCAGGGATCTGAAGGGACGATGAAACTCATCGATCAGATCTGTGCTGACCGATACATGGGCAAAAGAAATGTCCCATACGCCATGATCTCCTTCTGCCGGGGAAAGGATAATGTGATCTATTACGCCTGTAACGGCGCGACCGGAGACGAAGATGGAAATCCCTATTGGGGAGGGGGCATGTCTGCCGATCTGGTCAAATATGACCTCAACAGCGGACAAAGAGAGGATATGGGATTGATCCGTGTGGAGGATGGGCTGGTGGCTGTCCATCCCAATGCCGCCAGTGCGGCACCTGACGGAACGATTTACATCGTGGCCCATGTGCTAGAATCAAAGGGCAAGGGCCGGACAATTTCCGGAATGCCGGCTGATCTGGTGCTGGAACAGGAGCCGGAGCATAAAGAGCATTTCCATGAAGGTTTGAGCTATACGTTAAGGCTTTTGATTTATCGCCCGGGAGAAATCCAATGAGAGAGAGAGACAGCATTTGCCAAATCCTGATTCAAACTTTTTTTGTTGTTGGGGTTTTTCTGGTTCTGTCTTCAGGCGCGGCTGCCCAGGAGACAGGGTCAGTCACAGCCAATCCTCTTCGCCTGGACCTGAGATTTCTCGGCCATCCTCCTCTGGATGTGATCCCTCCTGGAGAAGCCTCTGTCACATCACTCGTTGTTGGCACGGATGGCCGGCTTTACGGGGGAACCTCTGGAAAAAAAGCGCACCTCTTTGTCTTGGATCCTCAATGGGGACATGTTTTTCCGTTGGGATTTTTGCCCGGCGAACAGAGTGTGTTCCACAGCCTGGCTGCCGTTCCTGACGGGTCTATCTGCATCGGAACTTGCCTTCCGCTGAGGGGTCAGCTTCACGAACGGGGAAAAGATGTGATCAGCAGGTACAAAGGGTATTCTGGCGGGCATATCTACCGGTTTAACACAAAAAAAGAGCGGCAGAACCGTATACGGATGCAGAATTCCAACCCAAACCGGCCTCTGCCTTTTATCGAAGACCTGGGAGTGGCCGTTCCCGGTGAGGGGATTGTCTGTATGATCATGGGCGTTAATGAGTTGTGTGGAGTGACATTCCCAAAGGGGCACTTTTTTGTGACGGATCTGGAGACTGGAAATACCCGGGATTTAGGCCCCATCTGTGGTCCGCCGTTGAACGAAGAGCCCTTCCGGTCCATTCCCAGAGCTCTTTTGAAGGATAAAAAAGAGAGGATATGGGGAGCGGCTGATAATGGAATATTGTTTCACTACGACTCACAAACAAAGGAGATCATCAAACATCCGGAAAGCCGGCTTCCCAGTGTGCGCGGGCGGGAATTCAAAACGATCGTCGATGCGCTCGTTATGAGCCCTGACGGTTTGATCTACGGTGGGACATCGGATGGATTCATTTTCCGCTTCGATCCCGATACTCTGAAAATAGCAAATCTCGGCAAACCACTCTGGCAGCACCGTATCCGTGGGCTAGCTTTCAGTCAGGATGGTGATCTGTGGGGGATCGGTGGTGACAGGGGAGGGGCGGCCCGGCTTTTCGTATACAGACGACTCGAGGGATCCTACGAAAACCTTGGTCTGCTTCATGTCAACCGCATGCCCCATTATGCATGGATGGCCTTTGAGGCAGAGTCAATGGTAGCAGGAAAAGATGGAACGCTGTTCATCGGTGAATATGGATTGAGAGCGCATTTGTTTCTGCTTTTCCCCTGGAAGTAAGACTCACGCTGTAAGAAGGAGGAAAAATGAATAAAATCGATCCTGTCTTTATTAAGGCGATTACAGACAATGTCACAGAAGTTAAAGAAACGAAAGGAAAGGTCTCGGATCGGAAATATGCAGAAAATAAGTTCAATCAGGATTTTGAGGAAATAATTACGGAAGAAATGCCCTCGCTTTATAAGAAAAGCAGCTTCTCAGCAGCCTTAATATTTTAGTTTTTGTCTTAAAAATTGTATATAGTTCATGTTTACAAATAAAAAATTGGAGGATTAAAGAAGAAAAATATGCGGGAGTCAATGGAATCGTTTTTCATAAACTGGTTATTCAAGACAATGAAACCAAAGAGGTTTTTAATTCTGTCGTTGCGGATGTGAAATAATTAAGAGCTTGTCAAAGACCAGTTACCGTTGGGTGATCCTAATTATGGTCTACATCTGCATGCTGGTGTTTGCCTTCACGCTGCAGTTTTTGCCGCCCATCCTTCCTATCCTTATCGCGAATTTTAGTCTGTCCCATGCCCAGGCCGGGCTTTTGATGAGCCTTTTTACGCTGCCGTCCATTTTTTTAGCGATTCTGGCGGGCCTGCTTTCCGATAGGTGGGGGACGTATAAGATCGGCCTTTTCTCGCTTTTCATCGTGATTGCCGGGACGCTGACTTTTGCAGTGAGCCGCACATTTGTTCTGGCCGGTCTTGGTAGAACTATCGCCGGAGCTGGGGCTGTGACCCTGACCATTGTGGCGGCTAAAATCCTTTCCCAGTGGTTCCATGGCCGTGAAGTGGGTTCGGCAATGGGGATTTATAATACGGCGATGCCCATTGGTTCGATTATCTGTTTTTCGACTTTCGGCAAACTGGCGGCACAGTCGGGCTGGCGGATGCCGGTGTTCATCACGGCGGCCGTAAGCCTTTTAGGGCTCATCGCATTTCTTTTTCTCTATAAATCTGCACCGGATTTGCCGCAAGAGGAAGCTCCAAACAAGCAGGATGGAAAAAAAATATTCTCTAATGTCCTGCACATCGCCGGTCTAGTTTGGATGGCCGCTCTGTGCTGGCTTTTGTTTAATGCCGCGGTCATCTCTTTTTCGACATTTGCGCCTGATTTTTTCATTTCCAAAGGAAAAACCATCGGGCATGCGGGTTTCCTCACGAGTCTGCTTATGTGGGGTTCTTTAGTCTTAAGCCCGGTCATCGGCCGTTTGATCGATAAATTCAACAGCAATGGCATTTTTATAGGAGTAGGGGGAGTCGTTCTGGCCATCTCGCTTGTTTTTGTTTCCAGGGCGACGAGTTTTATACCTCCAATGGCCGTTATGGCTATAGCCGTAGCTCTTGTTCCTACACCCGTTTTTTCCTATCTATCCAAAAATCTGCCGCCAAAAGATCTGGGTGTAGGATTTGGTATCATTGGGATGGTTTCGGGGATGGGCATGTTTTTCGGCCCCTATCTTTCCGGCCTGATCAGGGATAAAACCGGATCGTATGAAACGACATTTCTTTTCCTGGCCGCTCTTTCCCTTCTCATAACAGCGACAGCCGTCATTTTTCAAATAAGGGCTAAAGAAGCAAAAGAAACTGCCGTATAATCATCTGCGTAACAAAAAATCTTTTTCCAGCTGTTTTTCCAGATCGATAATCCACATATGAATCGACGATGAGGAGTCCAATTCCCTGTATTGATTTACTCGTCATGCAGGGAATTTACAGGATTCGCCACTGCCGCCCGGATGCCCTGAATACTTACCGTTGTCATCGCGATCACCAATGCCCCAAGAGCGACTCCAAAGAAAATAAGAAGATTCATGTTGATCCGGTAGGCAAAGTCTTGCAGCCACAGCTGGATGGCTGTCCAGGCCAAAGGGGAGGCGATCAAAACGGAAACCAGGATGAGCTTAACAAAGTCCTTTGACAGCATGGAGACAATATCCGAAGTCGAGGCGCCGAGCACCTTTCTAATGCCGATCTCTTTTTTCCGGGATTGGGCCACAAAGGACGCCAACCCAAAGAGACCAAGGCAGGCGATAATGAAGCCCAGGGACGTGATCATTCCCAGAAGCCGGCCCATCTGTTCTTCATAGAGGTATACGCGTGCAAAATTGTCATCCAGGAATGAATATTCAAAAGGGACTCCTGGAAAATGTGCCCCCCATGTTTTTTCGACAAAACTCAAAAGCGACTTCATGTTTTCAACACGGAAGGAGAGGGTGATCGTGTTCATCAGAGAACTTTCGATGTCCAAAACAAGTGGTTCGACGACCTCCTGCATACCCTGGTAGTGAAAATCCTCGGTGACTCCTACGATTTTTTTTGTTTTCCTGTGGTAGTGAGCCATATAACTTTTCCCAAGGGCTTCCTCGGGGGAAGAAAAACCCATCTCTTTGACTCCGGCTTTATTGATAAGATAGGCTCCACTTTCATCATTTTCCTTGCTGCGTTGGAAGGATCTTCCTGCGACCATTTTAATTTCATATTCCGGGATAAAATCATAGTCCATTGTGATGACTTTAAGTCGAGCGGAATTGGCAAAATCCGGCCCCTTTGTTGACATGTAGTAGCCGCCGGATATCGAGTCTCCGGGAACGGAAGAGGATACGGTGGCCCCGGTTATGGACGGATTCTGAAGAAAGTCATTCTTGATGCTCTCGTAGTCCCTTCGTAAATGCCCGAGATTGCTCTTGACACGGAGGACCAGTTTCTGTTCCAGATTAAACCCGAGCGAACGCCCCTTCATGAACTTGAGTTGTTGAAAGACTGTCAGCGTGCAGATGACAAGAAAAATTGAAATGGCAAACTGTCCGATCACAAGGACCTTCTGCATCCTGGATCCCCTTGAGGTCGGCGCGAGTTTTCCCTGGAGGACGGAGATGGGATCAACGGCTGTAAGAATGATGGAAGGATAATATCCCGATCCGACACCGACAATTAGAAGCAGCCCAAACAGTGAAACCAGCACGATGGGCTGTTTCAGCCCGGCAAGAGACAATTCGGTGCCTGCCATCTGATTAAAGGGAATGAGCAGTACCAGAATCAACCAGAAGGCAAAAATGAAGGCGATAATGGTGATGAGGAAGGACTCTCCGAGAAACTGCCATACAAGCTGTTTACGCTGGGCGCCGACGACTTTGCGCAGGCCCACCTCCTTTGTCCGTGTTGTGGAGAGGGCTGCGGACAGGTTTACAAAATTCATGCAGCCGATGAGCAGGATAAGGAAAGCGATGGTGGAATAGATCGAGACATAATACCAATTTCCGGGGGGATCGATCTCCATGGAAATGTGGGAAAACATGTGAATTCTGGTGACAGGCTGGAGAAAGTATTCGTTGAGTTTGAGTGTCCTGTTGAATTCTTCGGCATAGATCTGGCTGGCCATCTCGGCCGTTTTTTTAATCTTTGCTTCAAAATCCGATGCACTGGCTCCCGGAACCAGTTTCACATAGGTGTACTTTGCGTGAAAATTCAACCAGTCAGTCTCAAACGAAGGAAGGTTGCTCGAAAATGTCGGCATAGAGAGGAACATGTCGTATTTCAGATGTGTATTGGCGGGGGAGTTTTTTACAACACCCGTCACTTCAAAGGCCTGACTTTCGACAGAGCCGGTGTCATAGTCGATCTCAATCTGGAGTGTTTTCCCTAGAGGTTCTTCTTCCCCAAAATACTTTTCGGCCATTCCTTTTGTTATAACAATGGTATTGGGATTGCCAAGCTCCTCCTGAGGACTGCCCATAAGCATTGGGATATTAAAAAATTGAAATATTTCCTTGTCGGCAAACCAAATCCGGTGTTCAAAAAAACGCCTCTCCTCCCGGACAACGAGCACATGGCTGGCATTTTCAAAAGGAGGAACAATCCTGACAGCTGCTTCTACATCCGGATAACTGGCCTTAAGCTCCGGTCCCAACGGCCCGGGAGTAGTGGCCGACCAGCTCTCTCCCACAGAGTTTATTGTGTGTGAAGCAACGCGAAAAATACGCTCTGCATCTTTATGGTGTCTATCATAAGAGAGTTCGTTGGTTACATAGAGGATGATGATTGTGCAGCAGGCCAGCCCAACAGCCAGGCCCGTAATATTGATAAAAGCAAAGATTTTTTGCCTTCTGATTTTTCTGAGGCCGATCTTTAAATAATTCGAGATAAGGGAGGGGATCCACCGGTTCTGTTCCCAAGGAGGCCGGCCGCTTTTCTTGTGGGTGTAAGATTTGTAAAATTCTGATCCGAGGCTGTGAGCTTCTCCTATTTTTAGGATTGCCTCTTCAAAAGCATTTTCCTCTGAAGAACCTCCGTCCATAAGGAATTCAATTTTATCCCGAAGATGGCACTCCAATTCTTCCTTGTATCCGTCTTCAAGGGCGCTGTTTTTGTTCAGCGTTTTCCGCCAGTGTTTTATGGATTTTTCTAAGTCAAACATTTAAGACTCCTTATCCTTCTTTTTAGCCATTCAATCGTAGGCAGGGGATGGATCCCACATTTTAGAGAGAACTTTATGAACGGACATCCACTGCTCCCTTTCTTTTTTTAGTTCTTCTTTGCCGGATTCGGTTATCCTGTAATATTTTCGCCGCCGCCCGTTCTCGGATATTTTCCATTGGGAACGAATAAATTTTTCCCTTTCCATCTTGTGAAGCACCGGGTAGAGCATCCCTTCCGACCATTCCAGCGTTCCGCCGGACAGGTCGATAACACTTTGGATAATCTGGTAGCCGTACATTTCTCCGGGGGCGAGAATGGTGAGAATCAAAGGCTTTGTCGATGCGGCCATGAGGTTTTTTGAGACCATGTTTCACTCCATACCTAAAACTTCTAGGTATTATACCTAGAAGTTTTAGGTATGTCAACCAAAATAAAAAATCTTGGTTCATCTCCAAAAGAGTTGGTAGAATCATATGGATTCAAGGGGTCAGGGATTCGAGTAATCTATTTGACATTCCTCTCCCTGATTTTTATCTTATTACTACTGAGCCAAAGGAGGGAGGATGACTAAAAAAAATCAAGTATTAAGGGAATTTGCTGGTGGCAATCCAGAAAAACTATTTAAAAAATTTTTGACATTTCAATTTGTACACATGATAATATGTATATAGAGGTGTAAAAATATGCGCACAAACATTGTGATTGATGATCAACTAATGGAGGAGGCGCTTAAACTTTCTAAAGCTAAAACAAAAAAAGAATTAATTAGAAAAGCCCTTGAAGAGTTCATCCAGAACAGAAGGCGGCTCAATCTGAAAGATATTAAAGGGAAAATACAATTTGACGAAGGTTATGACTATAAAAAAATGAGGTCCTTATGATTCTTGTTGATACGTCAGTGTTAATAGATTTTCTCAAAGATGTGAATAACAAGAGTACTGGAAAATTCGAAAGAGTTATAGATCAAGAAATCCCGTTTGGAATTCATCATTTAATCTACCTGGAAATTCTTCAGGGAGCTAAGACTGAAAAAGATTACAAAACCTTAAAAAAGTATCTGGATTCGCAGCACTTTTTTGACCTGAGAAATGGCAAAAAGTCTTATGCTGACGCGGCCAAAATGTATATGATACTAAGGAAAAAGGGAGTAACTATCAGGAGTTCCTTTGACTGTCTTCTTGCTCAAGTCTCAATAGAAAATGGTCTTTTCCTCTTACACAATGACCACGATTTTACACGTATCGCTAAGCACTTCCCTCTCAAAATCTGGGATTTCTAATTATTAATACCGCTGGTTTTGTTGTTTTTCCCAAACATATAGAGCTTGTACTGTGGAGACATGCTAATATACGCTTTTTGGAGGATCACCAAATGGCGATAGTGATTCCCTGGAATTGGACAATTTTGAGACTCTGACACGCGAAAAAATCCCTCGTCCCGGAGAGATCCCAAAAATCTCCGGATTCGATATCTATGGGGAAGGGAGACATCCTTCTGCTGTATACGGATGGTGTAACCGAGCACACGAATGCCAAGGAGGATCTTTTATGATGCGGAATCAGGTGGGGAGCTCGAGAAAACCATCCACAGAAACAGAGATCTATCATCCATTACTTTTTAACTCTCACTGGGTATGCCGGTCGCTTCGGTTTCTTGGGTGGATTCTGCGCTAACTCTTCCAGGATGACTTCAATGGCTTTTTCCAACTGAGGATCATGACCTTGGATGACTTCCGCCGGCCACTGTTCGACTTCGATGTCCGGGGGAACGCCCACATTTTCGACGACCCAGCCATCCTCTGACCAAATGGCGACATTGGGGGCCGTCACAGAACCGCCGTCCATGAGGATGGGGTATCCAAGAGTTCCGACGAGGCCGCCCCAAGTCCGCTTTCCGATGAGTTTTCCAAGTTCAAATTTCCTGAACATCCAGGGGAGCAAGTCTCCACCCGAGCCTGCCGTTTCATCGATGAGCATGACTTTGGGTCCCTGTATTGAGGCATTGGGTGTCTTGAGATCCGCGTTGTAACGCATGTTCCAATAACTTGTAACCGGGCGCCGGAGAATATCGATGTAGTAGTCCGCCACCTGGCCGCCTCCGTTGAATCGTTCATCGACGATGATGGCATCTTTATGGGCCTGAGGAAAGAAGTAGCGTTTGAAATATGTGTGTCCCATTTCTGTCGTATTCGGTACATAGACATAGGCCACCCGGCCGTTCGTGGCCGCATCGACCTTTTTGATGTTTCCTTCGACCCAGTCGCGGTTCCGGAGGTTGGACTCGTTGGCGATGGGGACAACATTAACAGTCCGTGCACCCGTACCGTCCGGATTGGGACTTACGGTGATCTCCGTGATTTTTCCTGATGTATTTTCAAAGCGGCTGAATAGATTCTCCGGGGGACGAAGTTCTTTTCCGTCCACGGCAATGATGTATTCGCCTGCCTTGACATCCACACCGGGTTCCGTCAGCGGAGACCTGAGATTTGGATTCCAATTCAATCCTCCAAAGATTTTCTTAAACCGATACCTGCCGTTCTCGATGGCAAAATCCGCGCCCAGCAGTCCCCCGGGGATCCGTTCGGGACTATTAATGTAGTCGCCTCCACCTACGCGGTGATGGCCAACACCTATTTCGCTGCACATCCACCGGATCACACGGTTGAGATCACTGCGGCAGGAGACGTGGGGGAGAAACGGGGCATATTTTTTCTGCATGGCCTCCCAATCCGCGCCGTGGTAATTGGTCGCATAGAAGTAATCCCGGTTGATGCGCCAGGCTTCATAGAATATCTGCTTCCACTCACTCCTGGGTTCGATTCTTACCTGGATTGCATCGATATTCAACTTGCCTTCGCCCGGTTTCATTTTGCTGGAAGAGGAGACGATTCCCCAGGATCTGGCCGCTGTGTAAAGAATTTTCTTATTATCTGCGGAAAGCCAGTAGGCATTTGCATCGGGAATGATAACTTCATCTTTTTTATCTTTGAGAGTGAACTTGTGGAGTTGTGTATCCCCGCCCGCTGCAGGACTTTCGAGATAATAGATGACGCCTTCATCTCCCGACTGGAGATTGAAGAAGTTTCCGTCATCTATTGGCAGGCAGAGGATGTGATGGTTTAGGCTTTCGAAATCGATGGTTAGGGACTCTTCTTTCTTAGGTTCATCTTTCTTGGATTCATCTTTCTTGGATTTTTCTTCTGCTTCTTTTTCTTCATCGCTTTCCTTTGCGAGAGGTGAAGGGATATCATTGCGCAGTGTCACCAGATAAATGGAATTGGTCATATCCATATCGGCGTTGGACATGGCGAACCAATTGACGACAGGGCCGGCATTGGTGGAGGCAAAAAAGAAGAGATATTTCCCGCTTTTGTCGAACACAGGTTCGGAAACTTCGCTTAATCCATCGGTGATTGCATATGATTTGTTCTCTTCCAGAGAATAGACATAGACCTGCTGGATGTACGCTTTGGTATGCTGGGCATAGGCAACCCATCTGGAGTCGTGTGACCATGTGCCTCGAATGATGCCGAAAGCTCCGACTCCGAAGTGATAATTAGTAGTAATTTTTTTTATCGATCCGGAATCCACATCGATCCAGTACAGGGATCTGCCGTTGTCGGTGAATGTAATTTTTTTGCTGTCCGGTGACCATGAAGGATTGGCGTAGAATCCACTTCCATTCAGTTTGAATTTCTTAATGTCCCCCTTCCCGTCCTGCGGCTGGATATGAATTTTATACTCGCCGGATTCATCGGAAAAATAGGCGATGGATTTTCCGTCGGGGGACCAGACAGGTGATCGCTCATGAACACCTGCTGTATTTGTCAGATTACGGGGATCTCCTTTTTTAGCCGGAACGGTTACGATTTCGCCCCGGAATTCAAAAACAGCTCTTGCTCCGGATGGTGAGATCGAGCCGTTTCGGACATAGCGGGATCCTTGGACATAGC
>SDBS01002073.1_pt1 | contig 20198 bp, 18 predicted proteins | sample 2277091 | NCBI WGS metagenome assembly SDBS01 (sample SAMN10404972, study PRJNA504765) | marine sediment metagenome | isolation source: marine sediment core GS10_PC15, 163 cmbsf | place: Arctic Ocean: Southern Knipovich Ridge | collected 2010 | reverse complement strand
AAAAACTCTCACGGCAAAGACCGGTATGATTGGGGAGGATTTGTTTATATGTCGGATGCCTATGTTCGCCTGAATACTATGGCAATTATGATACATAAAGACGCCCTTTCAAAAGAGATTACTGAAAAATTGGGCTTGTAAGAGTGAAATTTGCACTGTAAGTCTGTAGTATTCCTGTTATTCAATGGTCATACAATCGCTGTAAAACTTCTTAAATCATAATTCGTTAATCGATATTCGATATTAACCTTTTTGAAAGTAAAACTAAACTTCAGGTTTAATCCACCATCAGGTTACATCCCCTGATATCACTTTTATCAAATCTGCCAAGAACTTGAAATCCACCCTTTTCCAGTTGAACCCCCAGGTCCTCAGTTTCAATAAAAGAACAGGAATAAAGGTTGGCAAAATCTATTATATTAATGCCCCCGGTACTGTCAGCCTGAATATTGTGGAAAGGATCATAAATGTCACGAATTAATATCTTCATCCAGGGAGGAGTGTAAAAAACTCCTTGTCCCTTTGAGTAAGCCTGTGACAAAAGTTCAGTCATCCCATATTCTGAATGCACCTGGCTTAAATTAAATTTTTCACATAGGATCTGATGTAATTCTTCCCGAACTAATTCATTTCTTTTGCCTTTCATTCCTCCGGTTTCAACCAGGATAGCCCCGGACAGATCAGGGGCATATTTTTCGGCCAGATCCAGGAGCGCATAGCTAACACCCCAGATCATAATTTTGCGATCATTTTTTTTCTTCAGGAATAAAAATTTTGAGATGAGTTCTTCAGGATTGTGAAGAAAAAAACCACTTTCAGAACTTTGAGTTTTTTTAATCAATTGGGAGATCATGAAGATTAGGGAAGATCCCGTTCTTTCGAGGTAGGATGGAAGTAATGCCAGGATGTAATAATTTTCCGGATCACCATAAAAATACCGAAAATCAGATAAAAAACTTTCTTCATAAAGGGATGTTTCGCGAAGCATATGACTGCTGGTTTTAGTCCCTGTAGTGCCGCTGCTTGTGAAGGTAATTGCCGGAGCCCCGTCACCAATGAATACTTTATGACTTTTAAAAAATCCAATGGGGAGAAATGGGATTTTCCGAAAGTCAGATATGCTATAAGGATCAATTTCTAAATGCCTGATGTATTCTTTATAAACAGGATTTTTCTCTGCCTGGAATTTGAATATTTCAAGCGAAAGGGAGCTGAATTCTTTTTCGTTTCTCCCTTTGAAGATTTTTGATTTAAGAATTTGATGAACAGGCATAATATATATTGATTACCCCCTCTAAAATTAGGAAATATAGGCTACAAACTATAAAGAAAGCAGGATTTATAGTTTTTTTCTTTGCGTTCCTTTGCGAAATAGTTCTTGTATTTTTTTAACGCTTCAACCTTCATCGATCATCCTTCAACCATATACTCACTAAGGCTTGTGTCACTCAATAGTCACTCCCTCTCCGCCTGCGGCGGATCGCGTCACTCTATTGTATGACAATCGTATTACAACTTTGTGACCATCGTATGACCATTGAATTACTGTTGCTCCATTCCATCATTCCATCATTCCATCATTCCTTGCATTTCCGGTTATTCCGCAAAAATGCTCGATCCATCCGGTTGGTATACCCATTTAAATTGCACTTCCACTATCATATTTGAATTTTTCTCGTAACTAATAATATTCAGTATCAGGATTTTCCCGAAGGTGCCATTTCTTGTTTTGAATACCCATACCTGATTCTCAAGCACGGGTTGAGCCAATCCAACATAAGAACTTTCAATTACCTCTGAATAATTATTGAAAAATGTGAGTGCAGAATCGGCTGTTGAAAAAGCACCTGCCATGGCAAATGATCCTTCAATATTTTCTGAATCAAAAGCTGCAAGGATTTCCTGATTTGGACCGGGATAATCCAGAGCTGCAAAGTCGGGACGATCAGTACTGCTTTCAGCATTGTATAATTTTACCGAAGCCTTACTGAACGTAAAGCCATAATAGCTGTAAGTCTGTCCATCCAGGATCTTTTCTGAAGTAATGGTATGAGTGCCTGAAGTTTTTACTTCCTTGTCCTTGGAACATCCTGATGCGAACAGGATCAATACCAGGATATATAATGTTTTTTTCATAATTACTACTGGTTTTTATTCAAACGTGAAAGATATTCCTGGTAGTATTTATTTATCAATTGTTTTTTCAATGGTTTAAGATATTAGTTTTCAATAGCCTTAATTCCAGGAAGTATTTTCCCTTCCATATATTCAAGCATAGCACCACCTCCTGTGGAAACATAACTAACCTGATCTTTCAGTTTGTATTTGTTGATAGCAGCTACCGAATCTCCGCCGCCAATCAGGCTAAAGGCTCCATTCGATGTAGCTTCTGCTATGGCTTTTGCAATTTGTTTTGTGCCTTCCTCGAAAGAGCTCATCTCAAATACTCCCATTGGCCCATTCCACAGAATGGTTTTTGAATTTTGAATAACCCTGGTGAATGTTTTTATGGTCTTTGGTCCGATATCAAGGCCCATCCAGCCTTCCGGTATGTCTCCGGCATTTGAAACGCTCTTGTTTGCATCGTTGTCAAAGCGGTTAGCTATAACATCATCTTCAGGCAGGTAGACTTCTACATTTTTATCCCGGGCTGCTGCCAGTATTTTATTAGCCAGATCCAATTTATCTCCTTCTACAATTGAAGAACCTATACTTCCTCCCTGAGCTTTCACAAAAGTATATGCCATACCTCCGCCAATTATCAGCTTATCAACTTTGTCAAGCAGGTTTTCAATGATCAATATTTTGTCCGATACTTTTGCCCCTCCCATAATTGCTGTGAAAGGCTTTTCATGAGCTCCCAGAACCTGGTTCATACTTTCCAATTCACTTTTTATAAGATATCCACAGCTCTTTTTTCCGGGGAAAAAATCTGCAACAATGGTAGTTGATGCATGAGCACGGTGGGCAGTTCCGAAAGCATCATTGATATACACATCTGCAAGGGCAGCCAGCTCGCCGGCAAATTCACGATCGCCACTTTTTTCTTCCTTATGAAAACGAAGATTTTCCAGGAGTAATACTTCTCCTGGCCTTAACCGGACTGCCAGTTCCCGTACTTCACTGCCAATACAGTCATTTGAGAAAGTCACCTTTTTGTTTAACAGCAACTCCAGGCGATTCAAAATGTGTTTCAGGGAAAACTTTTCCTCATAGCTGTCTTTTGGCCTGCCCAGATGAGACATCAGGATGGCAGAACCACCCGAAGAAATCACTTTATTTATTGTTGGTAAGGCAGCCTTTATTCTCGTATCATCATTTACTTCAAGGTTTTCATCCAGGGGGACATTAAAATCTACTCTTATGAGTACCTTTTTCCCTGACAGGGATAAATCATCTATGGTCTTCATTTAAATTATATTAATGGTGAATAATACTCTTTTATTTTATGCAAAGTTAGGAAGAAAAGAGATTTTATTTTAATGAAAAACTGTTTATAATAAATTACTCATTTGCCATGCGCTTTGAGAAAAGCAGGCAATAAAATTATACCTTTGCCTGTATCATAAATCTTGAGAGGAATGCTATTTTCGGAAGTCATAGGTCAATCAGAGATAAAGGAAAAAATTCTTAAAGCTGTAAAAGAAGAGAGAATCAGTCATGCTCAGATGTTTACAGGAGAAGACGGTTTCGGAACCCTTCCACTTGCCCTGGCTTTTGCTCAATATGTTTTGTGTGAAAATCGTAAGGAAGATGATTCATGTGGAACATGTAGCTCATGTGTTAAAGTTCAGAAATTAATACATCCTGACCTTCACCTGGTATTCCCGGTTACTACCACAAGTAGCAATAAAAGTCCTAAGAGTGATGATTTTGTTGTGGAATGGAGAAAAGCAGTATTGGAACAGCCCTATCTGAGTGCTGCTCATTGGTTCAGATTTCTTGGAAATGAGAATAAGCAGGGAATGATTTATAAACATGAGAGTGAAGAAATTCTCAGGAAATTGAATCTTAAAACATTTGAGTCCGAGTATAAGGTGATGATTATATGGCAGACAGAACGTATGAATATAAGCTGTGCCAATAAACTTTTGAAAATTCTTGAAGAGCCACCTCCAAAAACCCTTTTTCTGCTGGTTTCTGTTTTCCCCGATCAGCTGCTTCCAACGCTGTTGTCAAGGCTGCAAACTTTGAGAATTCCTGCAATAAAGGATGAGGAAATAGATAGTATACTTGAAAAAAAATTTGATTTACCTGAAAAAAAAAGAAGAAATATTACCAGGCTTTCCAGGGGAAACTATACCAGGGCCCTGGAGTATATTCTGTACTCAAATGAACAAAGCGAGTATTTCGAATTGTTTAGAAGATGGATGAGGTTGTGCTATAAAAATGATGTGGCTGAAATTCTGGGATGGGTTGATGAAGTAGCAGCCCAGGGGAGAGAAAAGGTAAAGCAGTTCTTAAGCTATTCAATTCGTATGATTCGGGAAAATTTTTTGTTGAGTCAAATGCCAGAGAAGAAAAACATACTCGTTAAACTGGGAGAAGATGAAAACGAGTTTTCAATAAATTTTTCCAAATTTATTAATGAACAAAATATTTTTGAGCTATCAGGGGAAATGAACCAGGCCATTTTGGACGTGGAGTCAAATGCTTATCAGAAAATCGTATTATTTGACTTGTCAATTAAAACCATGAGATTGATCAGAAAATAGCTATTTTTGTTTTTAATATTTATATATCATCACCCTGAGGTTTAAAATACACGGGGTTTACAAAATTTCTGAGGAATGAGCGAGCAGATTCAGGATCCTGAAAAGGATACAAAAATATCTTTCAATCACACAACATTTTCAATTGACTCGAATTTTAAGCTTTCTACTTTCGATTGGCTGCAAAATGTACCCTCCGGAAACTCTTCAACCGATTTAATAGAGGTAAGGTTTAAAAATACCCGCAAAGGAATTTTTAACAATGTAAATTATCTCAGGTTGAAAAAAGGAGATGTAGTTGCTGTGGAAGCTTCCCCGGGTCACGATATAGGGATTGTTTCACTGGCAGGAGAAATTGTTACTGAGCAGCTAAGAAAACTAAATCTGAATCCTTTTGAAAATGAATTCAAAAAGGTTTACCGCCTGGCAAAAGATGTTGATATTGAAAAATGGGAGGAGGGCAAAAAACTTGAGAATCAGACTATGCTCAAGGCCAGGAAAATTGCTGCAGACCTCAATCTCAATATGAAGATTGGGGATGTTGAATACCAGGGAGATAAGACTAAGGCTATTTTCTATTATATTGCTGAAGAGAGGGTTGATTTCAGGGAATTAATTAAAGTTCTTGCCGACCAGTTCAGGGTTCGGATAGAAATGAGGCAAATTGGAGCACGCCAGGAAGCCGGAAGAATCGGGGGAATAGGATCTTGTGGGAGGGAGTTGTGTTGTTCTACCTGGATGACAAATTTTGTGTCGGTTTCAACCAATGCTGCCCGCTACCAGGAATTATCTCTCAATCCACAAAAACTTGCAGGGCAATGCGGAAAGTTAAAATGTTGTTTGAATTATGAATTGGATGTATACATTGAGGCACAGAAAAACATTCCCAGTTCTGATATTCAACTTGAAACCACCGATGGAACTATCTATCATAAGAAAACAGACATCTTTAAGCGTATCATGTGGTATTCTTTTGACAAAAAGTCAAGTCTGAATCAATTTCCGTTAAGTGTTGAAAGGGTTTTTAAAATTATTGAAGAAAATAAAAAAGGGAATAAACAGAAGCTGATTATCAGCCAGATTGGGATGGAACCAGAAGCTGAGCCAGAATTTGAAAATATAGTTGGGCAGGAAAGTCTTACACGGTTCGACCGAAAAGGAAAGAAGAGAAAAAGATCAAAAAGGAGGAAGAGGTAAATACAAATTATATGATTCGTTTTACTGGTCAAATAAAGATGAAGAAAGTATTCACACTCCTTAGGGACTTCTGCTTTTTGATACTGGTATTCATGATTGGCGGTTTGGTAAGTTGTGACAGGAACCGAATTTTTGAAGAAAACACGGAAATTAATAATCAGGTCTGGGATCTTAATCATCCGGTAGAATTTACACCCATTATTTCCGATAGCTTAGGTGTTTGTAATGTGTACCTGAACATTAGAAATACGGATGAATACCCCTATAGTAATCTTTTTCTTTTTGTTACAACAACTTCTCCTACCGGATATTGGATAAAAGATACAATAGAAATTATAATGGCAGATAAGAGGGGGAAATGGACAGGCAGTGGGATTGGAGGAGTATTTAACAATCAGAAGTTATTCAAGGCAAATGTTCGGTTTCCTTATCCTGGCAGATATTCCTTTAAGCTTGAACAGGGAATGCGGGTGGATGGGCTGAAAGGTATCAGGGATGTGGGTTTACGAATTGAAATTCAGAAATAAGTCCTCGTGGGAAAAGATAAACTTAAAAAGTGGGCTGAAATGGAGTCATTTCAACACGTAATTCAGCCCGGATTTGATGAAGTATTCAAGAAAGATCATTTCCTGAAGGGAAATTGGAGCAAGAAACAATTTCAGAATCAAAATCCAATTGTTCTAGAACTTGGATGTGGGAAGGGAGAATATACGGTCGGATTAGCAAGAAAATTTCCCGGGAAGAATTTTATTGGTGTCGATATTAAAGGGGCCAGAATATGGCGCGGGGCAAAAACTGCAAAGGAAGATGGCCTGCTGAATGTTTGTTTTCTAAGAACCCGGATTGAATTTATTGAATCTTTTTTTTACAAGGATGAGATAGAGGAGATTTGGCTTACCTTTCCTGATCCGCAATTAAAAAACAGCAGGCTAAAGAAGAGGCTTTCCGGAACCTGGTTTCTTAATTCTTACCGGTCTTTTCTGAAACCCTCAGGTCTGATACATTTAAAAACTGATAATCTGGAGCTGCATCAATATACCCTGAAACTACTGAAACAGAATAAACAGCCAGTGGTTTATGCAACTACGAATTTGTATACCGGGATTTTACCAAATGACTCTCTTTCATTAAAAACCTACTATGAAGAAAAGTTCTTAAGCCAGGGTATCAAGATTACCTATCTGCAATTCCGCCTGGAAGGAGACAAGAAAATTGAAGAACTGAAGATTAGAAATTAATCATGGACGATACTTTTTTTCAACGGGTATATGAAGTCGCCCGGCTGGTTCCTAAAGGCAGGGTTACCACTTACGGAGCCATTGCAAGATATCTTGGCACCGGGCAGTCGGCCCGGGTTGTTGGCTGGGCCATGAATTCAAGTTTTTCAAAAGAAGAATTCGTACCCGCTCACCGGGTTGTAAACAGGGAAGGTGTTTTGACAGGGAAACATCATTTTGGAACATCAGGAATTATGGGCCAGCTTTTAGAAAATGAAGGAGTAAAGATAGCAGATGACCGCATTGTAAATTTTAAAGCCTGTTTCTGGGATCCCAATAAGGAACTTTAGAGCAGCTATGTCAACAAAAATAATACTATATTTGTGCCCTAAATTAAATCAATGAGACTCAAATTTTATGTATAAAGTACATTGAAATTTGTAAGTCGAATTCCTGCCTGTCGGCAGACAGGAATCCCGAAAAAACGAAGTCTCATTCGGGATATCATTGGGTTATAGATTGCCTGCCGGCAGGTTCCCAACCTCTTGAGGTGATAAATATGTGAGATTATTTTAAGATTCCCCGCTGATTATAGTGGAAAATTTTATTTAAACAAAAAGCAGAAAATGGCATATACTGGTTCAGAAGTTCTGGAGGCATTAAAAGGAGTAAAACACCCTGAAAAGAATGCAGACCTGGTTTCCTTAAACATGATTGAAAACGTTCAGATTGAAGGTGAAAAAATTAGTTTTGTTTTGGTTTTTCCTGGCGCAAGTGATCCTTTTGTAAATTCTCTTAAAAAAGCATGTGTTAGGACATTAAAAAAGCACCTGGGAGACTCAGTTCAGGTGGAAGGAAATATTGAACACAAATTTGCTGTTGTAACAAAGGAAAGAGAAATTTTACCCGGAGTTAAAAATATAATTGCTGTTGCCTCTGGAAAAGGTGGGGTTGGAAAGTCAACAATTGCTTCCAACCTTTCCGTTTCCCTCGCTAAACTCGGTTACAAGGTGGGATTGATAGATGCCGATATTTATGGGCCTTCTATGCCTAAAATGCTTGGAGTTGAGAGCGAAAGGCCAATAGTTACAAAGGTAGATGGTGCAGATATGATCATTCCGGTAGAAAAGTATGGGATTAAAATGCTTTCCATTGGTTTTTTTGTCAATCCGGATGATGCCTTGATTTGGAGAGGCCCAATGGCTACCAATGCATTGAAACAACTAATTAATCAGGGAGATTGGGGGGAACTGGATTATTTGCTTATTGATCTGCCTCCAGGCACCAGCGACATCCATTTAACCCTGGTGCAGGAAGTTCCTGTAACCGGTGCAATTATCGTAAGTACTCCACAGGATATAGCTCTTGCCGATGTGGTAAAAGGAATTTCTATGTTTAAAGGAGACAATATAAATGTGCCGGTGATTGGCCTGATTGAAAATATGGCATGGTTCACTCCCGAAGAATTGCCTGATAATAAATACTATATTTTTGGAAAAGGAGGCTGTGAAGAACTGGCAAGGAAATATAATCTGCCACTTTTGCAGCAAATTCCAATCGTACAGAGCATTCGGGAGGATAGTGACATGGGAACCCCTTCTGCACTGAATACTGCCGGCCCAATTGGAGCAGCATTTAAAGAATTGGCCGAACGTGTTGTTGTGGAAGTGGATAAGAGAAATGCCACAATGGATACAACAAAGCGGGTAGAAATAAAAAATAGCAGCCTGTTTAAAGAATATAAGCCAAATAAAAATTAAAACATGACACAAGCTAAAAATAAACCCCTGAAGGAAAGAATCCTGCATTCTCTTGAGAAAATCCGACCTTATTTGTTAGCTGATGGGGGAGATATTGAATTGGTGGATATTCAAGACGAAAGTATTGTGAATGTTCGTGTTATGGGTGCTTGTGGAGAATGCCAGTTCCTACAACAAACAATGGCAGGAGTATCAGAAGCAATTAAGAAAGATTCTCCAGAAATTCTTCAGGTAAATTCAGTCTCTTAAGGCTTGCTAAAGCAGGGCGTAAAATTTTGATTCCTGGAAATTGTGGGTTGGCCTGTGGGAGTGGAGTAAAATATAATTCGGCTTTGCCCAAAGATTTTCGGGACATTCTTCCATTTACCTTTAATCTTTATACTTTATTCTTTATAAAGGCAATTTCCTTACCTTGCCGGCCTATAAAAATCGTGTTTCAAATAATAACTTCCCGATTTCATTGTTTATTTGTTAGAAAGCTGTAGAAACTTGAAATTATCCCGTTTTCAATATTGTTGTTTTACTTTTCTCTTGATTTTTCTGTTTGTGTCTTCCTGTTCGGTGGAAAAAAACACAAGCATGTCGAGGAATTATCACAATATGATTTCCAGGTACAACATATATTTTAACGGGAATGAAAGTTATAAAAAAGGGCTTAAGAAAATTGACCGTCAGTTTCAGGATGATTTTTCAAAATTTCTTCCGGTATTCAAATATGGGAATGAAGAGATTGCTAATTCCATAGCACCGGATATGGACCGGGCAATTACTAAGGCATCTAAAGTGATTACTCTCCACTCAATAACAGTTAAGCCCGATACAAAAGGAAAAGAATTATCTGAGCGGGAAAAGGAATTTTACGATCGATCGGAGTTTAATGACTGGATAGATGATAGTTATCTTCTTATGGGGAAAGCACAAACCCTGAAACACGATTATTTTCTTGCGATCAAAACTTTCAAATACCTCAACAGGGAAGCCCAGGATAAATCAATAATGTATGAATCATTGATCTGGCTTTCTTTTGTTTACAATCAACAGGAAGAATTTGAAAGATCAGGGAAAATTCTTATTGAATTGATCGAAGATCCTGAATTTCCGAAGGAATTGAATTCTGTTTTTTTTGCTGTTTACGCTGACTATTTCCTGAAACAAGAATTTTTTACTCAAGCATTGGAAATGCTGGAGCAAGCACTTGGTTTTGAGAATAATAAGAAGCGGAAATACCGGCTTAGCTATATACTGGCCCAGGTTCATGAAAAAGTTGGGAATGAGCAGCAGGCATATAAATTGTATGCAAAGGTGGTTCGAATGAATCCCCCTTATAATATGACTTTTAATGCCCGGGTAAGGCAGGCAGAATCATTTGACGTAACTCTAGAGAATGTATCTGAAATAAAAAAGATCCTTCGTAAAATGTTAAGAGATGAGAAAAATGTTGAATATCAGGATCAGATTTATTATGCCTTTGGACAGATTGCCCTGAAAGAACAGAAAAGAGATGACGCCATTGATTATTTTAAGAAATCAGCCCTGGCAAGTGTGCAAAATAATAAGCAAAAAGGTGTTTCGTATCTTTCTATCGCCGATTTATATTTTGTATCCGATGATTATGTTCCGGCTCAGGCTTATTACGATAGTGCTCTGATGAGTTTGAATTCCGAATATCCGGGATTTGATATAATTGCAGGAAAAGCAGCCAATCTTACTCAGTTGGTTTCAAACATACGAATTATTGAGAGGGAGGATAGTTTGCAGATGCTGGCAGCCATGACCCCAATAAACCGGCTTGCATTCATCGATCAAATCATTTCAGATTTGAGAGAGGAGGAAAGAAGAAAGCTTGAGCAAGAAGCTGAAAGGCCTTACAATCAATCGGATTATTACGAAAGCGAAAGACGAATTAATCAACAACTGAATCAATCGGGGAAGTGGTATTTTTACAATCCGGCTGTAGTTGATTTTGGGCGAAATGAATTTAAGAAGAAGTGGGGAAACAGGGAGCTGAGTGATCACTGGCGTAGAAAAAACAAATCGGTTTCGGAAATGAATATTGCTGAAATTGTTGAAGGAGAAGCAGGGTTTAATATGGATAGCCAACCGGAGGAGATAGGGGATAAATATAATCGGGATTATTACCTGAAACCAATTCCCCTGACTGATTCTCTGATGAAGATCTCTGATAAAAGAACAGAGAATGCAATATTTGCAAAGGGAAGTGTATATATGAGCGATCTGAAAGACCTTCCAAGGGCAATACAAAGTTTTGAAGAACTCATAACAAAATACCCAAATACCGACCATTTGCTTTCATCTTATTATTACCTGTACGATATGAATAGTAAAACAGGGAACCAGAGTAAAACTGGATTTTACAAAAATCAAATTCTGCGAAAATTTCCTCAAAGTGAGTTTGCCAAAGTTTTGAGTGATCCCGATTACTTAAGAAAAAGGAATGAAAAAGAAATGGAGGTTTATATACTGTACGAACAGATTTATGTTGCCTATTTAAATAATCAATATGACTATGTGATCAGGGAATGTGATCAGGCATTTGGCAGTTATCCCAATCATGAAATCTTACCAAAATTCAGATTGCTTAAAGCCTATGCAATAGGCAGTATAAGTGATGTGCATACATTTAAGGAAGCTTTGCAGAATGTGGTTGAATCTTCACCCGACGGGGAAGAAAAAAACCGTGCGATTGAGTTAATTACTCATTTCAATACCATGGTACCGGAGCTGAAAGAAGAAGATGAACAAAAAGCAAGTAAACAGATTTATAAATTTTTACCGGAGGAGCCACATATTGTAGTTCTGGCTATTGTTGAAAGTGGGGTTAATATGAACCAGTTGATATTTGATATTATAAATTTCAATTTTGACAAATATCCTCAAACCGAATTTTCTACAGAAAAACAAACCCTGGACAATGGAATCCGCCTGGTTATCATAAAAGGTACCGGGAATGCTGAGGGAGCAATGACATACTATCGTTTTCTTTTGAAAGAAAATACTGTTGCAGAAGATCTGAAATCAACAAAACATAAAATATTTATTATTTCAGAAACAAACTTTAATGTTTTTCTCGGGCATGGTGTGTTATCGGTTTATGAGATTTTTTTCAACGAAAATTATTGAGGTATATTTACTCCTGAGTTCGAAGCAAAGATAAAATGAAATGAAAACAATCTTAATTAAGAAAATTAGAATACTTTGGACGGATGATGAAATTGATCTTCTAAGGGCTCATATTATTTTCCTTGAAGAGAAAGGTTATGAAATCTTGACGGCGAGTAATGCAGATGATGCTTTAAAAATAATTAAAGAGCAGGATCTGGATCTTATTTTCCTGGATGAGAATATGCCTGGTAAAGGGGGACTTGATATCCTCCCCGAAATTAAAACCATTGTCCCGGAAGTCCCTGTGGTAATGATAACCAAGAGCGAGGAAGAGAACATAATGAATGAGGCAATAGGAGCACAAATTGATGATTACCTGATCAAACCTGTGAACCCTAAGCAGATTTTGTTGACGATTAAGAAATTTATAGACCAGAGAAAACTGGTTTCTGAAAAAACAATTAGTTCTTATCAATCTGAATTTGGAAAAATTGGGATTCTGATAAATCAGGCAGGCAGCATGCTTGACTGGACTGAGATTTATAAAAAATTGGTCTATTGGGAACTTGAACTCGATAAATCTGATTCTTCCGGAATGAATGAAGTTTTGCAGATGCAGAATGTTGAGGCGAACCAGGAGTTTGTGAAATTTGTAAAGAGAAACTATTCGAACTGGATGACTGATTCTTTGAATAAGCCATTCATGTCACCCGATGTTTTTAAACAGGAAGTATTTCCCTTACTTGACCAGGGGTCAAATGTGGTATTCCTGCTTATTGATAATTTACGATATGACCAGTGGAAGACAATTGCCCCGGCTCTTCAGGATTATTATTGGACAGAAAAAGAAGAACTTTATTGCAGCATTCTTCCTACGGCAACTCAATATGCCCGGAATGCTATTTTTTCAGGACTGATGCCTGCTGATATCCAGGAAAAATACCCGCAATGGTGGCTTCATGACGATGAGCCAGAGGGCAAAAACCAGTATGAAAAAGAGTTGCTGAGAGAATTATTGGCCCGGTCAGGAAGAGAGACATCATTTCATTATGAAAAAATAACCAACCTCGATGCCGGGAAGAAATTTTCAGAGCAATTAACAAATCATCTGAATCATCCCCTGGTAGCGGTGGTGTATAATTTTGTTGATATGCTGTCTCATGCCCGAACAGAATCAAAAATAATCAGGGAACTGGCGCCCGATGAAAAGGCATATCGAAGCCTGACCCTGAGCTGGTTTCAAAACTCCTATTTGTTTGATGTTCTAAAATTCCTTTCTGGCCAGAAGGTTAAGGTGGTTCTTACAACTGATCATGGTACAATAAGGGTTCAGCGGGCATTAAAGGTAATAGGAGACCGGAAAACCTCAACCAATCTGAGATATAAAACGGGCAGAAACCTGGATTATGATCCGGGAGAGGTGTTTGAGATCAAGGAACCCGAAAAAGCAGGTTTACCAAAAGCCAATGTAAGTTCACGTTATATTTTTGCAAACAATGATGATTTTTTTGCTTACCCAAACAATTACAATCATTATGTAAAATATTATAAGAACACACTTCAACACGGAGGAATTTCTTTACAGGAAATGTTAGTCCCGCTGCTTGTTTTGACACCAAAATTTTGAAACGTTTTATTAGGTTCCAAAATGTTTTTAGAATAGTTTGAAATTGAATAAACCAAGTCCTATAGGGCATACGCGTCAACTTAAGACTTGATTTGTCTGTAACTGATTCAATTGGTGGGTTTAGACTATATGATAGGATTTATAATAACCTACAATATTTTACACTTGGTGAACCTTAGTGCCTTAGAGCCTTGGTGGCAAAAAAAGACAGCCACAAAGGCACGAAGACACCAAGAAAACACCAAGAATTTGGATTGCTATGTATGGATCGTAACACTTTTGTTTTACAAAGAATAAAATGGTGTAAGCTGCTGCTAATCAAAGTAAAAAGCTAAGTTAGGTTGACAGGTATGCCCATAGGGACGAAATATTAGTTCACCTAATAGAGAATACGCTTTTGTCAACAAATTTCAAATTGCAATGATAACTATTGAAATAAAGAATATTAAGGATTTGCAGGAAGCTGCAAAAAAATTCCTGGGGTATTTTTCAAAGCCGGGAGTTTTTGCTTTTTATGGAGAAATGGGGGCCGGAAAAACCAGCTTCATCCAATCTGTTTGCAAAGAACTGAATGTTATGGATGTGGTTACAAGTCCTACTTTTTCTTTGGTTAATGAATACAAATCTTCTCAACATGGCATGCTTTATCACTTTGATTTTTATAGAATTCAGACTATAAAAGAAGTTTTTGATCTGGGATATGAGGAGTATTTTTTCCAGGATTATTATTGTTTTATAGAGTGGCCGGAAAAGATTGAGTCCTTGTTGCCGGAATCAACTACAAAAGTATACCTGGAAGTAATGTTTAATGGAAGCAGGCATTTGTCTTTTTCTTCTCCGGGGAAATAGACAATTTGAAATTGATATTGAATTGTTGTATTTTACAAAACACTACTTAGGATTGATATTTACTACAATTGATTGATACATGTCAGATCCCACAAGAAACTCAGGATTAAATTTTGGCAAGGGCAGTTTACTTCCCCAGGAAGAAATGCTGGAAACGGCCAGGAAGAGTAAAAGTTTAATAATTGGGATTCCCCGGGAATCATGGGAGCATGAAAACCGGGTTGCCCTCACTCCGGAGGCAGTTGAGCTGCTTGTAAACAATGGGCATGAAGTTAGAGTTGAATCCAAAGCCGGACTGAAAGCAAGTTATTCAGATACCGATTACAGTGAGTGCGGAGGCATGATTACAGATAGTAAAAAAGAGATCTTTCAATCTGATGTATTGTTAAAGGTAGCTGCTCTTTCTGCAGAAGAGATTGGGATGCTTAAAGGGAGCCAGATTATTTTTTCTTCCCTTCATGTTGCCACACAAAAAGAGAAATATTTCCGTGAACTGATAAGGAAAAAAATTACCGGCATTGCCCATGAAAACATCAGGGATAAATATGGTCGTTTCCCGGTAGTTCGTTCCATGAGTGAAATAGCAGGCATAACATCTATTCTTCTTGCTTCTGAGTATTTATGCAATGCCCATCAGGGGAAAGGGGTAATGCTTGGCGGAATTACAGGGATCACCCCTGCGGAGGTGGTGATTCTGGGTGCAGGAACTGCCGCTGAATATGCTGCCAGGGCTGCCCTTGGACTGGGAGCAACTGTTAAAATATTCGACAATTCGATACATAAACTTCGCAGGTTGCAAAATTATATCGGACAAAGAATGCATACTTCTGTTTTTCATCCCCGTGTTTTGGAAAAGGCCCTCAAATCAGCTGATGTAGTGATTGGAGCTGTTCATCTTGTGGATGAAGGGCCACGTTTTTATGTCACAGAGGATATGGTTAGGTCTATGAAAAAGGGATCGGTGATTGTGGATATTAGCATTGATCAGGGCGGTTGTGTTGAAACCTCTGAATGTAAAACTCTTGGTAACCCTGTAATTATTAAACATGGTGTTGTACATTATGCAGTGTCGAATATTCCCTCCAGGGTTTCCCGTACCGCCTCCATTGCTTTGAGTAATGTTTTTGCGCCTATTTTACTGAATATAGGTGATTCAGGAGGGTTTCAGAATCAATTGAGAGAAGACTCAGGCCTGCGAAAAGGGGTATATGTATTCAATGGAATATTAACCAATCGCTTTGTCGGAAGTAAGTTTGGAATTATTTCAAGAGATATTGATCTTCTGCTGGCAGCATTCTGATTTGCTTCGCTGTTATTCAATTGTCATATACTCTCCGCCTTCGGCGGATCGTGTCATTCGCTCCCTCCGGTCGCGTCATTCAGTTGTTGCGTGTTCAGAGTTCCGGGTTTTTACGATTAGTCCTTGATGATAAGCACTATCATTTTTAATTATCTCCACATTTACTAAAGACTTTTGGTAATTCTTTTTAGACTTTTTTATCCTAACTAAACCTCTCAACCTTCTAAACTTTCTTAACCTTAATCTAACATTCCAACATTCCACCATTCCATCATTCCACCATTCCAATCTTTCATTATTCCTTATTCATTCTTTTGATCTTTACTTTTATCTTTTTCCTTTAATCTTTTATCTTTGAGACCTCCTTATAATAGTTTTACACATGTTCCGTATTTTTTACAATCTTGCAATTATAATTTATGGTCTTGGAATAACTTTTGCCTCATTATTCAATAAGAAAGCCAAACTTTGGCTAAATGGCAGAAAAGGGCAATGGGCAGGTATTGAATCGGGCTTCCTGCATGAAGATCATGTTATATGGTTTCATTGTGCTTCACTTGGAGAGTTTGAGCAGGGCAGGCCCGTGATTGAAGAATATAAGAAAAGAAACCCTGATTGTTCTATACTTCTAACCTTTTTTTCCCCCTCCGGGTATGAGATAAGAAAAAACTATGAACATGCAGAGAAGGTTTTCTATCTGCCTCTTGATACACTGGGGAATGTTCGAAAGTTTTTAAACATGGTTCAGCCAAAATTGGTTGTGTTTGTTAAGTACGAGTTTTGGTATAATTATTTGCATGAACTCTATTTAAAAGGCATTCCGGTATTCTTAATTTCTGCCAATTTCAGAGAGGATCAGTGGTTTTTCAAATTTTATGGGAAAGCATTTAAGAAAATGCTGTCTTATTTTACCCACTTGTTTGTCCAGAATGAAAAATCTGCCGGGATCTTAAGGAAGCATGGCATTCTAAATTGTACTGTTTCGGGAGACACACGATTTGACAGGGTGGATCAAATTCAAAGACAATCAAAAACACTGAAGATCATTGAGGAATTTAAAAATGACCAGACTTTGATTGTCGCCGGTAGTACCTGGAAAGAGGATGAAGAGATATTGATAAAGTATATAAATGAACAAAAGCCCGGATTAAAATGGATACTTGCTCCTCATGAAATAGATGAAGCACACATTCGGTTTATTTTTAACCGCTTAAACCGTCCTGGTATCCGGTATTCGGAATGCAATAATAAAGAAATTAAGAAATTTGACATCCTGATCATTGATAATATAGGCTTGCTTTCAAGCCTGTATGGCTATGGAGAAATTGCCTATATTGGAGGGGGGTTTGGAGCAGGAATTCACAACGTTCTTGAACCTGCCGGTTATGGCATTCCTGTCATCTTTGGACCAGCCTATCGGAAGTTTCAGGAAGCTGTCGACCTGGTAGAACTTGGTGGAGGTATTAGTATTAAAAGTTATGAAGACTTTGTAAACAGGGTGAAAACTTTGCTTGGTCCTCCTGAAAGCTTTGTGATTACTGGAAAAATCGCCGGAGAATATGTACAAAACAACAAAGGTGCCACACAATGCATTGTTCATAATTTGTTGAAGGATTAAATTTCTACAGCCTTCAATTTTACTTAATTTTATTTGCTTTTTTTATTACCGGTTTAGCTCTGTGTTTTGCAGCTGTTAATCATCTTTAAATTTAATGTTTTCTTAACATTGAGCTGATTCCAAACCTTAATTTTAAATTTATTTTTGCATAATAATTATTAACCTAATCAATTAAATTAAAACTATGAAATCAAATCTTAAAGTTTTGCTTGGTGCTGCAATCTTTTTCCTTGCGGCATTAACATCTTTTGGACAGGGTACAGTTACAGGGAAGATTCTTGACAGAGCTTCAAATGAGACCCTTCCAGGAGCATCCATTCTTGTCCAGGGTGAAGTTATTGGAACTGTATCCAACCTGGATGGCAGTTTCTCTCTTGACCTTGATGCAGGTTCTTATTCCTTGCAGATTTCCTTTGTTGGATATTTGGAAATAGTAATGGATGTTACCATAAGTAACGGCCAGGTAACAAACCTGGGTAATCTTATGCTTGAAAGTGATGCTATTGGTCTTGAGGAGGTGATGGTTGTTTCATCTATGGCTATTGCTCGTCAGACTCCAGTAGCAGTATCTTCAATTAAACCTAAATTTATTTTGGAGAAATTAGGGACGCAGGAATTTCCTGAAATTTTGAAATCTACACCCGGCGTGTATGCTACTAAACAAGGAGGTGCTTTTGGAGATTCCAGAATCAACCTTCGTGGTTTTGACCAGAGAAATATTGCGGTAATGATCAATGGTGTTCCAGTGAATGATATGGAAAATGGCTGGGTTTACTGGTCAAATTGGGCCGGCCTTGCCGATGTTACTCGTTACATGCAGGTGCAGCGTGGTCTTGGAGCCTCTAAGATTGCTGTACCATCAGTTGGAGGAACCATCAATATTATGACCAAAACAACGGATGTTGTAAAAGGCGGCAGCTTTATGACAGGGATTGGAAATGATGGATATCAAAAACTTAGTCTTAGCCTATCAAGTGGTTTAACTGAAAATGGCTGGGCAACATCTTTTTCATTAGCGAGAACTACTGGTAATGGTTATGTTAATGGAACCCAATTTGAATCTTACTCTTATTTTGCAAATATTTCAAAGAGAATAAGTGAAAAACACTCAGTGGCTTTCTCAATTTTCGGTGCTCCTCAATGGCATGGACAGAGATCTTCTGATCAAACCATCGCAACATTTGATAAATATGGTATTAAGTATAACTCCGATTGGGGTTACCGTAATGGCCAGGTAGAGTATGTACGTAAAAACTTTTATCACAAGCCTCAGGCTATTCTGAATCACTTCTGGACATTGAATGAAAACACTTCAGTTCTTTCAGCACTTTATATTTCTGTAGGTTCTGGTGGAGGAACAGGAGGTTATGGAAATACTTCAAAATTCTATGGTAGTAATTTAAAAGAGGGCCAGGTGAATTGGGACTTGATCGTTAATGAAAATATTGCACTTGGAAACGCAGGTTCAGAAACAATTTTAAGGGCATCACGAAACGATCACAAATGGTATGGAATACTATCAACTGTGAATCATGATATGGGTAACCTGAAGGTTATGGGTGGTTTGGATGCCAGGTATTACAAGGGAATTCACTTCAGAGAAGTAACCGATCTGTTGGGTGGTGAGTTTTTTGTGGATGACAGCGATGAAAACAACCCAAACCAGGTAGTAGGGGTGGGTGATAAAATTGCCTATTATAATGACGGATTGGTCTCCTGGCTTGGAGCTTTTGGCCAGGCAGAATATGCCACAGGACCTCTTTCTGTTTTTGCAGCATTATCATTCTCATACCAGTCATTTAAAAGAATTGACTATTTCAGTTACCTGGATGATGACCCATTGCAGGAAACCGATTGGAATGGATTTTTTGGTTTTTCAATTAAGGGAGGTGCAAATTACAACCTTACCGATATTCACAACGTTTTCATTAATACAGGGTATTTTTCACGTCAGCCTGACTTTGATGCTGTTTACTTGAACAACCTAAATATTCTTAATGAAAATGCAGTTAATGAAACTGTATTCAGCTTTGAGTTAGGATATGGCTTGAATACCAGGAATTTTGTAGCTAATGTGAATGCCTATTATACTAAATGGATGGATAGATCCTTTACAAAATATGTTCCCGGAGTGGATATCAATGGTGACCCGGCTGACTATTTCACTAACCTTCTGGGTGTGGATGCATTACATATGGGTGTAGAGATGGATTTTGTTTATAAGCCGTTTAGTAACATTGATATTAGGGGTATGGTTTCCCTGGGAGACTGGACCTGGTTGAATGACCTTGAAGATGTGAATACTTATGATGATCAGCAAAATATTATCCGTACTGATAATATTTACCTGTCTGGTGTTCATGTAGGTGATGCAGCTCAAACCACTATGGCTTTAGGAGTTGATTATGAGTTTATAAAGGGAGTTAAGCTGGGTGCTGATTTTAATTACTATGACAATCTCTTTGCTGATTTCGATCCTACAAGTCGTACTACAGATGAAGGAGAAACAAATCCTGATTCCTGGAATATGCCTAATTATGCCCTTATGGATCTGAACTTCAGGTATGATTTTGAAATGGTTGGAATAAAGAGTTCATTTTTGTTCTCAGTAAACAATGTACTGGATGAACAGTATATGTCTGAATCTCGCGATGGATCAAACCATGATTGGGCTGGTGCCAGAGTGTATTACGGATGGGGAAGATCATGGAATGCTTCTCTACTCTTCCGATTTTAAATAGCAAAAATTAAAAAATTTAAACAAAGAAATAATTATGAAAAAATTTGCTTTAATA
>SDBS01002071.1_pt1 | contig 20207 bp, 20 predicted proteins | sample 2277091 | NCBI WGS metagenome assembly SDBS01 (sample SAMN10404972, study PRJNA504765) | marine sediment metagenome | isolation source: marine sediment core GS10_PC15, 163 cmbsf | place: Arctic Ocean: Southern Knipovich Ridge | collected 2010 | reverse complement strand
CAGCGCGAACTGAGGCAGCGACCAGACGAGGTTTGCCATCATTGACGCCAGAAGCCAGCCCCAGCCAAGGATGGGACTGACGTGCTCGTTGATACCACGCAGCGGTCGCTCGCCCGTCGAAAGCGTTACATAGGCAATGGCGCTTAGCATAATGATGCCCAATATCATAGCCAACGGCTGGAGCCACATAAAACTAAAGCCCACTAACACACCCAGGTAAAGGCTCGAAGCCAGCGAGCCGCCGCCTAAGGTGATACCGCTCTGCAGCCAGCCGGGACCTGACAATTTCATATAAGCCCTTAAAAGCGATCCTTTACCTTTGCGCTGAGCATCCAATATCAATTGACGGTCTTTTTCGATGTGCGGATTCATGTGCATCACTTGTTGCTCCTGGCCGGCGCCCAAGCCCTGTTCTGTTTGGTCTGGCGACATATTTCTACTCTCCTGTATTAAATATTTCTACCTGTGTCCTTAGACAGAATGTACTCTTTTGTTTTTAAGACCATTTGCGGGTCCGTTTCAAACGGCAGACATCCCGTCCCAATACAAACCTTCTCTCTATTGTTGGCCAGTTTCAATACTCTGTCAACTTCCTTTTCGACGCCACCGAAATTTTTTGATGTCATTGGTCTCGGGTCCATATTGATTCTAACCATCACATCGGGATGTGCTCGCATTTTGTTCATAAACATTTGCTGGTCCGTTCCAGCCGGACAACAGACGTATCCTGTCCCTGTTTCCAGAATTGCCTCAAGAATTGGGGCGGTGTTACCGCCTATAATGCAGGGAACGGGATGGCCGACGATTGCCGATGTCTCTTCCATAATCTTCTTAAGAGCACCAAGCTCAATGTCCCTGAAATTATCCGGAGACAGCAACGGTGGTACCGCAGCCGATTCGAAAAAGGCAATCCCGATTTTATCGGGAGACCCCTGGCGAACGACTTCTTTGCAAAACTCGACCTGCCCGGCCACAAGATGGTTTAGAGTCCGGGCAACCAGGTCGGGGCTGGTCATAATCTCGCACAACAGGCTCTCGAATCCCATTAGATTTGTTGCTAATGAGAAAGGACCGCTCAAAGGTATTCTAACATCCGCCTCGGGACATTCATCAGCAATACGCCTGGCGGTTTCTAAAACCATCGGAATACGGCCGTCAGTTTTGGGATTAAACGGCTCCAAAGCAATCAGCTCTTTTGTGGTAGAATAGGGATGCCGGGAAATGGCAGGAACACCGGTGCCGGAAGGTTTATCAACGGTTGCGCCGTACGCCTCGGCTTCCAGGTTATAAATATCTATGCCAACCACAACAGGGCAATGATTGTAGAGGCGAAACGCTTCAATGTGAGCTTCTGATAACAGTTGGCCGTTTCGCGATACTTCCCAGGGGGTTTTGCCAATCAATCCGGCAGCGTGTTCATATACCGAAGGACAGAACTGCACGCGCTTTGATTCCTTTCCTAATTGGTTTACGGTTTTATTCTGCGTTCAATCTCTCGAATAACTGCTGAGTTGTCCAAATCCCCATCGCCTGCATCGATCGCCTTTTTCAGGACATCCAAGTGCACTCTCGAAAGCGGCAGTTCCTGGCCGAGTTTTTGTGCGGATTTAAGGATAATCGAAACGTCCTTGTGGTGCTGCCGAAGTCTTGCCTGGGCAGTGAAATCACCGTCTAACATCTTTTTGCCCTTGACGTCCATAGCGGTCGAGTAGGCGGGTGTAACTTTGAGCAGATCAAGAAAGGCCTCTGGATCAAGGCCCAATTTGCTCGCAAAGACAAGCCCCTCAGCCAGAGCCAGGCGGTTCAGTCCAAGAATCAAATTGCTGGCGAGCTTGGCCTTAGAGCCGCTACCCGATTCACCGACGTAAAATACCTTCTTGCCCAGCGCGTCGAAAATATCTTTGCACTCCTCGAATGCCTTCTTGTCACCCCCCACCATAAAGACTATCTCTTTGTCCCTGACCTGCCGGCTGGAGCCGGAAAAAGGAGCATCCAGGAAATGGATGCCTCGCTTGGCGAGTCGTTGTGCCAGCGCCGCTGTTTCATCAGGCTCGCCGGTGGTCGTATCAATGATATATGTAGGGGCGGTTCGCGAACCGACCGTACTTTTCGCCTCCAGAATCCCGCCGGGGCCTTCGACAACCTGCACAACAACTTCTGTGTCCGGAAGCGAAAGGACAACGCGCTCGACCTGCTCAGCAACCTCCGCCGGACTGCCCGGAGCTTTTCCGCCTAACTGTTCAAGGTGCTCACACTTTGTTGAATCGATATCGAAGCCGACAACGTCGAACTGCTCGGCAAGCAGACGCTCTGCCATCGCCGTACCGACAAGGCCAAGACCCACAAGCCCAATCTTAGCTGTCATACTTCTGCTCTTTCTCTCTATTTAAGTATTGCTAACATCACCAGTATACAGGCTAAGCAGATTCCTAATGTAATCACAAAGCCCACCCAGGACTGGCGTGAGGGCTTGACGACGAACAGCCCGCCAGCGGTGAGCCATCGCCTCGATTGCGGGACGGCTTCATCGAGAGGCAAGGCAAGTTTGTCCTCCTGGCCGATAGGAACATAAATCTTCACGAAGAACTTCTCTATCGTTTCACGGCTCGGCGGCTTTGTTACAAGGCTGCCTATTACACCGGCGAGTATGCCAACCACGATCGGCACGCCAATCGTAATGTCCCGGCTGCAATCGAAAACATAACGGCTGACCAGGAACGTGCTCGAAGCCAAAATCGTGCTGCAGAACATCCCCGTCGCATTCATTCGCCGCCAGAGAATACCCATTGCCGTGGAAATACCCACCAGGCTAAGGATGTTGAAATAATCGAGTATTGTTTTGACAAGGTTGCTGCGCATCAAAGTCGCTGCCACAAGAGCTGAAAGTGCGATGAAAACACCAATAATGCGGGTCACACGCACCAACTGCTTTTCGTCGGCGTTTGGATTTACGAAAACGCGATATATGTTTTGAGAAAAAAGCCCCGCGACTGTCACCTGCACCGCGTCGCCGGAGGACATCGCCGCGGCCATCACGCAGGCCAGCATCACGCCCTGAAGCTCGGGCTTTAGTAATCCGCGGATTGCATCGCCAAAGGCGGCGTCCTTATTGATTTCCAAGCCTGTTTTGAGCAGGTATGCCAGCCAGCACAAGCCAAGCACGCACCAGCCTATCGTGCATATCCGCTTGAGGATGTTACCGTAAGTAAAGCCGATCCGCCCCTCCCATTCGGTCTTGCCAGCCGCACATACGCTCATCAGGTGCGGAAACGCCAGCGCCGTAAGCGGAGCGTTAATAGACAGTAAAAGCACCGTCAGCAAACTAAATTCTTTGGGGTCAAACAAGCTCAGATAATTAGCGTCCGCTCCGAGCAATGTCTCCCGCATCCCCACCAGGCCGCCGACCTGCTCGAGCCGAAGAGCCGCAGGAATAGCAATGAACGACAGGGCGATAATCATTAAGCCCTGAATCATATCGGTACGGATAGCCGCGATTATACCGCCCCAGTAGCTGTAGATTATGAACACCACCGTGGTGACAAATAAGATACCGAAGAACCACATATCGCTTTCCTGCCCCTGGGCTTTGCCCATCACGCCCTGGACGGTGCGTGTTGTCGCGAGCATCACTCCCGCTAAGAAAACGATCATCCCGACCGACGCTACGATAATGTATAGCACACTGGCGGACCTGCCGAAACGCTCCCTGAAGAAGTCGGCCATCGTCAGGCACCGCATCCGCCGAATTATCGGCGCGATAATCCAGTAGAAGGGCGTCCCGAACAGCCACATCCACGAGACCCAGATACCGGAAGCCCCACTTACAACACCCTGGCTCATCACTCCCGCCACGTTGCCCGGATGCGTGCCGGCGCCGAAGGCGTGCATCACCATCATAGGCCAGCCAAATCGGCGATTGCCTAACAGGTAACCTTCCTGGTTATGAATGCCCCGCTTGCTCCACCAGCCCATCAGGAGCATTCCGGCAAAGTATAATACGAGCACAATCCAAATCGTGTAGTGTAAACCAAGAAACTCCATAGCTACTCCTTGCCCGTGGTTCGCAACTTGCTAAAACGTTTTAATGGGAACTTCGGTCCCTTTTTTTTCAGCCGATATGTAAGCACTGTAAATAGTCGAGATGCAGTCAGCAGCCAGGTTACTGCTGCTTTCCAGAGTGTCACCGTACGCAATGGTCCTGTAGAAGGCCTCGGTTTCCTGTGGATAGCCTGTGAACCAGTCCTCATCCGGCGATGGGTTCGACCATCCTTGTTTGGTGCCGGTCTTTTCCACAACATAAATATCATCGAAATATGCATCCACCGGGTTGTAAGTTTTCATTGCCGTGTTCGGGTTGATATTGCAGATAGTCCGGTGGTTGTTCGCTGCGACCTCAAGCCAGTTGTGGGTGCCGCCTAAAACAATATCAGAGGCGAAGATGTCGGCGATAGTGCCGTCTTCAAAGACAATGTGCATCAAAGAAAAATCGTCAATATCGTGGTAGTCGCAGCGGATGTGCCCCTTGTCCTCGAAGTTCTCCAGCCGGGTCAGAGCGGCTGTGCGGGCGGATACCCCTTTCGGACGAATTGGTTTGCCGTTTCGAGCATTTCCTTCCACCCGTTTTAGGTAAAGCGCTGCTGTCAATGGGTGACAGCCCTTGCCTATCATTACGCCGCCGCCTGAAAACTTCCAGAAAGCGTAAGTAGTTGCGTGTGAGCCGGAGTGTGCCTCTTCGCCGTGGAGCCAGAGAATCTGGGCGCCGGTTTTTTCGATAATCTCCCGCTCCTTTTGGATCGAGGGTGCGTAAATCCAATTCTCGGCGTACAGTATCCGGCCTTTGCTTTTGGATTCTGCTTCGAGCATCCGCTCGATACTCGCGATGGAGTGGTCAAGTGCATCCTGCTTAGGGAAGGTATCGCCGTTGAAATCCTCCGAGCCGTCACCGAAGTAGCCGGTAAGTGGTTTTTCCACGATGGCGAACTTGTCCCGCTCAAGGGCTGCTACCGTAATAGGTTCATGAACCACCGGGGGAGTGCAGACGTGAATGACATCAACCTTATCGATGAGTCCTTCCAGACTATCATAAGCGCCAATGCCTCGCTTGTCCGCATACGATTTTGCCTGTTCAGCGTCAGTTGCGAATACGCCTTCGACCTCAACGTTAGTGCCGTGGACTTTTTTCAGGCATTCGAAATGGAACTTCGCGGCGAAACCGGCGCCGATAATGCCGGTGCGAATGGTCTTCTTTTCCATCTAAGATTTCCTTTCGTTCTTTCCTCGCAATTGCTCATCTCATTCGATGTTCATTATTACCCGTTGATACCTGGTGAGCGGCGGGCTGCCGTTGTCAGTAACCTCACAGATAATATGAACCGTTTGGCCATTCTTTGCATTACCGGGAACAACAAAAGAGGCCTGCTGCTTGTTTGCGTTTTTGATATTCACTGTGCCTTTGTATGAACCCGGCTCCTTATATTGCCACCACTTGTATGTCAACTTATCGCCGTCAGGTTCCTTCGTTCCCTTAGCGTTCAATTTTACTGTTTGGCCGGGCTTGGCCCTCAAGTCTAACTTAGAGCTGAGTTTTACTACCGGCGGGTGGTTGGCCTCTTTGTAACTTTTAACGCACCAGTCAGCCCGGGCCCCCCAGTCATTTTGAAACGCTTCTGCCCATCGCCATATCGCTTTGTTGATGTCCCCGTCGTCGTTTGCACCACGCCACGTATTGCTGTTGGGCTTTTCACGGACGAACCGTCCCCCCCAGCCGCCGTAACCAGGTTCTTCCATACTGCGAAGTCCCACACGAATCTGGTGCATAAATGCCGGCGAATCGCCCTCAGAGCGAAACGCACCGTTCTTCGCTTCGTACAAACTGCACAGTGGGCCGTGGCCTTTGAGAATGTTCGCTTCCATCCACCGCTTTTCGAAGAAAGTTTTTTGCGGCGAAGGTATCTTTTGGTTCCAACGGTAGGCTATGCACCCGAACTGACGGAAGCTGCCCAGCACCTGAAGGTCGGGCCAGTTTGGCTGAATGTACTTGCGGAAAGTGGTATCCTGGTCGAGGATGATATAGATGACAGCCTTGTTACTGACCTTTTTCATCTGGTCCGGATGTTTGTGCTGAATCTTCCACAGTGCCCGCGCGATAGTGTTTGTTCCACCCCAGGCCTGCAGATAGACCGGCCCCGGCTTGTTGTCGAGCAGCACCTCGACAATCCTGTCAGAGCCGGGCGTGTCTTTGTCCATCGCGCCGACGTTACTGATGTTTCCGACCCAGACCTTGCTCTTCAGCTCCTTGGGACTCGGAAAGCCCGTCGCGTGCTGCTTCAATGTCTCATATACCTTCGCATACTGGTCGATTTGTCCGTCAATCCATTTGATGCCGGCCCACTTGTGGCCGTCCCAGTGAAACTTCGAGCTGCTGATAATGATGCCCTCGATGTCCCATTCGTTGGCGTATAACAGGAAACGGACCATCGAACAGCGGTCGTCAATCTCTCCATCGGTGGTTGCGATGATACGGGGTCTCTCATCCGCTTGAACTACCTCGGCAGAAGCGGTATTCTGAGTTATCGCGAGAAAGATTAACAACAGTGATGTGATAAATAAAATCTGTTTTCGTTTCATTCTCTTTCTCCTTTAAATAGTTTCTAAACCTGCGGTAAGCTTGTCCTCGCGAAACCGGGGAACCGCAGGCTAAATATTTAGCCCCACGTTTTACGTGGGGTTTCCAAATCTAACGGCGAGATGTAATCGCCGTGTTTGTCGCCGGCTGCTTTGAGACGTTTGCGAACCTCGGCAAATGTATCGAAAAGAATCTGCGGCGTATCGGAAACCTTTTCTTTGTAGATTTTCTCAACGCGGTCGAGCTTTGCAAGGTTTTTCGGTATGCGAATCGCAAACTGCTCCACGTAGTCGGCCTGGGTATATTGTGCATCAAGGTGCTCTTTGAACAGCTTTTCCAGGTCCTCATATTTCGGTATCAGGCCGGTCGGCGTTTCAATGCCGTCAACGTCACCGTTTACACGAAGTTCAGCCCACAGAATCCAGATGAGTTTATCGGCCATACCGTTCATGTATTCGCCTTCTTTGTCTTTAAGGAAGTAATTGACCGAGAATATCAGAGGTGGATTCTCGATACCCTTTGCGAAATCCAGATTGTTCTGAATGTATCGGCCGAGCGGTATCGAGAGGAAATCGAGATTCGACATCAGATTGAACGTCCTGACACCCTCTTTGCCCAATGTTGCTGCGGTGGTTTCGGATTCGAGAGAGGCGCCTTTTATAATAATGCCCTCTGCCCAGTTGAAAGCCTGCTCAACCGGAACCAGGGTGTCGCTGTCGCGTCCGCCGTAAATGACACCACCGACCGGAACGCCATTCGGGTCGTCGAGCAGCGGGTCGCGGTTGCTCAGGCCAGGGATGTTTAAGCAATAGCGTGCGTTTTTGTGCGAGGGGGTAATTTCGTTGCCATTGGCATCGGTTTTGCCTTTGTGCCATTTACCTGAATGGTTAGTTCCTTCCGTCGGCAATTCGGCGCCCATACCGAGCCAGTGCGGCCTCTTTGCATCATCAATCAGGATGTTGGAAAAGATGACTTCGCAAGGACCCGTCAGGGCCTCGTAAATAATGGGGTCGTCTTTTGGATTGACATCGCGGATGATGCCGAAGATACCCTTTTCGACATTCACGGAGTATATTTGGCCGTCCTTTTTGCGAAAATATGCGATGTCATCACCAATAATGGTTTGTCCGGGCAGCATTGAGGTTGAGGTTTTTCCACAGGCCGATGGGAATGCGCCGGCAAAGTAAGTTACCCGACCGCCCGGGCCGTGGGCACCGAGGACAAACATATGCTCAGCGAGCCAGCCTTCTGCAGAGGCTTTTTGGATGGCCAATCGCAGGGCCAGTTTTTTCAAGCCTATGGTGTTGCCGCCATATTGGGTATTGACGCTATAGACCATGTTCTCTTCGAGGTCGATATAGATCCGGCGTTTATCAATATTTTTGCTCACAGCGTTTTCAAGCTCGCCTTCGGAGTGGATGAATCTGAAGAAATCAGGTGCCGAGCCGATTTTTTTAAACTGCTCGTAGCCGGGCCGATAGAGAATGGATTCGCTGTGGGCGACATAGGGCGAATCCGTTATCTGAACACAGGGGATAGAGAAATCTGAGCCTATTGGGCCCAGACAGAAAAAGCAGACTAACATCTCTCGGCCAACCATTGAGTCTTTCAGAAAAGAGCGAACTTCTTCGGTGCCTGTTTTCTTTTCGATCGAATTGAGACTCGCCCCGAGGTCAGATCCTGTCGGTAATAAGTATTTTGTTTTTGCCTTATCGCGGGCCTGGTCGTGGTATCCATCGAAGTGGCAGGTATGGCCGGGAGTGTCCAGCGGCATCTCTTCGCCTTTTTTTACTGCCTGCTCGCGGATATAAGCTCTATCCTCCTCGGAATCGATACAGACGAAAACCGAGGCCGGGCTGGTAAGCTCAATTGCATCGGCGACGAACTCGTGCATCTTAGGGTTGTCCAGAGCGATAAGCCTGTTGTAATTTTCAGTTGTCAGCTTTTCTTTCAATAATTCATTTACATTATTCATTTATAACTATTACCTCCTAAATACTTTAATTGAGCTCAAAAAAGCCCAGAGATTGTAACCCTGGGGCTGAGCCACGTCAACTTGTTTCCAAACTTAAATCACCTCGTCCGAGAGTCTTAACTCGACGAGGGCCCATGATCAATGATGAGTTAAAGCACTTTTCCGAGCATATCTTGGCCTCCTTTCCATTACCTGATTTTTGGGATTGCTGTCCGTTCTGTAACCAGATACCTAAACACTCCACCACCGTTCGGGGCAATGAGTATCCAAGGGTTTTTAGGCACCCGTATTGGTCGAATGCTCGTACCTCTACTCTTGTTTGAGTGAATATCGAGATAAGAACACTACCGCATCGGCTGTCAATAATAGGAAGATGTCTCTTTCTAATTTGTATGCTCTCGTTCTCCCACCACCTTACTATATCATTGACTTCGTTGGCTGGCATTTTCCAGCTATAATATCTGTTACTTCTCGGCGTATCAAAATACCGAAGTTTAATAACGCCGTCACCTGACGGTTTGATCTCTACACGTTGCTTTTGTTTATTCATTAACACGTCCTTGTATCTTCAGGTCTGCCCCGATGTATCCCTTGGCCAGATTCAAGTTCGCAGCTACAACTTTTTCCATGAATTCACGCTCTGTCGGACTCGTAGTACTTACGAACCTTACCACATGCTCTCGGCATAAAACTGAAACGGCAGGAGGGACAAGAGATTTCGGGACCAATTCAACTTGCTGGACAACAGCACCCGTACCGACAAATACTCCATCTCCCAATATGGCATCGTATATGACTGCGTTGAATCCGATAAAGCAGCTCTCACCCAGAGTACACGACCCGTGGATAATACAGCCGTGTCCGAGCGATGACCTGCGCCCAACAGTAACTGTTGTGCCCGCAAGTGCGTGAATAATTACGCCATCCTGGACATTGCATTCGGGCCCTATTTCGATAGGCTTCACCTCTCCTTCATCATCAGCTTCATCTGCTCTGATAACTGCCTTGGGACCAATAAAAACTTTAGCACCTATATCTACCTTACCAATGATTTGAGCGGTCGGGTCGATATAGGCGGTCGAATCAACCTGGGGCCAATCACCGTTTGGATTAGGACGGAGAGATATGTTTGAGTTACTTCTCATGAATCTTCTTTCTTACCACTTCTTTAAATTCAAGAAGAATAGTAAATCCACCGCAGGTCAGGGCTGACTGAATACCAAACTGTTGAAGACGCCCCATCTGGTACATTCATAGTAGAGCATATAGCTCATGCAGGTGCCGAATCTTTTCGATGGCCTGAGCGATACTAACATCGCTGTTCTTGACTTGCTCGAATAACTCTTTCAAGTGCTGAGCTTTAATACTTTACCTACCTTTACTGACTTTTTGAAAACGCGTCGGTTTGTCTTTTCGCTATCACGACAGGTACTAACGAAACCTCTCGGGCCAAAAGTATAATTAGTCCTTCTTTTTTTGTTCAAGAATCCACCTGTTATCATTACGATAACACTGACAATCATAAGGCAGGTAAAGATACCGTCATTCATTCTCCAACTCCTTGCAAGTTCTTTTCAAAACCAGGGATTCGAGAATCACAAACCGGTATTCCCTTATCAGCCAAAATCTTTAATACACGTCCTGATTGTTCAGGCGGACAGTTGAACTGCTTTGCCCAATCAGCAGGCGCCAATTTGCCTGTCAATGCCTCGAATATTCCGACTGGGCGAGGTTCACACTCCAACCAGCCGCCAGAGACTTGGTGCACCTTTATCCCTGCCTCCCTTAGCACTTCTGCCACGTGTTTCGTATCTCTGGGTGCGTGTCCCAAATCGGCTCTCCACCACAAGTCATGGACAATCGTCAGATCGAGTACAAACTCCGTCTCTATCTGTTTGCAGGTCTGCCCTCGCATCGCGACTGTATGATGTGACATAATCGCGCCAGCAGCCTCCGTCATCCCAGATACTATCTCTGTGTCTTCCGGCAGTTCATCAAAGTGTTTCCAGCCGTGACCGGTCAGGACGTAAATTCCCTTTGCTCCGACATTACGTGCGAGTTCGATGTCGTACGGGTGATCTCCTACAGTAAAAGATGCGTTTAGATTGATGCCATACAGCTCTGCGGCCTTTCTCAAGAAGTAAGGTTTTGGTTTTATGCATCGACATTTCTCTGAACGGCCGTGTGGACAAACGTAAAGGTCGCAAATTTCGACGCCTGCTTCTGCAAGCGTCATAATTACGTGAGTGTTAACACAATTCACATTGTTCCGATTTATCACGCCTTTCGCAACCCCAGACTGGTTCGTGACTATGAAAAGTAAAAAGTGCTTCTGAAGCTGCTGTAACGCTTTGAAGGTCTCAGGAAAGAAAACCACTTCAGACGGGTTCCGCAGATGCCCATGATCCTCGATTATCGTGCCATCCCTGTCTAAAAATATAGCAGCATTCGTATTGCGATTCATAGCCTTTCCTTTGTTACCATCAAAATACCATGGCCACAGTTTCCATCTGATCAAATCTTATTTGCGTGCAAGCCCAGTTGCAGTTTCTCGTTTTTAGGTAAAATCTCTTACCTTAATGGCGGCAGACCCGCACCGAAGGCCTCTTCAATCCATGCGGTCATCTCATTATCGGAAATCGCAGATACTCTATCGGCTTTGTATTCTGCATCAATCTTGTCCTTTATCATAACAACGCGCGCGTCATGTTTAGCTATCTCGATCTGGTATCTTGCCTCGATATAATGTTTGACGCCGGCCGCTCCGGTCTTGTCGGTGATAGCCACACCTACCGGTCGATTGAGGAGTTTTTTGGTATCGAAGCAATTATAGATTTCCTCGTTTTTCAACAGGCCGTCCGCATGGATACCTGCTCTGGTGACATTGAAGTCTTTTCCAACAAGCGGGTAGTTGTTCGGTATATTGAAGGCCAGGTCTCTTTTGGCATACTCAGCAAGCTCGGTTATTGCTGCGTAGTTGACATCCGCCATCATCCCTTTTAACTGAGCGTGTTCAATTAGCATCGCTTCCAAGGGCGAATTGCCCGTTCGCTCACCGAATCCGAATATGGTACTGTTGACAGCACTGCAGCCATATAGCCACGCCGTGGCCGCGTTGACCTGGACCTTGTGGAAATCGTTATGACCGTGCCACTCAAGCCATGCGGAGGCGAAACCGAGCTGCCTCAGCCCGTGGAACAACTTTGGGACGCTGCGTGGCAAGGATACGCCCGGCCAAGGCAAGCCAAATCCGAGTGTATCACAAAGGCGGATCTTGACCCGCGTGTCATACTCTACCGCCAGTTCGAGTAAACGGCCGGCAAGAGGCAAAACGAAACCCTCATAGTCAGCCCGCGTTACGTCCTCAAAGTGGCAGCGAGGAATGATGCCCTCATCAAGCGCTGCTCTGGCGATATCCAGATAGCCTTGCATCGCCCGACGCCTAGTCTTGCGCAGTTTCAGGAAGATATGATAGTCACTCGCTGAAGTCAAAATGCCGGTTTCACTGAGTCCCATTTTGGAAACCAGCTTAAAATCATCTGCAACCGCCCTGATCCACCCCGTAATTTGTGGATACTCGTAACCTCGCTCCTGACAAAGCTCTACTGCTTTGCGGTCTTTTTCCGAATAAAGGAAGAACTCACACTGACGAATTACACCAGTACCCCCGTCTATCTCGTGCAGTAAATCGTATATTCGTAGAATCTGTTCCGGCGTGTATGGAGGGCGTGCCTGCTGACCATCCCGAAATGTCGTATCCGTTATCCATATATTCTCAGGTACATCGCAGGGTACAACGACCCCATCGAATTTTACTCCTGGAAATTCCGAATATGGAAAAAGGTCCCGATACAGATTCGGTCTTTCGACATCCATTAGTTTCAACCTTTTTTCTGCCATAAGAACACCTCTAATGCACTATGCGCATACGGTATTTGATAACTCTATCCACAGCTTTATCAATCAACTCTTGTAATTTTTCCTTTTCTCTTCAAATTCTAAGTATCGTCGCCCGGGCCAATGGAAAGAAGCCTACGAAGACACTCGCTACAACGTATCTGGGCCTCAGATTGTGGGCCCAACTTCCCCGCCATTAAGGCAACTGCATCTCCAGTTGTGAATATGGCCACAGGCCGGCGATGAGCGCCTCCCTTCGTAACAATTACTAACTGGTGAATCCGACGCTCCAACATCAGTTGAACGGCTTCGTGGACCAAGGTGTCCGGTGAAACAGTCAGTATCTCAGAGGTCATGATGTCTTCGGCAGTAATCAGCGACAGATCCTTGCCGTAATACCCAATCAAATCCGTCTTTGAGATGACTCCGCAAGCGTTCAAACGTTCATCAACCACGACAAGAGCCGAAACATCATTGTCGAGCATTATTCTTGCAACTTCGGCCGCATTTGCATCGACTCCGCATGTAACCACGCCTCTGCGCATAAAGTCTCTAATAATCCGATCCATACTTTTGTCCCGTGTACCTTCTCAGCAGTACCGCCAGTCTCGACCAATAAGAAAGCCAGCACCCAACTATATGGCTGCTGGCCTGTATCTTGTTCCGCCATCCATAGAAGGACCGCGAACAACGTACTTCAACAGTTTTTCAGGCAAAAAGAAAACCGGCAACAGTCTCGCAGATAATTGCTGTTTGCCAGCCTATTCTCCAGCAGGCAGTCCAACGCTACCCCCTGTCAATCTGCCTTTTCGTATTTAGAAAAATTTTCTTATAAAAGTTTAGGGTTGTCAAGAGAAATTTTTTTGTGATTTAATTTCTATTATCAATCAGCAAATACGACCGGGCTCTCCAGAGTTAAGATAATAACGCGCTCTCCAGTAATGGTGCTAATGTCTGTGTGAAGACTTTTTACCCGTTTTCCAGTGAGATCTATTATTATCTGCTCCAAAAGTGGACGGGCCTTTTCGAGCAGCTCAGTCCTAACCCGCTTGATTAGGGTCCGCCCTGTGGTCTCATCGCTCGTTCCGGCAAGCTGCTGCTCCGCAGGAGTTAGAACACGTTTAAGCCGAATTAATATTATATCATCAATTATATATGTCTTAGTCTCCTCGGGGCCTCGCCCCATATATTCTTTCTCAAACTTGATCAGGGCTTCACTAATGTCAGCCTCAATCTGTCCTTTGCTCATTGTCATATCGAACTCTTCTTAATCTATATCAAAAAAAGCCCAGAGATTGTAACTGCCGAGCCGTCTGGCGTCAATTCGTTTTTGGGAAATATGATTTTTGTATAAATTTGCCTTATAGTGATAAATAATCCTGTGGAAGAGCGCATAAAAAAAGCCGAGCCAACAGACCCAGCCTTTCTTTGCCTTATTACCTTGAGTGTCTTGCCAGAACTATGGACGGCCGGCAATGTATCTTGCCGTATCTGCCATCGAAACGGTACGTACAGGATTTACTGATTTACATTTGAGGTTCAATCAAGAACTTCCAAAAGTACTAACTTCGCTTCCTGACGGGAATTCAGTATCTCGCGAAGTTCCTGCCGGACTTTGGCTAATTGATTCCTGGCCTTTTCTCTGGCTTGGCGCAGAGCATCCATCTTTTGCTTGATTTTCTCTGGTCTTGAATTTTTGTCTTGCAGAAGCTCAAAAAGCTCTTCACAGGCTTTTTCACCTTCAGTGAGTTCGCGGTCGGCAAGCCGCCAGGTCGGCCCACCCCAGAATTGTCCACTGCCCCCACTGCCGCTGCCACTACCTCCTTGCATGACATATCCACCGCTGCTGCCGCCGCTCCCCCCACTGTAGCTACCACTTGCCCCACCGAATCCCATGCTGATACTTGATTGGTTCCTGAGGAAATATATCTTGTTGATTTTAGGCTCGATGACCTTCCATTGCTGTTCAGTTACCTCAAGTATTTGCTTTAAGAATTGGTTCCTACGCTCATTCCTTCCATCGTGCCTGTCTTTTGCCCTCTGTTCGAATTCCATCCTTTGTTTGGCCACACGCTCTTCTTGTAGCCGTTTACGTTGAGCAGCCCACTCTTCAAATGCCTTTTTCCTCTCTTCCTGAGTCATATACCGCAAACGCTCAGCGTCGGGTGGTTTTATTCTCTGGTCAGAGTTCGATGTCTGGGACTGCGTTTGACCCACAAACACAGCTATCGAGAAACATACAAGAAATCCAATAATAATTCTTCGCTTTGCCATAATAAACTCCTTCCTTTAACAATTAGTACATGACAAAATGCTGTACTTTTTGCTGGAATTGTTCAAAATCCAGTTCACCTTTGGCGAATGCGTCCACATCCGACTTTTTCGCGCGTACAGTCATAGCCGTGAGCGAATTAGAACCTGTTTCGCCGTATTCCATGCCGAATTCGCCGTATTCCATGGCGCCCATCATGCCGCCGCCCATCATGCCACCGCCGTAGCCGCCAGCGGAACTACTGGCGTAACCGCCGGGATAACTTACGGAACCACCAGCAGCACTATAACTGCCACCGAAACCACCAGCTAAACCGCCACCTTCGCTTGATGAGGATCGTCTGCGTCCGGAGATTCTGGACCTTGGGGCGGCGCTTCGATAGTAGTCTTCATAAAGCCCACCGTATTGCCGGCTCTTCCCAAAGACTGTGAAAATTACCCACTCGTCCTGTTTCAGGTTTCGAATATTTGCCGCGTGTTTTAGCGTTTTGATAAGTTCTGTGCTTAGCTGCTTAAGTTCCACTGCGCCGTCCCCTTTTCTTGAGCGGATCCTTCTCGTTCTGCCCATCGTAGGCTCTTCCGGCGAGAACATTTTCCGTCTTGCCCGCTGCCAGGTCGGGTCAACATCTTCGGCAGTTTCCTCAAGCCCCTGCTCCTGCGCTTTAGGTGGAGGCGTAAATGCAAAATTTACTTCCATCAAAAAAAGCGATCCATAACCGTCTAAATAGATAGCTTCCGTGTCGCGACTATCCCGGCGGAAAAAATCACCAAAATCAACGAACAGTCCTTCAACCTCGCGAAGCTCCTTAAACTTTTCGTCAAGGATATACGACATAACCTGCAAATCCTGCGTTATAGCGTCAAGTTCTTCCGGTTTGACATCTGAGTCCGGTATCACAAGGACCTTCCGGCCGCCGGTACGCCCAAGCATAGGCGCAGGGCCAAGCCTTTTCGGATTATAACTCTGATTAGTCTGGTCGCGTTTAACTCTACTGTATTGCAGGTTATGTGGCTCAAAAGCGTAACCTTCTTTCGTAGGCTTAACCGTGCCGGTCCATCCATAGTTAACGGTAGCTTGATATGTGCCGTTCCTGCCGGTAACAGGATTACCCGGCAGACCCCTCATCTCAACGCCACCGACTCCCACTTCGCCGGAAATAGTAAGGGTAATTAGTTTCGAAGTGTAGTTATCATTACTCCGGCTGGTAGTAACTTTCGTGTAGGTCATACTGGCTGGTTCGAAGTTGAAACCTTCTTTTACCGGCATAACCCTGCCTCTCCAGCCGTGCTTAACGGTGGCGCTGTAATAGCCCCTTGGGTCGGTAACAACATTACCCGGCAGACCCCTCATCTCAACGCCACCGACTCCCACTTCGCCGGAAATAGTATAGGTAATTAGTTTCGAAGTGTAGTTATCACTACTTCGGCTGGTGTTAACTTTCGAGTAGATCGTACCTTCTGGCTCGAAGCTGAAACCTTCTTTTACCGGTATAACCTTGCCGGACCAGCCGTGCTTAACGGTGGCGATGTAATAGCCTCTTGTATCGGTAACAGGATTACCCGGCAGGCCGTGCATCGTCACGCCACCGAGGCCTGTACTACCGGAAATGGTAAAGCTCGACTTGGACACCGGCAGTGTAGTCTGAGTCGGTTCTACGGGCGTCACTGGAAGCTTTAGGGGTATAGGGCTACGGCCCCGCCTTCGAGCTGTAGGCTCCGCCAAGCCTTCGGCTTGAGCTAAGGCGAAACTTCCCATTGCCAAATTGAAGACGACAAGCACAATAATTGTTCTGGTTAAAGATTTCATTTTCTGTTCCTTTCATTTGATAGTTAATTTGTTCAAATACGCCCGGCATCAAAGTGTCGGGCCGATGTAACGCAACAATTGGGCTAATCCTGCTTCGTGCCCAGTAATTCGTTCGTCCGGGCAGCTACGGCCAACAGACCATTTCTAAGCAGGATTTTTTCTTGTTCTATTTGCTCAAAGGCCGCTTCAATCTGCTGACGCTCCCGCCTGCGAGTGGCCTCAATTAACTGAATAAGTTCCATCAGACGTTGATTCGTCAGGGTACCGGAAGCAGCCAAAGTCTGTGCGGCGAACTCGGTCAGGTCACGGCGAACCTGCCGTTGAAGTTCGTCCTTGAGCTGAGCGCAATTAGCTTCAAAGGCCGACTGCCAACGGTTGTTCATCTGCTCAAGCAGGTCTTGGCGAATAGCCGGTTCCAGAGAAGATTTCAGCGAGGTTTCCAGAACGGCTTTAAGCTCTTCCACATCCAGCGGCGGGGGGGCGGAGACTCGGCCGAAGACGTATCCGACAGTAATCAGTAAAACAGCCGCGGCAGCGAACTTTGTTATTGGGCCCTTGAAAATGTTTCGCCATATCTTCGTGCCGGCATGTTGTCGGCTTTTTTCTTTGTTTATCAGAGTGTCCCGAGCACGTTGCATGGCACGGCCGGTGGCTTTAGAGCTCGGCTCAATTTGTGATAGGATTTTTAGCCGATCGTGGATTTGGTTCTCGTCAATTTTAGACATTTCGCGTCTCCTTTTCGAAAGATGGCCGCTCGTTGTCTCCGAGTACATTCCGAAGACGATTTAAAGCCCTCGAGCACAAGGCTCGGACGTGATGAGCTGTTTTGCCTGATTGTTCGGCAATATAATCGTAAGGTTCCTGTTGAATATATCGCATTACAAAGGCCTCACGCGATGACCTGTTCAATTGACCAATCGCATTTAGTATTTCCTCTAATTCTTCCGTCTGAACAAGTTTACCTAATGGTGAGCTGTCATTAGAAGCTGGTTCGCATATCTGGTCTAACCGCAGAGGATTCCGCTTCAAGCTGCGGCGCCAGTCAAAAGCCAGATTAATTGCTGCTTTGCGGGCGTAAGCCTGCCGGTTCCGAGCTTTATCAAAACGGCTTGAATTACTGAGTTTTAAAAACAATTCCTGCATCAGTTCCTCTGCAATATCTTCGCGCAGTGTCAGCCTGGTCAAAAGCGCATATAGATTCGCTCCGGACTTGTCCAACAGCTCTAAAAGTTCTTTCTGACGGTCTTGCAAAAAACCTCCTGATGTTTGCCCTTCAAGACTTCACTATTATAGACGGCAAAGGGGCTCTGGGCGCAACCTCATTTGCAAATAAATTTTCCGTTTTTATCATTGATGCGCATAAAAAAAGACCGAGCTTGAAAACCCGGCCTTTTTTCACTAATGATATATACTGCTCACTTTTTAACTTTGAATTCGTACTGATGGATTTCGTCTTTCTCCAAATCTTTGCCTCGGCAGCGAAGGACAAAACCATCTTTCGTTTTCTCGTACTTAAAATCCTTTCCGCTGAATAAATCTTTCGGCAAGCCTTTCGGAAGCTTATCAGGCAATTGGCCGGTTTTGGCCTTGACGATATAAACCTCAACGGCTGCTCTGACGGCATTGAGGGCGGTTTCGTTTCTCACCTCGTGGCCATAGAGTTTGCACAGCGCCGGTGCCATAGCGACAGTCAGAGTCGCGGCAGGATTTTCGGCGACATCTTTTTGCAGCTTATCGCTTAACGCTTTCAGCTTCGCGTAGGTCGTCTCATACACGATCGCCTTGCTGAGAATTCCCTGAAAGGAATCCATATAGTTGCTATAGTAATCCCTGTTTTTTTCAATAAAGCTCTCGTCCGCAGTGCGAAGCAGCTCAGCATCTTTGTCGTCCGGTTCAATAATGCCGCCGACAAGCATTTCCGCAAGCTCCTTCAGGTTTTCAAGGCGCATAGTTTCTAAGAACACCTCTTTTTCTGTCTTCAAGGCAGACTTGATTGAAAGCGGTCTGCTTGCTATGAGAGCCAGTTCGTTTTTGAGCCCCGTCAATATCTCCAGGTCCTGGGGCGTATCGGCAAGGATATCCCGAATGCAACTGTCGGCCAGACGATTGATTGCTACAGAGACTAAAAAGGAAATGATTGTCTCATCGCCGATGTGCAGGCTCATCTTTCGAACAGTTAAATGGCGGTCAATGGCCTGCCGGTTAGCACCGTCGGCGGCGAAAATTCGAGCCTCTGCAATGATGAGGTAATTCAGCTTTCTCACCTGACCAAGATGGGCCATCTGCATCGAAAGTCCGTCGGAATATTTCAGACCCCAATTGCAATGTGGAATCTCGGCGGCAGATAAAGCAAGATTAATCGCACCTCGGCAGTTTTCGATGTATTTTTTGATTCTTTCGTTGGGTTCAATTTTGCCTTTTGCTAAATCAGCCACCATTTCCTGCATCGTATCGTCCGCTTTTTCATAGGCAATGTATGACTGATAGTAAAGCAAAGCTGCATTGTCCGGGTCCGGCGGATAGGCAAGGGCCGGAGAGGTTAGTGTGAGCAGCATAAGAGTAACACATGTAGCTGTTGTTAATTTTTTAGTAGTAGTTTTCATAGTTTTGTCCTTTCTGTATTTAGCTTTTGGAACCGTTAAATAAATCTCCTAATGATATACTGGCCGGTTGTGGTCCCAGAATCTTAAGGGCTTTTTCACACTGATTTTCTATTCCTTCTATACCGCCCCGACGATAAGCGATTGTCAGCGACTTCATCGTCATTATCTCAGATGGGGACTCGACAGTTTCAAATATTTTGGTCGTGATGCTTTGCTCAGACGGCCTCTGGTGAGCAATATAGAAGCTGATTGATACTATTATCACAGCCGCTGCGGCGGTAAGTTTCATCATTCTGCTTAGGGTAACTATCCTGGCTGTACTTGGCTTATGGCCTGCCGATTTAGCCCGCATAGTTTGCTCCATAGCTGCAAACGAATCATCCATGGTGCGCTTATCCATTTCGCGGCTGGTGGTTACATTCGGCTTTCCAACTCTTACGAATTTTTCTATATTCTCTTCAGGTTTCATTTGGTCACCACACTATTCAAAATTGAACGAAGCTTATCCAAACCATATCGGTATCGGCTCTGGACTGTATTGATCGAAATACCAAGGGCCTTGGCTATTTCCCGAAATCGCATCCCGTGATGCAGATGCAGCACAATGACCTCACGCTGCTCGTACGGAAGCCGGTCAAGTAAATCTTGTAACTGGCCGGATTCTTCGCAGCCGATTGCATATTCCATCGGCCCATCCGAATTGGATCCAGCCGCTTCCATAACGTCCGGCCCTGCATCCCGGCCCGACCTTAAACGGTTCCTGTCACGGGCACTATTGGCAACGCAGGTTGAAAGATAGCCTTTCAGGGTCCCGCTGAGATGGAAAGTCCCCACAGCTCCGGCAAACGACACAAATACATCGTGCACAACATCTTCGGCGAGGCTTCTATCTCTTAACAGTGTGACAGCCAATCCCAGCAGGTCATCTTTGAACTTTTCATAGATCCGCCGCAGAGCATCTTTGCTTCCGCGATTAAATTTCCAAACAAGTATGTTATCTTCGACCATCAAATCCACTTGTCCAATCAA
>SDBS01002070.1_pt1 | contig 20211 bp, 22 predicted proteins | sample 2277091 | NCBI WGS metagenome assembly SDBS01 (sample SAMN10404972, study PRJNA504765) | marine sediment metagenome | isolation source: marine sediment core GS10_PC15, 163 cmbsf | place: Arctic Ocean: Southern Knipovich Ridge | collected 2010 | reverse complement strand
GGTTAAGAATATTTATTTATAAAACTTTTAAATCTTTATATTAAAAGATAACTATTAAATAAAAAAAAATAATAATTAATTATACATATGGGCTTATTACCTAAAGTAATTAAAACTGAAGGGAATATAGCTAATTTTGAACCATCGAAAATTTATGAAAGTATTTTAAAGGAAACCGGAATGAGAAAAAATGATGCAAAAAATATGACTGAATTAGTAGTGAGAAGAATTATCAGTTCAGGAATCAAATTTCTTTCAGGACCTCACATAAGAGAAATGGTATGTTCTATACTATCAGAACAACATTTTGAAAAAGAACGGAAATTATACACTAGAATTGGAATGCCTTTAATGGACTATGAAGAAATCCTTGAAAAAGGACTCAATGGAAACCTAATAAATCCAGAAAAAACCCATCATTGGGCAGCGAACCAAATAGCTAAAGAATACGCTCATTTAAGAATACTCGATAATGAAGAATCTAGAGCTCATCTTTCAGGAGATATTCATATTAACGGACTCAATTATTTTGACTCAAGACCATTTAATCAGATTTGGGATCCTCGATTTATTCTTAGTTCAGGATTTCCTTCGAGTAAAAATCTAATATCAATTTGTAAATTGAAACCAGCAAAAAATCTCAATGAAGCAATTAATCATGTAACTAAATGGTTAGGAATGACCCAAAGTGAATTTTTCGGAACTCAAGCTTTAAACTTCATCACAGTTTATTTGGCTCCATATGTCAAGGATTTAAGTGAAGAAAAAATCAAACATCTAATGAGGAATCTAGTTTGTGAAATTAATCATTTATCATTAACTATAGGTCGAGATCTTCCACCGATATCCATTTTTTCAAGCCCAATTATTTTTAAAGAGTTAGCAGAATTCCCAGCTATAACTTTTGATGGCAAGGTTAAAGGTATTTATGGAAATTATAATGAAGAATGTATGAAATTATTCGATTCTCTTAACTTTGCTTTTAAAAAAGAAAGACAATTAAATCCACTTTTCAAAACTCCTAGACATCAAATAATAGTAACTAATGACTGGTTAAATGATAGTAGTGAAGCCTATTCAAATGTTTGGGATGGGAAGGAGTTAACAACAAACTCTTACCTTATAAATTTTTGCAACGATAATTATAAAAAAAGATTTTTAGAACAGGTTTCAGCTTATAAATACATTAATTTTGGAGTGTTACAAAATATATGTCTAAACTTACCTCGCTGTGCTTACCAAGCTCATGATGAAGATAATTTATTTGATATTCTAACTGAAAAAATTAATTTATGTTCTGAAATTTTTTTAAAGAAATATGATATAATAAAAAAAAGAATAAATACAAAGCATTTACCTCTCTGTAGTGGTTATAGTAATGACTCTCCAATTTTTAATTTAGATTATCAAAAATTTTCAATAAGTTTTGTTGGATTAAACGAAACTGTTAAATTCTTTACAAATTATGAACTTCATGAAAATTTAGATTCGTTTTTATATGGCATTAAAATTGTTAAGAAAATGGAAAAGATTTGTTTTGAACTCTCTAAAAAGAATAAAATGAATCATATTTTAAGCGAAAATATATCAGAAAAAGCTATAAATCGATTTTCAAAATTAGATTTTAAACATTATAAAAATCAAATTGAATTAGTTTTTGAGAAAAAAAACTATCTTTATTCTAATTCCTTTCATTTTAGAAATAATATTAAAATCGATTTATTTGAAAAAATAAAAAAACAAGGAGATTTCCACCAATTAATCCCTACAGGTGCGGTTGAGCACATTTCTTTACATGATTTGAGGAGATACGATCTAAATCTTAATGATTTTGTAAAAAAAGTTTGCAAGAATTCAAATTTAGCATGTCTGAAGTTTAACTCTTAAACACAATAGAAGCTAAGATTTTAGGTTAAAAACCTATTAATTTAGATAATTTAGATAATTTAGATTTGAATTAAAATAAGTATTTAATAAGAATAATTTTTTTGAATATATTAAAGTAGTATCAAGATTATATAATATTTTAAATCAAAAGTTACATTGAAATTTTAATATATTTTGGATCTTCTTTATAAAAAAATGGGGATTATTTGACAAAATCAAAGACTAAGCCACAGAAGAAAAAGCCAACTGAAGAAAAAATCGAAGAAACTGAACCTAATATCATAAAATCACTTGTATTAAGCATATTTGATGATATGGGTCCTACTCCAAAAGTTTTCTGGCCTGACGACTTAGATGAGAAAGCAGGGCTTCTTATAGCAATGAAGACAATTAGCTTACTTATGGGAGATAGTATATACCAAAATTCTGAAGGTCCAGATAATTCAGTTAATTATTTTGGAATATTACCTTTCCCAGATATTAACCTAGATGGATTGACATATTTTTTTCTTATACCTGATGAGAACGCGAGAGGCCATGCTTTAGCAGCAACTATTACTATCTTGATAGATGATAATAATAAAGTTTTTTTCTATGAAAATATGAAATACTTAAGAATCATCATCGACAGGGCTGCTACAAATATTCAAACTGTAAAAACTTTTGAGGAACAAAAGAAAATTATGGATGGTATAAGAGAAGAATTATTAGAATTTACCAAAGATTTAAAAGATCCTTTTTCTACTAAAAGACAAATAAAAGTCTTGCTCACAGGCTTAGATAAAGCAGGAAAATCAAGTTTCTTGCTTGGGATAAAGAGAAAATACTCTGAAATCATAAAAACTTTACCAACTAGAGGTGTAATTCGATCACAAGAAGAAATTTTTGAAGAACAGAACTCTTTGATAAGTATTTGGGATTTAGGGGGTCAAAAACAATATCGAGAAAGATACCTCGAACAAAGTAAAATGTATTTGTATAATGTTGACTTAATGTTTTTCTTCATTGATATACAAGATGTAGCGAGACTTGAAGAAGCTTTAAATCTGTTTAGAAAAATATTAAAATCCTTAACTGAATTAGATGAATTTCCTCCGATTGTTGTTTGTTTGAATAAATTTGACCCAGATTTAAAAGGAAATACTGAAATTTTTACAAATTTAGAAGTCATAGCTCAAGAGATTAAGAAAAATTCTGATAGATATTTTATAAGAATTTTTCAAACTAGTATTTTTGATCACTGGAGTCTTATTACTGCTTATTCTTTTGGTCTTTCTCAGCTGAGCCCTAATAGAAAAATTTTTGAAAATCAATTAAAAAAATTCGCTAAAAAAATTAATTCAGAAGCGATATTACTACTCAATGAGAACGGTATCATCTTATCTACTTATTCTAAATCTGAAATCTCTGGAAATTTATTTGAAATAATTGCTCCCTATTATCAAAACTTATATAAAACATTCAAAGAGTTTAAAATATTAAAGAAAGATCTTCTTATTTCTTCAGGAATAGCGGATGAATCAAAAAAAATCATTTTTAAAAAGATTGATGTAGAGAAATATAATTTATATTTACTTTTATTCATGGAAAAATCTCTTGAAATCGAATTGATTGAACAACATTTGCCGGATTTCTCTAAAAATCTAATAGATTTAATTCATACATATATCTAATATTTTTAAAATTAAAAAAAAATTAAGTTAATATTTTTTATAACACTCTACATTTTTTTTTCTTCCTTTTTTTATCAATAGTGCACTTATGATAAAGGTGACTAACCCTACTGTTGAAAATAGGAGAAAGTTAATAAAAGGAATAGAATCTCCGGAAGAAAGATTTGAATCTAAAACGGTTATTTTTATACCATAGTTAAATTCATATTCAGCACCTGCACTAAATACAATTATAGGATTTGAGAATTCACTAACTGTAATGGAAGGTGTAAGACGGAAATTAGCTCCTACATTTAAATTGAATCGGAGAAAATCGATTTTATTAAAATAGTCTGTATCTTTGTTCCACGTAGGATCAGATGTAATCCAACCAATATCTTCAACATAATACTCGACCCACGCATGACCTAGGAAATTGTTAGTTAATTGATTGATATTAAAATCCCAAGAATCCCCTATTGCAGGTTTTATTGATGGGTCGTTAGATATTAAAAACCCTGTAACTTTACGAGCAGGAATGTCTTGAATTCTAAGTAATGTAATCATTAAACTAGAATATTCGCTACAGTCTCCTAATGAATTAACATATGCCCATAAAGCTCCTTTCTCTTGAGCAGGTAATTCTTCACTGTATGTAAGATAGTTTGAAACCCAATTGATTATTTTTTCAGCTTTTTCAACGGGATTATCACTGGGATCCACAATGCTATTTGAGATATTAATTAATGAAGGATTATCTCGTTCATAGTAGGGTTCTGAGTTATTATTATATAGGTAGAAGATCTCATCTGACATGTCATATTCCCCAATCTCAGTATCATCAATTTCTTGAAAATATATATCATTCAACCTAACTAAATATTTTTGATCTAGTGTTAATTTTTGCTCAGAAGTTAATGTAGCATTAAATAAATCATATGTATTATTGAACTTATCTTGATGGTCTAATAAAATTTCAGAATAACCGGAAAAGCTGTTATAGAGAAGATTACTTTCTTGATAAGGTGGACAAAATTGTGTTAGGGGTGAATTAGGTACCCGATTATTTAATCTAGCGAATTTAAAATAATATTGCCCTGGACCAGATTTATGAGTTAAAGAAAAATTGAATTCTACCTCATAAGTTACGCTTTGGCTAATATTGTAATTGGAAACCCCATATTCGGAAATTTCGCTAGTTTTAAATTTCGAAACTTCTGTATTAGTGCTCCAACCTTTAGACCCTTTCGGTATTAAAAGAAATGTTGAACTCAATAATGGAACAACAAATAGATATCCTATTAATAAAATGATTTTAGTTTTCTTTTTCATAGTAAAAATCTTAGATTGTGAATATATTATTTATACTTATAAGAATAAAATTAGTTATTTTTAATTTTAATTATATAGGAGTATTTTTATATTTTTAATAGACTAAAAAAAACACTTTTTTCTTGAAATTTGATTTATAAAGTTTATTTAATCAACGGGGATGACGGGATCTTACTTTTGGAATCTACATTTAAGGAGTTAAAGAAAATTCAAGATGATATTATAACAGGATTTTTCAGTGCGATCAATAAAACTATTGATGTTATCCAAAATTCAATGTCTAAAGGGAGAAGATTAAATGAAATGAATAGAGTTTTAGAATCTGAAGATGCAACTATCTTTATTTATTACCATCCTTTATCAAAAATACTTTTCTGCTCTATATCGGATGCTGATGATAATACTGAAAAGATTAAAGAAGTAATTCATAAGATTGCCAATCGATTTTGGAAAAAACATGAATCAGATCTTAAGTTTTTCAGAACTACTTCTGAGAAAAGTAGATTTCAGACATTTCATGCTGATATTGAAAATCAAACAATCGGTGGACGGATTGCCGAACTATTTCCTAAATTGCTTGTTGTTAAAAAGGTTTTGGAAAAAGTTCTAACTATGGGAATGGTAACAGGATTTGATTTTCAAGTAGCATTGCTTTGCAATGGAGAAAATTCACCTCTTAAAATTTCAAGAATTTTAAATAAAAAATATTCAGAAATTCATGACATCTTAAGAAAATTAGAACAATTTGATATTATTAGGATCTAAGAAAAATAGAAAAGTAAGTTTAGATTTATTACTTTCAAGATGTTTTAAAAACATTTGTAAAGCAAAATTAGCAAATATGAAGATAAATAGAAAAAAATAAAAACTTTAAAGGTTTTTCAAAATTAGAATTTAAATCAATAAATCTATAAAACGACCATGGATAGCAAACAAAAACTAATTAGTCAAGTGAAAAGCCCTGCAATAGATGCTCATTTTCGAAGTGGTAATGGGTTCTCTTTAAAAGAAATAAAGGATGCTGGTAAAAATATTGGTTTATTGCAACCTTTAAATATAAAAATAGATTTTTTCAGAAAATCTGCTCATCCAGAGAATATTGAGAAACTAAAGTCATTAAAGATACCCAAAGAAGAACAAAAGAAAAAAAAACCTTTCATCAAAAAAGAAAAGAAAAGAACGCCTATTAAACCGAAAATCGAAAAAACAAAAGATAAAATAACAAAAGTTATTGAGAAGAATCCCATAAAAAAAGCAGTTGATCTAAAGAAAAAACCAGTAAAGAAAGCAAAAATCAAAACTGTGAAAATAGAAAAAGTTAAAGTAGAAATCACAGGGACACCATTAACAGAATTAACTGGATTAGGTGCAGCAACAGTAAAAAAGTTTGTAGAGCTTGGAGTCCATTCTATAGAGGAATTATGTAAAGAAAAGCCTGAAGAATTAGCACCACTAATTAAAGGTGTATCTGCTGAAAAATTGAAAAAATGGATTGAAGAAGGGAAAGAATTTCTCAAATAATTATTTAAACATTTTAGAATTATTAAGAATGCTATTTTATTAAAGCTAATTTTTACTTGTAAGAAATTTTATAAACATTTAATTTATTTTAGAACTATATTTATTGATTAGAGCGAACATAAATAAAAGGTAATTTATATGGAATATAACTATTACGTTTACGCTAAACCTGAGTGCCAGGTAATAATTAATAAAATGTCAATTTGGTATAAAGAAACAGAATGTGACGGGGATGAAAATCAAGGAACGATTATTTTTAAAACTCAAGATGAATATGATGAGATTTGGGGACCTAATTCTAATATAGAGCTAAATTGGGAAAAAAAAGAACGAATAAATTTTTTCTTTTATAAAGAAATACAAAATAGTATTGACGTATATAATGCAATAGGAATTGTAGTTACTGAAAAAAAAAGAGATTGGTTCAGGAGCCATTTACGAGATATTTGGACAGGGCATCGAAATAAAATGATTAGAAAACGATATTACGTTGAAAATGTAATTCATGGAATATTTTATTGTGATATATCAGAGCGTTTATTTAATATCCACACTATCGTAATTGGGGATAAATATGAGAGTTATAAACCATATATATTGAATTCATACAATTCTATAATTTGTCACTAACTGGTAGGAAAGTTGGTAAATTTAAATTTGAATAAAACAAAAACAAATAAACCTTAAATCAAAATTAAAAGTAATTATTATGAGTGTATTTAAAATTAACGAACTCCTTACGCTTAGATTGGAAAACAATGAAACTAATATTTATGTTAAAGGGAAGAAATTTTTACAATGTAAATATCTTTTAGTTAAGAAAAAGTTGGATGAGCTTGAAGATTTGCTTACTTTAGATTCTGTTGATGATATGGTTAATGATTTGGATCATATATTAGAGAAAAAGCCTAATGAAATTCCTCCAGAAACAGAGTTTTGGGGACATTGTAGTAATCTACAAGTGTGGTACGAGAGCAATTATGATACTAGAATGATCCATAGTAACTTAGCCTTTCCTCTGCTAAAAAAACTTTGCGATGCGGGAGATGTAATTGCTGAACAAGTTTTTAAAGAAGAAATTGTTAAACGCCTTGAGAGTGGAAATGATAATGTAATCAAATTCTTGATTGAAGAAGAATATATTAATTATCTTAATAGAGAAGATGCTTTATTTTTCATATTAAATTATTCTGATGCGGAAGTTATTTATGAATTAGAAAGAGAAATTGGAATTACTTTCAATATAACTTATAAAACAGATGTTCTTCTTCCTAATAGTATGTTAATAGAGGATAAAAATATTGTTGGCATAGATTACGGAGGATGTGAGATTTCGGAAAAGATAGAAAAGATTTTTGACGATTTAATAAGGTTGGAAAATTTAAGAAGTTTAAACATAACTAATAGTGATTTGATACTTGTCAGTTTATTTTAGTGGATTGAGTTTCGAGAGCAAATAGTGCTGCTCCAATAGCACCAATTAATTGAGGAGTAGGTGGAATTAAGACATTTATTCCGGTTTCTCTTTCCAAAATTTTTCCAATAATGCTGTTATGAGCTATCAATCCACCAGTAGTAACAATATTACCTTTCAATTCAGCCATTTCAATAACTCTTCGAATAACTGATTCAAAAGCGCTCTTTATCAAATCTTCAACTTTTTCTCCTTCCTTTATGCGAGTTAAAATTTCTGTTTTAGCAAAAACGGTGCAAAAACTTCCAAGGGGGGTGTTTTTTGTAGATTTCAACGCGATCTGATTTAATTCATTTAAAGGGATGTCAAGGCGGTATGCAATTTCTTCAATAAATGCTCCCGTTCCGGCTGCGCATTTTCTATTCATTTTAAAATTAACCAATTTTCCATTTTCATCAAGCTTGATTACTTTTGTGTCTTGACCACCTATGTCGACGACTGTAATTCTTTTAGGAAAATAATGATAAGCGCCTTTTCCATGACTACGAATTTCTGTTTTTGTATTATTAGCAAAATCGACGTTATTTTTTCCATATCCCGTTGCTGTAATGTGTGTAATGTCTGATCTTGATAATGAAGCATTTGAGACGACTTTTTTGTAGGAAATTTTACTTGAATCTACTAGAGATGCACCCGTTCGTTTAATATAAGAACTTACAACTTCGCAATTATTATTTATAATTACAGATTTAACATATGAGGTTCCGACATCAATACCTACAAAATATTTATCATCTGTCATAGTTCCATTACAAAGTTCTTATGAATTCGCAAATTTCCGGATTAAGGATTAACAGAAGGGAGTTCACAACCTTTAATCAGGGAAACAAAAATGTCGTTAATCGGTGTTGGAATTCCTTCGATTTTTCCATACTTTACTATTTTTCCATTGAGGAAGTCTATTTCCGAAGGATTTCTCGTCTCTATGTCTGCTTGCATTGAAACCTTATGGTGTCCTGCTTTATCCAGATAATTAATACAATAGTCTAAAAATCCTGATTCAAATTCAATACTTCTTGCTCTTGCAACTTCAATTCCTTCAATCATTATTTTTATTGCAAGCTCCCTAGTTTCCTTGAATTCCATCATCTGTTTCATCGTTTTTCTTGTTGCAACACAAATAGGGCTCATTGTATTAAGTATACACTTTTCCCATTCGTATTTTTTAATATCTGGAGTAAATTCAGTTTCTAATCCTGCTTTGGATATGATCTGTGCTAATTTCCTAGCCTTTTCTTCGGCTACTGGTGATATAACACCGATACGATTAGGAGCATTGAAAAATGACATCCGAATTATTCCCGGAAAAGTTAAATTTCCAGCATAGTTGACAATAATTCTTATTGAATTCTCTTTCCCAAAAAAATCTGCTATTATTTCTTCTGTATCTAAACCATTCTGTAAACTAACAAAATTTGTACCTGGTTTTACAAATTTTTTAATTTGGGGTAGGATACTCTTAAGAAGAGATGCTTTAACTGCAATAAAGAGAGTATCTACATCTTTATTCTGAAGTTCATCAATAGAGTAACATATATTTTCTGGAGGGAATTTTACTTTACAATCTCGTAAATTTGTTAATATTAATCCATTCTTTTTTATTTCATCCATATGACCTTTAAAAGTATCAATGAGAATCACATTAAAACCCAATTTAGCAAGGTGGGCTGCCATAATTCCGCCTGTTGGTCCTACACCAATAATTCCAAATTTTTCGCCTATCAATTTACACCAATCAAATATTTTATATGATATTTACATTTAATAGTTCTTTACTATCCAAATGTGTATAATTTTAAGATGTTTCACTCGCTCTAATTCTCCGATTTTTCCTATAGTTATTCATTAAATCAGAGTATTTTTCGAGTGCCCTTCTTTGTTTCTTTAAATTAGTGTCATTTGCTTCAATAAATTTTAAAGCATTGGGCTTACAAAATTTTACGCAATTAGGATCCCCATTACAAAGATCACATTTTATGGTTATTGGAACATAGAAATCATCGTTAGCCCATTTCACAACATGAATTCTCGCTTTTGAAGGATTACAAACTTTTTCATGATGCATTGAACAAACAATCTCACACAATTGACACCCCCTGCATTTTTCGGGATCCACAAACAAGATTTTACTCACACTGTTTACCTCTATTTTATATTATATGAGATTGAGTTTCTTCTATTCCAAGTTTCTGAAGAATTTGCGGAGTGGGGACACCATTATTATCCCATCCATGAAGTTTATAATATTCATTCAGCATTTTTTCAAATTTTACTCTATCGATCTTCTTGTTCTTCACTCTTGGAAGCCCAACTGGCGTTGCTTCCTTAAAATAACGTTCTGGCAATTTATCATCTTTTCTTGTAAAACCCTCTCTATTATTAATCATTCTTTCTAGGGTATAAATTCTTTCGCCAACTTCCATTAATTGAGTGTTGGTAAGCTCGATTCCAGAAACAAGAAAAATAAGTTTTGAAAATTCTTCCCATTTAGGTGCATGTACAGCTATAAATACTGTTTGATATTTGCATATACCAAGCGAATCGGTGACTGCATATAATAGTTCTTGCCACCAGACCATTCTACTTTTGCCGTCGTAGGATCGATAATCCGATGAAATTGGAGCACCATAAATTTCTTCCAAAAAATCTTCTGGTAACCCATAGAGATCTATCGCTGGTCGACTTCTCAAATGATCTGCCCCCCTCGTTGAAGTTGCGATCCCCAAGGCTAAGCTAGGAGTAGGACGCTCATCAGAATGTATGTTGCTCAAATATTTTACATGGATAGCATAATATTCCGATTCTTTGCCAATCTTACTTATTGCAGTTTTAAACCCATCGGCAAGAATATCACCAAAACCTTCTCTAAAAGTGATTTTTCGTATAAGCTCAAATAAGACTTCATCATCACCCCATTCAAGCTTTAATCCATCTGTAATTTTTTCGGTAATTATTCCTTTTTCGTAAAGTTCCATTGCCCAAGCAATTAAACCTCCAGTTTCAACCGTGTCCAAGCCATATTTATTTACAAGATGGTTTGCTACTAAAACTGTTTCCATTTTTCTACAATCAACCATTGTACCGAAGGCGCCAAGAGAAGTGTATTCAGGCCCTTCCCCATAAAGTGGGGCGTAAGAACCCTGTGTTAATTTATATCGATGACGGCAACCAATCGGACACCCATAACAAGAAGCCATACCTAATGTATACTTGTCCATTTCTTCGGGTTCGATATCTTCACCATCCTCTAACTGGTTTAATTGAAAGTTCTTGGTTCGAATTAAACCGGTCGTATTTGTGGCACTATAAATAATAAGGGTCCCCCATTTTTGGGCTGCTCTCGAATACCGGTTTTTCATAATCATATCAACCATTTCTTTACAGTATTCTAATAGTTTTTCTGGATGTGTGAATTCTATATCCATCGTTCCTCGAGCGGCTATTGCTTTCAAATTCTTTGAACCCATGATACATCCCATACCAGTTCTCCCAGCAGCACTTTTCATGCCAGTTCTTATGTTAGCAAAACGCACAAGATTTTCGCCAGCAGTACCTATGACTAAAGATTCAATGTCGTCATCTCCGTGATCAGCTCGTATTTGAGATTGTGTTTCAAAAGTATCTTTTCCCCAAAGGTGGTTAGCGTCTAAAATTTCGATTACTCCATCTCTTATCAGAAGATAAATGGGCTTCTCAGACTTACCCGTTATTACTAGATGGTCAAAACCAGCCATTCTCAGTTGAGGAGCAAAAAATCCTCCAATATTAGAATCACCTATTGCTCCAGTTATCGGAGATTTAGCAGCGATATCACATCTCCCGCTCCCTAGCGCAGGGATTCCGGTGAGTAATCCGGTTCCGATAAGTAAAGGATTGTCTGGACTCAAAGGATTTATTCCGGGAGGTAAATGATTGTACAAAAGTAACATGTTAATCCCTCTGCCACCAAGATATTGAGTTCGAATTGATTTTGGTAACAATTTCTCAGTGATTTTTCTTGTAGATAGATTAATGTATGCTATCTTTTTTTTCCAGACCATAATTTTTGCTTTAAATTTTGAATTCAGTTAGTATATTTGTAGCAGTTGTCACAAGACATTTGAATTATTTGATCATTAATTTAAATCTTCCATTAGATTTAATTAATTTAATTAATTTAAAATTTTGTAGTGGAAATCGTTTAGTGGGAAAAGATGACCATTTTAATGACAATTCCATTTCAAAAAGAAATTATAATAAGAGTTGTGTAGTATCCATGAGTGAAAGTTCTCGATGTAGGTGTCTGAATTGTTTAAAACATTTCCCTGTTATACTCGATGCAACAATAGCATCATGTCCTAACTGTAAAATTAAGTATAGAATCTCTTGGCCATGGCCTGGTCAACCTAAGATTCGTGGTCTTGCAAAATAATACTTTAGAATGATAGGGGGTTCCTAAAATATGATGTTTTATGATCAATAATAAATAAGATAAAATAAAAAATTCAATTTAAATCAGAAAACATTATCAAAAGAATTTTTACTAATATTATCTTAAATAAACATTAATGGCTAATGTTACTTTAAAATTAGTTGCAATTTTTACTGACGATGTTGGATTGACATATATCAATTATGATAATGTTGATACTTTAGGAGAAATAATCAATCAATTTATGGATCAAAATGGTAGAAAAATTCGGAAAAGTTTTGTAGATTCTCAAGGAAAATTAGAGAATCATGCTATTATCCTTGTGAACGGTCGAAATCACCTATTTTTAGATGGTTTGAATACGAAATTACACGATGGAGATGAAATAGTGCTTTCTCCTCCTATAGTTGGAGGATAATGGTATTAATCATAAAAATTTGAAGTGATGATTTAGTGGATCAGATATTTACACCAAAAAATTATAGATATCTTGATGGAAGTGGCAATGAATATAAATTTAATAACAGATTTATTGAATATATTCCAGTTAAACCCCATTTTAGTTCAAGTGGTGTTTATGATGGAGGAGATTATATAAAAAAAGAGGTAATAGAGTTTCAATATGATAAATTATCATCAGTTTTTAATATAGCAATAGAAAATAAAAAAATTCATGTTGCGAATAGGGTTAAAAGGTCAGGAATAATAATAGTACAAGATAAAGATAATGAAAAAAAATATATTTTAAATCCTAATTCAAACGAATTAAAAGATATTGAAAAATTGTTGCTAGATATAATCTCAGCCTAGCTCAACTTCTAAAATTATAAAATAAGTAAATTTATCCATTCTGCGATTATTGCTGGTTTGTCTTGTCCTTTTATTTCAATTGTGTGATGTGAAGTGAATTTCATTCCTTTAGTCACTAACTCGACTTTTGAAATATACGAAACATCACGAATTAACGACCCTACCGGAACCGGTGAAATAAATCTAATTTTATCAAAACCATAATTAACGATTGCTTTAGCATCCTTAATATAAAATTGCATTGAATCTCGATCACCGTCTTGTAATGTAAAAAAACCAAGCATAGATAACACAAAGAACCCGTGGGCAACAGTCCTTCCATACATTGATGTTTCTGCTTTTTCAGGACTAACATGAATATATTGGTGATCCATTGTTAAATCAGCAAATCGATTTACTTGTCCTTGAGTTACTTTAGTCCATTCAGTATGAAAATTTTTTCCGATATAATTCTTAATTTCAATAGCGCTGATTCTATTAACCATTTCTTATATCTCCAATATCAATATTGTTATTTTTAAATTTTCACCCATATCTCTAAACTTAATTTACAAAGTTTTTTATTCTCAATAATTTAAGAATATTCTCATTTGGTTTTTAATTAATATTCTTCGAGTTGTTCTATAAATGCTTCGATGTTGGTTCTTGATTGCTCATCAGATAGACATCTCAAGTCGTTTAAATCTCCGTTAATGATTAAATTCGGTACCTTTGTTTCTTTTTCAAGTCTTTGGGGCATTCCATAACGAGAATTAGTGTTATTGGGGCATGTTTTTGCATCATGAAAGATAACTCCATCAATGTTGAAGAAATCTATCATTTCTTTTATGTATTTTTCTTTAGATTCATCTGAGCGTACTATGAATAACTCCGTGTAGGCTTTTGCCATACTTCTAAAGGGGTCATTTTCATTAAAAGCTGAAAAAATCCAACTATTACAATAGGTTGAAGCCACAACACAAGTATTTAAACTCCCGAATAACTCTGAAAAATGTCTTAGTCTTCCCCAAATAGGCATCCCCTCCCAATATATCCTGAAACGTTCACCATCATTTGCACCTAAATGATTTTTAATTCTCCCTTGTAACTCTACTAATAAGTTTTTGTAGTAATCTACAGCTTGTTGAGTTCCTCTTAAGACTACAGCCGGACCCATATGAATAGTACCATCAAAAAAAGTAATTGGTGAAGGTATAGTGGAAGCAGTATCCAAAACCCCCTTCCAAAGTTCAGAACATTCACGAGAGAGTTTAACAGTTTCCTTGAGTTTAGCTTTGTCAAATGATATTTCTGATACTTTTTCTAATGGTTCAATCATTTCCTCCATCTGTTGTGCAATAGAAGGAATATGTGCATCGGTTACATTGTTTAGGTTTCGATGTGTATAAATCCCAAGTAAGGGAACGTTGTATTCCTTTGCATACCATTTAAACCAATCTCTAACATCTCTACATTGATTGGTGTTAAATATTAATATATTGGGTTTTGGTATAGTCTGGATCCCAGGATATATCTTAGATAATGGAGTTTTCTTTTTTAAATAAGCTCCGATATCTGCTGTGAGATATGAACAAATTTCCGGTGAATATCCAATAGCATTTGCATATGGAATTAGATCTGTTGCCATTCTTGAAGATCCTAATATAGCACTGTGGTTTTCAGGGAAGTATACTTTAAAATCTAAACTTCGTAATACTTCAGCGGGGCCGACGCTGGTACACCATGCAACTTTTTGTTTGTCATCTTTTGAGGCTTCATCTAATTCATAATAATAATCAGCCATAACCTGTTTCAGCTGATCGGCCGTTTCAAATTTTTTTCTTGTCAATTAGCACCCTCCAACCGAATTCATAAATTCTGCTTTTGGTAATTTAACCAACCTTAACTTCTAATATCAATGCTGCACCAGTATCACCTGCAGCACATCCATCTGCTAACCCGTAACCTCCACCTTTCATTACGAGTTCTTCTATCAATTCAATAATAATTCTTAGCATTGTAGGTGCTTGGGGATGACCAAATATTAACGAACTCCCATAATTATTCATAGCTTTCCAATCAACATCCATCTCGTTGCTAAAATAAACATCATTTACAGCAAAAGGATTATGAGTTTTTATTACAGACACATCTTCTATTGAAATACCGGCATTTTCCAAAGCCTTTTTTGCTGCGGGAACAATCGCCATAGCCATGTATCCTTTCTTTGTTTTATGATCTCCATATGAAACGATTTTCACCTCAACATCTTCCCTCTTTCTTAGTTGTTCTGCTTTTTCTTTTGTAGACACAATAATACCACAATTACCATCTGCCGGGTGTGTTTGAGTTCCGTAAGTTACGGTACCTTCCGGAAGTACTGGTCTAAGCTTTGAAAGTCCCTCCATTGTAGTTGGAAATATACCCTCATCTCCTTCGACAACAGCTATTATTTTCCGACCAGATCGATCTTTAACTTCAATTGGACTGATCATATATCTTTTTTGGAATGCGCTATTATCCTTTAAAGAATCTTGATATTGATTATAACGCATTAGTGTTAATTCGTCTTGTTCTTTTCTTGTAATTCCTGCCTCTTTTGCCACATTCTCAGCAGTTTCTAACATAGAATTCTTCGCGTAAGGATCATGACCAAAATTATCCCAAACCCAATTTTCAGAATCCAACGTGTTTCCAGGTGCTTGAGGATTTGGATAGGCAAGGTGAGGACCGTTTGAACATCTATCGGCACACACAACAAGGACGTTTTTGTTTATCCCTGTTTCAATGTGTTGTGCAGCAATCGAAGCTGAATTGGTCCCTGTAGCACATGCCTGACTAATAACCGGTCCTGTTACATGTTCTGCTCCAATCATGCTTGCTAACCATGGTCCCCCATAAAAACTATTAAGCTGTGGAATAGTGATACCTAATATAAGTTCATCAAACTCATTAGGGGAGATATTGTTACTAGTTAAAAATCTTGTTGTTATACCTGCTGCAAATTTCATTGCATGGAGATTCTGGAAACTACTCTGCCACCTACTAAAGGGTGTACTCCAATACTGCCCATATGGAATATATACATTTTTAAAAGCCATTTTTAATAACTCCTTAATAATATCTTAAATATTTTTTTAATATAATCTTAATTTTTAATTATTTTCTTCATTAAATCGTTCTCGTAATAGACGGTGAACAACTTTTCCTGATCCTGTTCTTGGCATTTCTTCGGTCTTAATATAAAGAACTTGTTTAGGGATTTTAAATCTTGCTAAATTATCTTCACAATACTTGTGGAGATCCTTAGTTAGTTCATCCGTAGGTGTCTTAGTTTTAATTAAAACACAAATAGCTGTTATTTTCTCACCCCATTTATCATCTTGTAATCCAATTACAGCGCATTCAATAACAGTTGGATGAGAAACTATAATCTTTTCGACTTCCGATGGAAAAACATGCTCTCCCCCACTAATTATCATGTTAGCTTTCCTATCTACCAGATAATAAAATCCATCTTCATCTTTTTTACCCATATCGCCGGCACTAAAAAATTCCCCTTTAAAGGATTGATTTGTTTTTGTTGGCAATTTGTAATACTTATCAAATAACTGAGGACTACGTGAATATAATTCTCCTATTTCTCCTAAGGGAACAGGATTTTTACTCTCGTCTAATAACTGGATACAATCAGATCCGATGCATTCTTTTCCAATAGAACCTAGCTTATTCATTTGATCCTCAGGTCGAAGGAGAGTAACTAGACCCGCCTCAGTGGAACCGTAAGCCTCGAATAATTTAGTTTTGTTAAAAAGTTTCATAACATCTAACTTCATCTGCTTAGGAGCAGGTGCTGATGAGGTTAATAGAGCCTGTACTGAACTCAAATCGTATTTTTTCTTAATTTCTTCTGGAAGACCTAATATTAAATTGTAATGGGTAGGTATCATAGAAGTAAAAGTTATCTTCTCTCTATCAATAATTTTTAAAACTTCTTCAGGATTAAAATTATACTCAATATGGATATAACAAGGTGCTCCAATATAAGTAAAGACAAAAGAATAGAATGTAGAATTTACATGAGATAGTGGCATCAATATCATTCCGTAATCTTGAGGGGTAAAAGAAAATTCTGCTTCATTAACTAAAAAAAAAGCGATGTAAGATCGATGTGACCGTATCACGCCTTTTGGTCTACCAGTTGTACCTGATGTATAAAGAATAACCCATGTATCTTCTGGATAAAGTTTAATAGATGGGTAAGAGTTTTCCCCCCCTTTTACAAAATTCTCATACAATTTCCACCCATCAGCCGGCTCATCAACAATCAATGCACGATCAACATATTGAAAACCAAATTCTTCTGCTCTTTCCCACATTTTTTCAGATGCTTCGCGAAATCGTGAATCTACGATTAGTAGCTTTGTATCGGAATTCTTAATAATATACGCAATTTCGTGGGGATGTAAACGAAAATTCAGTGGAACAATAATGAATCCCCCTTTAGCTGCTGCAACATAAATTTCCATGAATTCAACTGAATTGTTAGAAAGCACCGCTATTTTATCACCTTTGTTTAAACCGCTTTTAAGCAACCCATTAGCAAGTTTATTAGTTCTTTCATTCAGTTCTTTGAATGTTAAATGTCTCCTTGCATCCTTTAAAGCAAGTTTATTTGAATATTTAGTAGCATTAACATTAATCACTTCACCAATATTCAGCCATGTCATAAAATTATCCACTTTTTATCATACTTTATTTAAATCAATTGCTTCATTGTTATTGACTCTGAACGATTTCTAAAAATATTTTAATTTTATTTTAATCTTATTTTAAACATATTTTAAGTTTACAAGTTAAAGATCGAAAAAAAGCTTTTTCTTAAATACTTACCTGAAGTTTTATTTATTAGAAAATAGTTTATATCTGTTTTTATACAAATATGATTATTTGGATGTTGTTATTCTAATACTTAGAATAAGGAAAAAATAAAAAAAAGAATTACATTATTAAAACTTGCGCTTCTCCGTCAGTTACTACTTCGTCTTTTTGATTTATAACCTTGGTATCTACATCAAGAAATTGAAGAACGCCACTCCTTCCTTCTTTAGTGTACTTTTTCGTAATTGTTGCCACTGCGGTTACAGTATCGCCAATAAAGACAGGTTTTTTGAATACTACCTTCTGAGAAGCATATAATGCTCCTGGACCGAAGAGATGAAAACCGAGTACTGCTGAAATTAACGCAGAGCTAAATGCGCCATGAACGACTCGTTTTCCAAACATTTGAGTTTTTGCAAATTGTTCATTAATATGTAAAGGGTTAAAATCTCCGGATATTCCTGCAAATAAAGTAACATCTGCCTCAGTAATGGTTTTTGCGAAGGAAGCAGAATCCCCTTCTTTGAAATCATCAAATTTAACAGATTCTAATTTCGACATAAGTTGAAGTAATGAAAAGATAGATAAAAATATTGACTAAAATTAGGTTTTATCTAAATCTTAAAGCATAAATTAAGTTTAGTTATCGATTTCTGGGGAGTTTTTTCTTTTCCCTTTTAATATTGCCATGCCCATTTCGTGTACTCTATTAAAAGGTTCTACCCTATCTTCTCTTGGTTTCAAAAATATCGCCTCTTCTGAACATACGCTAGCGCACAACCCGCATCCGAGACATAAATCTCTATTTACTTCCGCATAATCGTCTAATGTAATTGCTTTAACAAGACATCTGTCAACACACAAACCATATCCAATACATGCTTCAATATTAATAATAGATTCAAATATTGCATTCATATATTTTTGTTTATCATGCCCAAACTTAGTCATACCTTTCATTGAGGCACAACAATCTGGACAACAATTACAGATGTTAGATAAATGTTTCGAGTTAGAACTCGCATGAACTAAACCAGACTCATCTGCTTCTTCTACGATTTTAATTGCCTCGTCCGCTGTGATCTCTCGTCCCATCCCGTTTTCAATGTAATATTCTGCAGCAATTCCAAAACTAAGGCAATTTTCAATAGGGTGATTGCAACCCTCCTCGTTTAATCTCGTTTCTTTCCTACATATGCATTCTGTAACAGAAATCACTCTCGAATCCCTTATACTCTCCTTAAGCATTTGATATGGGTATAAAACCGTATCAGTTTCTATAGTCTCTTCGATTGGAACAATTTTGAATCCAGGAACATTACTCATCCCCATTTCATCAAGGTATGCTATTTAGGGGAAATTGCTCTTGTTCCACACAGTTCACCTATTTCACCTATTTCACCTATTTCACAATCAGAATTACTCTTCTATAATATTCTCATTGATGAAAATGCTTCAAATCATATTGCTTTGGGTCGAGGTTATAAATTTAGTTTTAAGGGTGGCGAAACTTTATCTGATAAAGAGTTTGCAGCTTTAGGTGGTAATACTAGCCTTATTCATATTGATTGTATGTTTGGTTCAGGAGAAATGGATGTTGACGGAATCACAGAAGATGGAACAACTGAACCAATAATTCGGAAGGGAGAATGGGCGTTTGAAGTTTAATTTGAATTAAATTACATTAATTCTTCTAAATCTAATTCATTATCTTTATTTTTGTTTCGCTTGATATAAATGGTCCTTAAATTATTAAAATCTGCTTTAAAACATGCTTGACAATCTTTTACCTTGTCAGGAGTAGCAGGTTCGACACGTACTTCGTAGCCAATTGATTCATACAGATCTACATATTCAGTTACTCTATTTTCTTCAATTGTGAATCCCCTCTCCCAATCTTTCCCTCTCGATGGAAGATCAAGATCTTTTTTTTTGTTGCTTTTTTCTTTATCTGAAACCATAATGACTCTGCGTCGTTTTTAATTTTTTTTGAATATCAATAGATATAATTACAATCGTCTGTTTAAAATATTACTCTTTTACACTTCCCTTCTAATTTATGTTTGTAGTGGTATTATATTCCCATTGTACGTTTCCTATTAAAAAATTTTATATTAATTTGTAAAATTATCTATGAATAATAGAGTATGATTCTAAAATGTTAGCTAACTATTAAATCTCTTTCATCTCAGACGACAATATTTGTGTGTCTATCATCTAACCTTAATAATTTCACAGAATTTCACCATTTCCTCGGTGCCCTC
>SDBS01002069.1_pt1 | contig 20213 bp, 10 predicted proteins | sample 2277091 | NCBI WGS metagenome assembly SDBS01 (sample SAMN10404972, study PRJNA504765) | marine sediment metagenome | isolation source: marine sediment core GS10_PC15, 163 cmbsf | place: Arctic Ocean: Southern Knipovich Ridge | collected 2010 | reverse complement strand
CGGATGTGCCTTACCAATCACCTCGTATTGAGCAGGAAAAACTTAAAGTTCTTAACTTATCCGAAGACGAGCTTCGATTAGTATTGAGGGAAAACGCAGTCAAAATATGGGGGATTGATTAACTACAGCGCTCTCAATTTTTTTGTTGCCGCCTTAGTATCCGATTATTTGCTAACTGCTTTTCTCTCACGAATATATCTTAGATGATCTCTTCGCTTTTGAATGGGGATAATGTCAATGTTATTTCTCATAACGAGAATTATTTCTCGCTTAGCCCACCGACCTTCTTTAAGGCTTTGCCAAATTTGTTGTAGTTGACTTTCACGCCATCATCCAGGTCGAACTCGATCTGTTGAGTGGCGAGGGAGTAGGGGAACGAATGATTGGATGATAGACGAAGGACGATAGACAAGAAATTCGAAGTCCAGGGGTTCCTGGCCGTAGAAGCAGCAGTTGCAGAAGAGGCGGTTGCTGAAGTGGCGGCTGTAGAAATCGTGCTTGAGGGCGTTGGGCAGTAAAGAGCACTGCTTAAAGGGCCGGTTTCCGGACTTGGCGCCGGGTTTGCGAGGGGTTATTTATGCTTGTAATTCGGGTTGTCACTTGGGTTAGTACCTGACTTGTTACCCAGCTTGAAACACAAGCTTGGATTTAGTGATTTGCTTTTCCAGGGAGAGATCAAGAAGACAGTCGGGTTGAATGCCAGGGCGGTGAGAGTTGAACCGGTCAGGGGAACTCCTTATTAGAATTAGTTTATAGTAAGGAGCTTAATTAATAGCACGATTGTTCTTGGAATGCAAGGATGAAATGAGAGAACTAAAGAAATATACCACTTTGTGGGATAAGGTCTGGGGTGGGGAAAAAGGGCGCATCAGAGACAGTACAAAGAGTTTGCTTGCCAAACTTGAGGATGAACTTTCCCTTGAGACCTATACGGCGGTTCTGGAACGGGGTCAGGAATTGGAGCTGGATGGGATTAATGCTGATTTGGTCCCCCCGACCCGTCGAAAGTGAGTTAGACCTGGGTCCCACTCGTAACGCGGAATGACGTGCCAATGAATATGGGCCAGGCTGTTGCCGAGGCATTCATAGTTGAGGCGAAGCGGATGGAATGCCGCTACGATGGAGTTGGCAACATCGGTTACATCCTTGAAAAGGGAAAGTCGTCGTACCTGCGATAGCTCGTGAAAATGCTCCACGTGGTCCTTTAGGATAAGGATGGTGTAGCCGACATGCCGCTGGTCATCCGCAAGCACAACGTATGATTCCTCTAGCTCGGCAACGAAGAATGCGTTCCTTTGCTCTCGAATCTGTTGAACTCTATCGCATGCCAAATAAGTCATTTTCTCTTACATGAAGATAACGCTAAAGCTCACCTGCCGAAAACGCACAGCTTTTTTGGTCAGGTGTAGCGCCTGATTGGGGTGCATCTGTTGGGTAGTTCTCTTGTTCTGTATCAAATGCCATAGTTTCTATATCTTCTTTCTTACGAGATATCTGCGCTTCCGCTTCTGTACTGCTTTCCTCTACTGCCTCTTTCAATTTAGTGGCAAAATCGTATCCATAGACCTTCTTATATCCTTTCAAAAATTGCTCGGTTTGGCGGAACTCTCGAAAAAGTGGCCAGACATGATATGCGTGTTCACTAATAAAATCTCCTTTCATGCCAATTTTTTCCATAATATCCAATGCAGCATCATAATCCTCACGGAGCACTTTTTCTGCGATCCGGAAATCATTGCATAGTGATGACCAATCTTGTGAATCAAGCAGTTTGTTCACCTGCTCGTCAAGCTTACAATTTTTCAAAGCAATGATAAGGTTGATTATTAGAATGATTGAATTGACGGTGCTTGCATAATGCGGAAGTGAAACAGCATAATCTCCTGCCATTATTGCGCATCGCCAATCAGATTGTTTTAGGAAGTCATATTGGACACTTATCAGTTGCTTGTCCGCCTCTTCCAACTCCTGAGGTAAAAGCTTTCGCCATATTGTTTGGCCCAATTTAAGAATAACTTCAATAATCAAATTACATGAATTAAACAGATATTCAGGGGAGAGTTCCAGCTTGCTGTCAACAATTGTGTCCTCAGGAAGTTTGAACTCATTGTCATTGCAGATCGAGATATATTGTTCAGACACACGGCCATCGCAATGACTAAACAGATTTCTTCTCTGCCCACACTCAACAAACTTAGACCAGTTTTCAAATTTACGTAAATTAAGGCCAAAGCGGTTCTCAAGAGCCTGGAATTGCTCTAAGTAACTCTTCCTTCTAAAAGCCTCAATTTCACTTGCTAATATGATCTTTTTAATATCATCCACATTTCCATATGTAAGCATTTCAGAGATGGACATTGAACGATCAAGCGAATTGAAAAGTTCAGGTTTTTTAGCGTAAACAGCCGTCAACAGATCACCAGTAAAAGCGTCAAAAATGGAAAATAAAGTAAGAAAATGTCCCGCTGCAAGATCGCTTAGTAATTCGGATTTTGTAATTCGATCTATCTTTTCCGCAACGTCTATAACGTTATTAATAACGATAATTTTTTCAGAAGAAACATCATCCTCAAGAATTTCATAGCTTTCCTCAAGAATTTGTTTATACTTTTTTAGTTCTTCAATGTAACTACCTGCAGCCCGCATCATTAACTTAAACGCATTTGCCCGAAGATCACATATACGGAGGATATGGGTGTTAATAGTTAGTGCAATTGGATGAACTGGTATGGACTCAGATTCTTCAGTCTCAGGACTGCCAATGGTCTTTTCTGTTTCTCCATTATCTTCGATCACATTTTTTTCTTCATCCATTAGTTTCTCCTGCCCCAACTATTAAGTATATAGAATATGCGTTGTATAATCTACAATAAATCTACAACTAGTGAATTTTATACAAATAATCTCATGTGAATATTTATTATGATAAGTTTTATTCAATATACATCTACTTTTTTCCGATAAAATGCGGGTATGTAATTCGCTTTAGCAAACAGATTCGACCGCTATTCACCTCAACGCTTACCAACCTTGATTTATTTTAACATGTTTTCTGCTGGATACTAACAAAAAAGGACCAGCCATGGGGAAACAGCCACCCAAGTAGCTGCTCGATCGCGTCCGTGATGTCGCCCGCCGTAAGCATTACTCAATCTGCACCGAAGGTGCCTACGTCAATTAAATCAAGCGCTACATCCTCTTCCACGATAAACGACACCTAAAAGGGATGGGCGTCCCAGAGATCGAGGTTTTCCTCACTCATCTTACGATAGATGAAAACGTGGCCGCAATGCTATAATTACCCAGAGAGCGCTTAATTTGAGGAGAACTAAATGTCCACACAATATCAGAAATTATTATCACTGCTAAAAGAGCTTTTTCAGACTGATCAAGCCGAACTTGATTTTGGCATGTATCGTGTCATCAACCAAAGGCGGGGTGAGATCAACCGCTTCCTGGATGAAGAATTATTACCCCAGGTAAAGACGGCTTTTTCCGAGTATCAATCTGTGGACAAGAAATCTCTTAAGGTTGAATTAGCTGAAGCTACCAAGCGGGCTGAAAATTTGGGGGTTGACCCTGACAATACCCCCAAAGTGCAGGAAATCCGAGAGCAGTTAGCCACTTACAGCGTGGATGTCGATGACCTGGAAAACCAGGTCTACTCTGCTTTATTCAATTTCTTCCGCCGTTATTACGACAAAGGCGATTTCATTTCTCAACGCCGTTACAAAGAAGGTGTGTATGCGATCCCCTACGAAGGCGAAGAAGTAAAACTGCATTGGGCAAACCACGACCAATATTACATCAAAACCAGCGAATACTTGAAAGATTATGCCTTCAAACTTCCCTCCGGCAATCTGGCACATTTCAAACTGGTGGAAGCGGACATAGAGAAAGACAATCGCAAGGAGGCCGATAACAAGAAACGCCGGTTTATATTAGCCGAAGAGCCCTTTGCGTTTGAGAATGGTGAAATTGCCATCCGTTTTGAATTACGTCCAGATGATGAAAAACGAGCACAGAAGAAACTGAATAAACAAGCGGTTGAAACGATTTTTTACTTGCGGGAAAAGGTTGATGAACAAGCCCTCCAAGATGCCCTGGCCGAGTTAGCCACACCTACCCCAACCGAGAGTGACAGTAAACGCACTTTGTTTGCCAAACACCTGGATGACTATACCCGCCGCAACACCCAGGACTATTTCATCCACAAAGACCTGGGTAAATTTCTGCGCCGGGAACTGGATTTCTTCATCAAGAACGAGATCATGCACCTGGATAATATCGAACACGAGACTGCTCCCAAAGTAGAGCAGTACTTGAGCAAGATCAAGGTTATACGACAGATCGCCCACAAACTGATTGATTTCCTAGCCCAGATCGAAGACTTTCAAAAGAAGTTGTGGATGAAGAAAAAGTTTGTGGTTGAAACCCATTACTGCGTTACGCTAGATCGAGTGCCAGAAGAGCTTTATTCCGAAATAGCCAGCAACGATTTTCAGCGAGAAGAATGGGTCAAATTGTTTGCGATCGATGAGATCAACGCTGATGGTGATATGTTCAAAAAATCTTACAGTGAACCGCTCACAGTTGAGTTTATCAAAGCAAATCCTTTCTTGTTAGTAGACACGAAATTCTTTGATATTGATTTCAAATATCGCTTGCTTGCTAGTTTTGAAAACCTCGATAAGGAACTTGATGGGATATTAGTACATAGTGAAAATCATAACGCCATCAACCTTCTGCGGGAAAAGTTTCGCGAAAAAATCAAGTGTATTCATATTGATCCCCCATATAACACACAAACTAGTGGCTTCCTTTATAAGAACAATTATCAACATTCTAGTTGGCTCTCGATGATGGAGAATCGAATTGAGGACAGTAACATTCTAATATCCCACGATGGATCATTTCTCTGTCATATTGATGAAAACGAATACGAAAACCTTCACTTACTATTTAATTTATTCTCAATTCCTAATGCGGGAACTGTTGCGTGGGACAAAAGGAATCCAATGAATGCGGGCAGGGGAATAGCAACACAACATGAATACATAATTTGGCGCTCAAAACAAGAAACGCCTATCTACCTACGTAATAAAAATATTCAAGCAATGTTGAATGCGGCTGATGAAATCATAAAGGAACATGGTGAAGTGTCAGTGAAGGTTCAAAAAAAATATGCCTCATGGGTTAGTAGAAATTCGCAATTAAGCGGAGGCGAAAAGGCATATCGATATTTAGATGAGCAAGGACGAATATATCAAAGTGTTAGTTTAAGAGCACCAGAACCAAGAACAGATCCAAAATTTCATAAACCTCTTATACATCCTGTTACAGGAAAACCTTGCTCAGTTCCTCCTAATGGCTTTTCACGTACTCCTGAAACCTTACAAGTTTTGATTGAGCGGGGAGAAATTATCTTTGGGAAAGATGAAACTACTCAACCTCGCCAAAAAGTTTTATTAACGGAGGGTACAAAACGTCAAATCGCGTCTGTGATTCAGGATGGAAAAAAAGGCAAAGCCGATGTAGCTCGCCTTGGGTTGGATTTCCCTTACTGTCATCCAGTCTCACTTTATAAAAAATTAGCAGGAACAGTAGTTAGAGGAAATGGGGATATTGCTCTCGACTTTTTCGCAGGTTCTGGTACTACGGGACACGCAATCATTAATCTAAATCGTGAAGATGGGAATGAAAGGAAATATATTCTTGTTGAGATAGAGGAATATTTTAACACCATTCTTAAACCACGTATCCAAAAAGTGATCTATTCTGAAGATTGGAAAGATGGCAAACCTGTTTCTCGCAAAGGCTCCGACCATGCTTTCAAATATATAAAGCTTGAATCCTATGAAGACACACTCAACAACCTGGAACTGGTACGCACAGAAGAACAAAGTCAGGCTTTGTTGGCTGCAAAAGCCTTTCGAGAAGATTATCTGCTCAGCTACATGCTTGATATTGAAAGCAAAGACAGCCTGCTTGATTTGAAAATTTTCGAAACCCCTTTCGATTGCCAGCTCAAGATTGCCAGCAGCACAGTGGGGGAAACTACCCCAACCAAGGTTGATCTGGTTGAAACTTTCAATTATTTGATTGGTTTACAGGTTCATACAATTCGCAAGATAGATGGCGTTGTGTTGGTTGAAGGTCAAGCCTTACAAAATGAAAAAGTTTTGGTCATCTGGCGCAACACCAATGAATTGGATAATGGTGGGCTAAATACCTTCTTCTCCGAACACTTAGCTGAACGGCAAAAGGAATTCGACACTATCTATGTCAACGGCGACAATACCCTGGCGAATATCCTGCCACAGGGAGTGACAGGGAATGTGCATCTGATCGAGGAAGAATTCCACTATCGAATGTTTGAAGCCAAATAAGTATAGTAGAGTCTAATGCCAAGGAATAACCAAAACGCTCTCCAACTTGAAGATAAACTGGTACTCCAACAGTGGTTGCTCAAACTTCTGGAAGTCGATGACTTTTCTACCCTTCAAGACTGGCTCAAAGACCCTGATTTAGAAGGCTTTGATACAGAAAATATCAGCCACTTTCATCATGTGCTGGTTACCCGACTAATCAATCGCAAAAGCATTCAAAAAGACGACTTGCTCCGCTATGATGGCAATATCGTACGTCATTGGCAACAGATCACCCAAAAACGCAACCTGCTTGAAGGGCGCACCCTGACCCTCAAATACTTCCAATATCTGGCATTGTTGTTCACCGAAATTTATCTTGACCGCTATTTCCGAGATCAAGAAACCCTGCTGGTTAAGATCAAAGAGGCCATTGAGGAATACAACTATGGCAAACCTGAACGAGAACAAGTTGAACCCTTTCCAGCCAGCGAACTAAACAAGATCGCTTTCTGGATGGCAACCGGCAGTGGCAAAACGCTTCTTATGCATTGCAATTTGTTGCAGTACCAGCATTACTTGAAACAAAACAAACGGGAAAACACGGTCAACCGCACCCTTCTGCTGACTCCCAACGAAGGCCTATCCCAGCAACATCTAGCCGAATTTGAACGCTCCAACATTCCCGCAACCCTTTTTTCAAAGCAATCCCTGGGTGGATTTTTCAAAGAGAACAAGATTGAGATCATTGACATTCACAAACTTGCGGATGAACATGGTGAGAAAACTGTGGATGTTACCGCTTTTGAGGAAAACAACCTGGTATTGGTCGATGAAGGTCACTCGGGAGCCAGCGGTGTCACCTGGATGAGACGCCGGGAAGCCTTATGCGAGAATGGCTTTTCCTTCGAGTATTCGGCCACCTTTGGGCAAGCCGTTAAGAATGACGAAAAGCTGACTCAGGTATATGCCAAGAGCATCCTGTTAGATTATTCCTACCGTTACTTTTACTATGATGGCTACGGTAAGGAATACCGCATCCTCAATCTGGAAGATGACAGCCACGAAGCCCAGCGCTATCGTTATATAAGTGCCTGCCTGCTGGCCTTCTACCAGCAGCAAAAGGTCCACCAGCAAGAAGCCCAGCTATGCCTTGAGTACTTGCTCGAAAAACCGTTGTGGGTATTTGTCGGGGGAAGCGTAAAAGCAGTATATCAACGCAACTATCGCAAAGTATCTGATGTGCTAGATGTGCTGCTTTTCCTGGCCGAATTTGCCAGCGCAGACAATCAAGCCAATAATATCCAGATCATTCAAGATTTCCTGGATGGTAAAGCCAGTTTACTCGATAACCAGGGCCGAGATATTTTTGAAGAAAGCTACCATTACCTGGTGAACACCGGTCTGAATGCAGAAGAGATTTACAAAGATTTGCTTCAACTAATATTCAATGCTGCCAGCCCCGCAAAACTGCAAGTTGAAAACCTCAAGGGAAGCGATGGCGAGATTGGGATCAAGCTGGGCGATAACGAATATTTTGGTCTCATCAACGTGGGTGATGCCAATGCCCTTTGCAAGCTGTGTGAAGAACATGCTGAGATAATTGTCACCGAACAACCGGTATCCGAGTCTATCTTCCAGCGGTTGGATGATCCTAATTCAAATATCAACATCCTGATCGGTTCTCGCAAATTCATGGAAGGCTGGAACAGTTGGCGGGTGTCTACAATGGGGCTGATGAACATTGGACGGAGCCCAGGAACGCAGATCATTCAACTATTCGGGCGGGGTGTGCGTCTCAAAGGAAAAGATTTCAGCCTTAAACGAAGCACAGAAATGAACCTCACGCGCCCACCTCAGCATGTCCCCTTGCTGGAAACCCTAAATGTTTTCGGAGTTCGGGCCGATTACATGCATCAATTCCGGGAGTTTTTGGAAGATGAAGGACTCTCTACTGAAGAAGAAAAAGTCGAATTCATCATGCCGGTCATCAAAAACCTGGGAACGCAAAAACTAAAGGTCATCAAACTTAAAGACGGTGCAAATTTCAAACAGCAAGGCCCGAGCCCGATCTTGGATCAACCAGATGACAAATTGAAACGTAAGCCGGTGGTTATGAACTGGTATCCGAGAATCCAGGCCATATCCAGTATCAGCATGGAAGAAGAAGCTGCTGACCTCAACACAGGTTATTTTTCTGATAAACATATTGCTTTTTTAGATTTCGATAAGCTGTATTTTGAACATGAACAATTCAAAAACGAACGCAACTGGCACAACTTGAGCATTCGGCGCGAAAGCATCAAACCGTTGCTGCTGGATAATTCCTGGTATCAACTCTTTATCCCCCAGGAAGAGTTGACCTTCAATAACTTCCAGCAAGTTCATCGCTGGCAAGAGGTCGCAATAGGTTTGCTCAAGAAATACTGTGACCAGTATTACAAATCACGCAAAGCCGAATGGGAAAGCAACTACCTGGAATACCAAGAACTCACCGAGGATGATCCCAACTTTTTTGATGAATACCGTATCCTGGTTGAAAAATCCCGTAAGGATATTTGCACCAAACTGGAAGAGATCAAGCAAGCAGTTGAAAATGGGGAATTCCGACCAATTGAATACCAACGCATGAAAGCTATCATGTTCAAACGGCATCTTTACCAACCCCTTCTCTATTTTGGCGGCGGGCGTGAAATAGAGATCAAACCAGTTGCATTAAACGAGAGCGAACGTGATTTCTTAGATGATCTAAAAACCTACTACGAAAATCAGCAAGTGTTTTTTGAAGGCAAAGAACTTTATCTACTGCGTAACCGCAGTCGTGGTCATGGAATTGGGTTCTTTGAAGCCGGAAACTTCTATCCCGATTTCATTATGTGGCTGGTGGACGGCGATACTCAATACGTTACCTTTATTGATCCCAAAGGTATTGGGCGTGTTGGCATTGAAGACGATAAAATCAATTTCTTCAAAACCATCAAGGGACTGGAAACTGACCTGGGCGATCCTAACGCCATCTTAAATTCGTTCATTATTTCCAATACACGTTTTAGCGATTTACCAGTGCATGGAAGCCGTGAAGATTGGGAAGTAAAAAATGTTCTTTTCCAGGTTGAGGACAAGGATGGGTATGTTGGGAAAGTGTTTGAAAAAGTATTGGTCGGTATATAGACCGAGTAAACTACCATGAGGTAAAACCCTTGACCAATTATCCTCAATAAACATGCTTTCTTCTAGAAGAATTGAAAAAAGTAACATTTCATTTCGTCAGTAAACTGTTCATTGTGTTCTATTAGGATGGAATCATTGAAATCTAAACCGAAGTGGCCAAAATCAAGGATGACAAAAGTCCCAATATTGAGTAATCGCCCTGCATTCGCTCTAACTGCCGGGCTAGAAAAAGAAGACCGGAAGTGGAGAAATTCCTTGATTGGTCAAATATTAAGAGACAATAAGGATATTTCTAATAGTAATGAAACTTCCGTAAAGATAATAAGAGACCGTGTGGATGAGGTAACTCATCGCCTATACCATGTTGCCAGATTAGTTCAGGTTTACTTTGAAAACCCTACACATGGAAATTATTCTGATCCGTTTTTGGAGTCCCTATTTATTATTTTGACCTGGCGAGGCAGAATATCATTTGCTCAAAATGTAATAGATGAACTTCAACATGAGTTTTCATCCCCAATTGATATATTAGAACCAAAAGCTTTTGACACAGTAAACAAAATTGTCGGGAGAGCAGGATTTTCAGGGAAAAGACCTGAAATGGTTATAGAACTAGTCAGATTGTTTTTTTCTCAATTTCCAAATGGAAAATTCAATGTTTTGAAGTCGTGGTCTGATAATGATGTAATTGAATTTTTAACCTCAGCCCCTGGAATTGGAAAAAAATCTGCTCTGTGTGTATGTGTGTTTTCCCTCAATCGCAAACGGTTCCCTGTTGATACTCATATCAGACGGGTTCTTAGGAGAGCAAATTTATTAAAAGGATTGTTTGAGGAAACAGCCCTGCTAGGTCATCGGGGCTTTCAGGAAGCTGTAGAAAAATTTATTTCCCCTTCTGTTAGACAATCTTTACATACAGGTTTGTTGTCAATTGGCCAGTCTTTTTGTAAAACAAGAAAACCAAAATGTAATGAGTGTCCAATAAACAAAAACTGCGAATATTACCGTAAAAATAAAGTGAATGAAGAAAGTAAAAAGAAATTTACCCATATAGACATGTTTTGCGGAGCAGGTGGCTTTGGGCAGGGACTCAATAGTGCAGGGTTTAAAACAATTCTTGCTGCAGACATTGATCCTGATGCAACAAGAACTTTCCGTCTTAATCATCCTGGTGTTCCTGAAAGAAAAGTCTTGACAATTGATCTCGAGAAAACAGAAATTGAAAAAGTTTGCTCCTCCCTCGCAATGTGGAAAGAAATTCTTAGTAACGGCGAAATTGATGTAATTACAGCAGGAATTCCTTGCCAGGGTTTTAGTAAAGCAGGCAATCGTTCTAGAGGAAATAATGGGTATGAAATCGTCAAAGACCCAAGAAATCACCTGTACAAAGTAGTAATAAAATGGACACGGGCAATTAAACCAAAATATGTAATTATCGAAAATGTGCCAAGTATTCAAAGTGCTTGGGCAGATGAGGAAAATATTCTTGAAGCTGTCCAAGGGGCATTTGAAGAAATTAGTTATTCGGCAGTTTTTAAAACAATAAATGCTTCAATTTATGGAATCCCTCAAACAAGGCGTAGATTTATTCTTATAGCGACACACCCAGATTACCCAACGGTTGAACTTGATATGCTTAGCAAGTATAGGCAAGCAAGAATATCCTTGTGGGATGCCATTGGCAATTATCCAAGAATCAGATCAGGAAAAGGATCTTGGTATGTTCATACTGGAAAAAATGTCATTACTTCCCACGTATCACGCTATAATAATGAATACGATTTGAAGATTTTCAAGGCAATAAAACAAGGTGAACACTATCGAGATTTCATAAAAAGGCGCGCGGATATTATTGAGGATAGGATAAATAATTCGGACTTTAAAACATACGGAACCAGTAGTTTCGGTGATAAATACCATAAATTAATTGGAAATGAACCATCAAGAACAATCGTGGCGCACTTGAGACGTGATGGAAACGGATATATTCATCCACGACAAAACAGATCAATTTCCCCCCGGGAAGCAGCAAGGCTTCAAAGTTTCCGTGATGATTTTGTCTTTACTGGTAGCCGAGGAGTTCAATTTACACAGATTGGGAATGCCGTTCCTCCAATATTGGCACAAGCTCTAGGGAACCTAATTATTGACACCCTTTCTTCAACCAAGGAGAAGTAAATGTCAAATTACAGAAAAACGGAACTACCCTTCCGGCCAAGGGCGAGATTACTACTTTTACTTGGAGATCAATTAATTCGCGATCCAGGTATTGCTGTTTTGGAATTAGTTAAAAATGCGTACGATGCCGATTCCCCTAATGCAAAAGTCATCATGAAAGAATTTGATAACCTTGAGAAAGGAAAAATCATAATTGAAGATGCTGGAACTGGCATGGATTTTAGAACAATTACAGAGGTATGGCTGGAACCAGGTACAGATTACCGAGCGGATCAACAAATAATTAAGCAAAGAACTGAAATATATAATCGATTACCACTTGGAGAAAAAGGAGTAGGAAGATTTGCGGCTCACAAGCTCGGAAATATAATCAAATTAACTTCTCGCATGCAAGGGAAGCCTGAAATTTTTGTTGAAATTAATTGGGATGAGTTTAATGAACCTTATGACAATGAAAAAAAACAAAAAAAGTATCTTGCAGATATACCTATAACCATTGAGGAAAGACCCCCACAGTATTTTAAGGAGGAAAAAACTGGAACCCATATTGAAATTGTAGGATTAAGAAATGTATGGAGTCGGAGAATGGTACGAGATCTTGCCAGATCAGTAAACTCAATATGTTCACCTTTTGATCAGGAGGGGGATTTTAAAGTTGATCTTGAATTACCAGGGAATGAAGATTTGTTAAAAGGTTTACTTAAAATTGTGGATGTTCTAGATTTTAGCCTATTTAGAGCAAATTGCACCTTGACAGGAAGAAAGCTTTCTTATAATTACAATTTCATCCCGTATTCTGAAATGGAGAAAGTCAGGAGCAGAACCTCGAAATTTAATGGGAAAAACGCATTAGATTTACCTGTGGATCTGAGCATCCATAAAATTGGAAAAGTAAATCTGGATTTATATATTTTTGATCGAGAACCAAGAATTCTGGCACTTGGTGTTACCGACAAAAAGGGGCTACAGAACTTTTTAGATATTAATGGGGGAGTAAGAGTTTATCGCGATGGAATTAGAGTATATGATTACGGTGAACCTGACAACGACTGGTTAGGGCTAGGTGGTAGACGCGTTAATGTTCCTGCAAAAAGAATCTCCAACAACATTATTATTGGAGCTGTTTCTCTGGATCATGGACAGAGTCAATCACTAATTGAAAAAACAAATCGGGAGGGGTTTGTGGATAATGTCGCTTTTCAATCTTTGAAAGAAGACATTGAATTTTCAATCAAGCAGATAGAAGCTGAAAGGAATAAAGATAAAAATAGGATACGACTCGCATACAGTAGTAAAAAAGTAAAAGAGCCTGTTCTAGAAGATTTATCAGAGTTGAGAGAGATTATTAGTGATAAAGGTCTAGAGGAAGAACTTGGAATATATATTGATAGGATTGAAGCAGACTTTGTATTAATAAGAGATCGTTATCTTCTAAGTGCAAGTTCAGGTTTAAGTTTATCCGTGGTTATACACGAAGTTGAAAAAAGCATTGATGAATTAGCTCATGCAGTGATTACTGAAAATGCAAGCATACGTGTTAAAAACTTGGCTAGACACATCGCAGAATTGATAGAAGGATTTGCTGCTCTATATAAAAAAACCGGTAATCGAGTCGAAAAAGCAAGCAATATGATATCAAGAGCATTATTTAACACCGAGCTTCGCCTAAAATACCACAAAATCAGTGTGACAAATTACAGTGATCAATCTGATTTTGAATCAAAATGCAGCAGGCGGCTAACTATCTCAACAATAATGAATTTAATTGATAATTCCATCTGGTGGGTTGACAATAAATGGGGCGATGTTGAGGGAAAGAAGAGGATTTTTATCGGAACAAGCAATGAATTTTCCAAAGGGCCGGCAATTGTAATTGCCGATAATGGACCTGGTTTTCAAGACCCTTATGAGTATCTTATTGAACCCTTCATTAGCAGGAAGCCCGATGGTATGGGACTTGGCCTTCACATTGCTGACCAAGTAATGAAAACGCAAGGTGGTTGGTTGGTTTTCCCTGATAAAAAAGAAATCACTCTGCCAAGAGGTTTTAATGGCGCAATTGTAGCCCTGGTATTCAAGGAGGGATAATTACCATGATCGGACTATCATCAACAAGGGTTGTTATTATAGACGATGATGTAGATGAAGCTTTACCGGTAATAAAAGCTCTATCAAAAATAAATATAGCAACCGCATTTTTTAATGGCGACCCTGAGGATTTTCCAAAAGAAAATCAGCGGTTACATGGAATTAGGCTTGCTATTTTAGATATGGATTTGGTAGGTGGTACAGCTGATCCAAAATCCAAAGCAGCAGCTCTGGTAAACACACTAAGTAAAATACTATCTTCAGATAACGGTCCTTATGCAGTAGTTGCCTGGACAAACCATCCTGAACTTTTGAATGATTTTGAAGACTATATATTCAGTGAAATTTCCGTTCCCAATCCTGTAATCTCGATAATGATGAAAAAGGCTGAAGCCCGTGATAAAAAAGGTGGATTTGATATTAACGTAATTTCCGAAGCCCTTGAAAACAAACTTAAAACCTTCAGCCCACTACTGATTTTACAAGCGTGGGAAGAACAATCAATTCTTTCTGCGATAGAGGTAATAAATTTTCTGTCTCAGCTTGCAGTTCCTGATGAGAATGGTGATTTGAATTCCTGGCGTAAACTTTGGAGGACACGATTATTGGAATTAATGCATGTGATAGCACATGAAGAAGCTGGAAAAAAGTTAAAAGATATTTCAAGCATTAGGTCTGTTTACAATGCTTTCAGCCCTTTACATGCTGATCGTTTAGAGTCAAACTCTGGAGCACTCTCAAAAAAACTAGATCAATTTAACGATGAAATTCTTGTGGCAAATCAACAATTGTCCGCAGAAGGTTGCGCAAAATTAAACAGCATGTTCCATTTGGCAGTCGATCATCTTGAAAAAATAGGTCCGGGAAATGTTTATCTAATTGACCCAAATAAAAAAAGACCCGAATGGCTTCCAGCTAGAAAAGAACTTTTTGAAGAATTATTGAAGAAGGAAAATACATTAGATCCAAGAGATAAGAGAAAAATCAGACAAATATTAATAGAAATCACTCCAGCCTGCGATCATGCACAAAATAATATAAGATTGGCTCGACTTATACCTGGTTTTTTCGTGCCCGAAGAAATCATGAAATATTTCAAAAAACCAGAAGGATTTATTTATGGATTTGGCCCATATTATTTCGAAAAAATAAAATCAACTGATAATCAGCTCAATCTTTATTTGAGTGCGAGGCATTTTTTCACTACAAGTTTAGAGAATCTCGACTCTTTATTGCCGGCTTTTAGATTGCGGTCTCAATCCTTTGAGCATTTAATCTCTTGGTTCACCGGGCACGCGTCCCGGCCAGGGATAATGATTTTGAGGTCAAAGTAGTACTATTTCATAGTATCCGACAATGAAGTAGTGTCCTACATATTCTTTCTTTAAGTCACTATACTTTGTGATAAAAAAAATTCTGGTAATAACGATTATCTCCTGTGCATTTTGTAGACTTTAGACTGAGGAAAAGTATTTACACGAACATTTAGATGGTTTGCATTCGAAGTGAAATCACTTTAATAACTTCCAATATTCCCCAGTCAACCCATACTTCCTCCCTCGCCTGGAAGGATCAATAATTTCAAGCCAACCTTGTTGTGACCATTTCGATAATAACTCCCTCGCTTGGCGGGTGGAAATGCCCAACAGGTTTGCCACATCAGAAGACTTAATAAAATCTTGTTTAGCAAATAAACCCAAAACACGCCTTGCTCTATAGTCTAATGGGCGTAGGAGTTCAAGGTTTTTATCTCCCCTCAACCTGCCCTCTCCTCACTGGGGAGAGGATTCGGTCCAAGCTCGAGCACGGCCGGCTCAAACTGCATGAGCGGCTCATAAACCGTGAGCTTGCATATTTGCTCATTTCACTCGCAAAATGCATGCAAACTTAAAAATGGCAGCATTCCTTCGGCTTCGCTTTCACAACTAGATTGGAATAAGGTCTTTGGAGATGAGGAACAAAAATAACACACTCTCTTGACAATGCATTTGTTTTATGGCAGAATCTGAGGCAACAATCGATTGTTACCAATCTGGCGTGGAAAGGGACACATTTTCTTCAACGGGGTTGGGAACCTATCCTAAGATTCACGATTGACAGTCTACTAGATAATCGAATCTTAACTTGTTGTGTTCATCATGCCGCGTGAGTAAAATCCGGAAGAAAACACGATGCCTATAACTGCTGAGGTCTGGAGATCCACACTCTTCACAGTTGCTTTTACATTCGACCATGCTCTGACTTCTGTTCATCTTGGAATAAGAATCCCAGCTTTTCTGTGGCTCATCAGCCTCACTGCCTGTAGCACACGACCGGCGGTGGACAGTTCACAGCAAGAATCACTGTTAATACCCACTAACGTTTCTTCCGTCCAGAAAGCCTCCGCCACTGAATTAATAAATCTCACAGAGAAATATGATCCGTCACTATCTATGGATCAACAAATTCTAAACCTAAAATCGCCCGCGACAGTAAGAGTTTCAGTTACGTCAAATGCTCCTATCTACAAGGCAACAGGCATTTCCCAAGAGCTCGATGCCCTTATTCCTCCGATCCCCCCACATGAGGTAAGCGTTTATTATCATGACGGAATCACAGAAATCGAATGGGATGGCACAGGTTCTGATATTATCACCCACTATGTTATCTACCGGCGCGCAATAAAAACGGAAGAGTGGATTTTCATCGGACGCGTCGACGCAACAGAAATCAATAGAGGTACGTATGTCTACCATGACTCTACCACAGGAACAGGTGTGGGTTTTGAATACGCTGTTGCCGCTGTAGATTTGTATGGGAATGAAAGCGGTCTTACTGTGAACGACCCAAGTCTATCGGAGAAGGATCTATAAATACACGATTATTTAAGGGAATCTTGGAAGAGCTAGACGGTCGAGAAAAAGATTGATTATAGAAAGATGATTATTATGAAAGGAGTGTATAATGAAAATCCAAAAAAGTAATTTTCTCTCAGTAAGTTGGTCCATGTCCTTTGTACTGCCATTCCTTCTTGTGACCACAGCGTTCATTGGGAATATGGCTTTCTCCACCCCAAGTCCTTTGAACCAGCCACCTGAGCCCCCCGCACCCCGGCCTATGCCGGTAGATGTCAACAAACAGCGGTCGGTTAATATCCCTTTTGAAATAAAACCTGCTACTGCACAAGAACTTGCTTTAGCAATGGGTGTACCCAACAGCGATCTTTTGAGCGCAGACCTGATGGGCAGTGATACCACCGGTGTGGGGGTGAGTGATGCGCCTCTTGGTTCTAGGTTTCCAATAAATGGGGGTACATTCGCCATTCTAGCAACCGGTTTGGCTGCCGATGCATCATTACCTAACAACGAAGGGAATCTTTCAACTAAATTGGATGGTCTTGATAATAACCAGGGGAATGACATGGTTCGACTCCATATGCAATTAAAAGTGCCCAATAATGCCAACTGTGTCGCTTTCGACCTCGATTTCCTCTCAGAGGAATTTCCAGAGTGGGTCGATAGCCAATACAACGACACTTTTACCGCCCAATTGAACAACTCCGCGATATCGATCGATCAGAGCAACCAGGTGAATGCACCAGGCAACTTTGCCTTTGATACCCAGGGGAATCCCATATCAATTAACACGGTCTGGGGAGTTGTTGAACCAACTGGCACTACCTACGATGGCGTTACTCCTCCGTTGAGAGCTCGCTCGGCAGTAACACCTTCTGCCACGATTCATATCTATCTTTCTATCCAAGACTTAGGCGATTCAATTTATGATTCGGCAGTTTTCTTGGATAATTTCTTCTGGAGCATGGATCCAAATTGTGATTCAGGAGCCATGGTAGATACAGACGGAGATGGTCTGATGGATAACTGGGAGACGTTTGGTCTCACAGTCTTCGCAGCTGGTGAGGAAGAGTTCGTAGACCTGCCATCCATGGGTGCTGACCCAAATCACAAGGATATCTTCATCGAAGTTGACTGGATGGGACCTGAATCACCCGGTGGACATACCCACAGACCCCGGGCTGCTGCTATTCAATTAATCGTTGACTCCTTCAATGACGCGCCGGTGGACAATCCCGACGGTACAACTGGCATCCATCTCCATGTAGACTATGGCCCCGGCTCTCCCTTATCATGGGGCTCAGCCGCAACATGGGGGACGCTCAGTGATGGAGATGAACTGACACACCAAACCTTCGTGAGCACCTGCACAGGCGGCAGTTTCAACTGGAGCGGCGTCGATACCATCAAAGCAAACCACCTCACCCCGGGTAGGGCGGCGGTTTTTCACTACAATTTATGGGTACACAGCCTGTGCGCAGAAAAGTCAGGGACTAGCGGCATCTCGCGTAATGCCACTAGTAGTGATGCAGCGTTTAGAGGTGGTTCCAGCGATTTCATCGCAAGCCTGGGTGGGTGGTCTACTAATCCCGGAACTGTAAACCAACAGGCTGGCACATTCATGCACGAGATGGGTCATAACATTGGTTTGCGTCACGGTGGAGACAACCACGATCAATGGAAGCCCAATCTTTTTAGCATCATGACCTATGCTAACCAGACGCGTGGCTTGATAATTAACGGTACCGAAGGACACTTTGACTACTCGCGCTACGATCTAGATGACTTGGACGAGAACCATCTGGACGAAACCGTCGGTATCAACGTACCGCCAACGGTCACCGACATCTTGGGCACACGCCATTTCTGTGCATTGGACGATATGCGCAACGACATGGATGCCAGCGCAGTAGACTGGAATTGCGATGGCGATGAAACTGATACAGATGTAAACGAAAACATCAACCAGGGCATGTCATCGAACAACAACACCACCTTTACAGTCCTCACCAGCGCAAATGAATGGGACATCATTGTGTTTACAGGTGGAGCTATCAGCCAGCCAGGAGCCACCGTGGATTTACCAGCACAGAGCGAAGTTGATGACATCACCGAAGAGCAAGATGATAATATCCCAGATCTTGGTGTGGTGTACCTTCCTCTCGTAAATTGGCAATTGCGAGATTAAAATCAGTCGGTAGAGATATCTTATGGGTTCGATTCCCACCCGCCCTACTTAGTTTATTAGGTTTTTATACCCGTTTATCCTAATAAATTGGACAAAGGAGCTTGCCTATGCGCAGGCTCTTTTGTCTTTGGTTATTTTGAGTGCAGATAGGTTACCCAGCATGGAAATAATGGACACAATTGACATCTCTTGAAACTTTTTGTGGACTATATGGACGGATTACCACACAAATACACTATGCAGACACGGACTTGAGTAACTCTTAACTTGCCTCTAGGAAATATAGAAGCTCCATTGCCTCGTGCAATAAAATCAAAGATAGAAGCTCCTCGATTATTTGAAGATTAGAAAAATTATGCTAAAATAATTCAAGGGGGATTATTTAGGAGGAAAAAATGTATTGGATATCATGCTCCTATTATCGAATTGGTGGGTGAGTCCTTTCGCTTCTGACAAATATCTCGGCGATAAAATATATCGGCGAGAAAATAGCTCGGCGAGAAAATAGCTCGTTAAGCGCTTATATTGACTTTCAAACGTCTCTCGGGTATAGTCGTTAGAATGAATTTGAAGACCCTTTTATCAGGGGTGCTGCTTGCATCTTACATCGCGAGCTGTAAAATGCCTGCCGATGTTTCCGAATTAGTCCTCACGCTTACGCCCGAGCCCAACCAAACAGCAACTGTCCCTCCAATTCTTCCCAGCCCAACTGCCACTCAAACCCCGACCCCCACGCCAATTCCTTCCGCCCGTATTGAAAGCGGCGATCATGCTCTGTTTATCGGTGATTGGGAAAAAGCTCTTGTCGAATACCAGACAGCATTCGATGCCAGTTCAGATCCCGATGTGCAAAGCGCCGCCCAGCTGGGGATCGGGCGGGCATGGATTATAGCCCGTAATTACTTCGAAGCAACTAACGTCCTTGAAGACCTTATCGATAATTACCCCGATTCAGCTCACATCCCAGAGGCAAATTTAACCCTTGGTCACGCCCATCAAGCCCAAGAACATTACAGCAAAGCGGCAGATGCTTATTTAAATTATCTGGTGCTGCGACCGGGCATGATCGATGGGTACATACTAAATCTACGCGCGGATGCGTTGTTCGCAGCCGGTGATTACGGTGGGGCTGCATTGGATTACCAGGCTGCCACCCAATCCCCCAGCCTGCTGGACAGCTCTCTGCTGCAAATGAAAACGGCGCGCGCCCTCGCGATTTCAAGGGAATACCAGAACGCGCTCGCACTTTACGATGAAATCTTCTCCCAGACTGAGGATGATGATACCCGCGCTCTGATCAATTTACGCAAAGGACAAATCTACGCCTCTCTGGGTGAGACTGAGCTGGCATGGAAGTCTTACCTCGAGGCGGTAGAAAATTATCCA
>SDBS01002068.1_pt1 | contig 20229 bp, 18 predicted proteins | sample 2277091 | NCBI WGS metagenome assembly SDBS01 (sample SAMN10404972, study PRJNA504765) | marine sediment metagenome | isolation source: marine sediment core GS10_PC15, 163 cmbsf | place: Arctic Ocean: Southern Knipovich Ridge | collected 2010 | reverse complement strand
CCATGGACTTCCTCTTATCCTGAATGATAGATTAAGCTAACATTCAATATGGTCTCTGTCAATGAAAATGTAAAGGGGCCGGATCTTTACTCCTGACTTTTGACTGATCCGGGATGGATTATTGATAAACTAAGGCTTAAATTCAGGCTGTCCCTTAATATATAAAATGGTCATTTAGACAAAATAGGTGAAGCTAGGGGTCTGCGTAACATACAGCATCAAATATATAGGCAGGTAAACTTGTGTCGAGATATTGGATGTAGATGGATACTAGAGGTGCTCAGTACAAACTAAATATTTGTAAGATTGACTTCTAATGCATTTTCAATATGTAAAACTGTATTTCAACTTGATTGAGCAATACCTGAATCGTGAATATAAAATTCTGTTATTTTTTACCAGAATTTATTAATGTAAAGTAATAACTTCTCATACTGTTTGACAGTTTGCTTGCTTATATATTTGATGACATGACCGCCTGGGGTACGGTATCCTTTAAAAGTTATTATTTATACCGGGTAAAATCTTAAAGCAAAACGGGGGGCAATAATTCTATGAAGATGAGGATAGGTGTGGATATCGGCGGCACTTTCACCGACTGTGTTGTGATCGATGACAAAAGTGCTATTCACACATTCAAAGAGCTGTCTACGCCGAAAGACCTCTCTATCGGGCTTTACAACGTTATTCAGAAGGCTGCGGAGTATTTTAATAAGAGTTTGACAGAGCTGTTAGGGGAGCTTGATGTATTCTGTCACGGTACCACAGTGGCGACCAACACCCTTCTTACCGGTACGGGCGCGAAAACGGGATTGATCCTGACAGAGGGATTAAGGGACAGTATTGAGATGCGCCGGGCTCACAAGGATGATATATGGGACCTCTATCTTCCCGTACCTCCTCCGCTGGTCCCGCGGTACCTGCGGCTTGGCGTTTCTGAGCGAATCGATTACGCGGGGAATATTGTTCAACCCCTCGCGGAAGAGGATGTCTTAAAGATATGTAAAACCTTTATAAAAGAAGGAATAGAGGCAGTCGCGATATGTACTCTTTTTTCCTTCCTGAATGATAAACATGAAAAGAAGATACGTAAAATTGTAGAAAAAGAGCTGCCGGACGCCTTTATTTCTATATCGTCCGAGGTTCTTCCGCAGATCAGGGAGTATGAGCGGATGTCAACAACAGTAGCGAATGCCTATGTGGGCCCGAAACTGACTGTGTATCTTTCGAATCTTGAAAAGAAATTAAAATCCGACGGGTTAAACCGCGCCTTTTATGTTACTGCTTCAAACGGGGGCGTGATGACCGTGGACACTGCCATAAGACACGCGTCAGCTACTCTTCTTTCCGGGCCGGCCGCCGGCGCGGTCGGGGGCGATGTTTTTCGCCGGTCTTCTCGATCAGCGCAATCTTATCCTCATGGATATGGGAGGGACGTCCTTTGATGTAACTCTCATCAACAACGCGAAAGTAACCCTCAGTACGGAGGGGGAGATCGCCGGCTACCGCGTAGCGAAACCGATGATCGACATCAACACCATCGGCGCGGGCGGGGGGTCTATCGCATGGGTTGATAGAGGCGGGATGCTGCGGGTTGGCCCGGCGTCCGCAGGCTCCGATCCGGGCCCTGTGTGCTACGACATGGGAGGAACAAAGCCCGCGGTGACAGACGCGAATCTTATTCTCGGCTATCTTAACAGGGATTATTTCCTCGGCGGTGAGATGAAAGTAAACGCGAAGAAAGCGGAAGAGGTGTTAAAGCGCGAGATAGCCCAACCCATGGGTATGTCGGTGCAGGAGGCCGCGGCGGGAATATTCAGGATCATAAACCAGAATATGGCGGATGCTACAAAGGTTGTTTCTGTTCAGCGCGGACATGATCCCAGGGAATACACCTTAATAAGCGCTGGAGGGGCCTGCTCGATACATGCGTGTAAGATTGCTGAAGAAGTGGGATCTAATCGGATAATAGTACCTGAGGCGGCTTCGGTATTCTGTGCCCTTGGAATGCTTGAGTCGGACATCAGGCTGGATAATGTTAAAACCTATAATGCCTTTATTCCGGGAATCGATTTAAAGGATTTTAACAGAGCCGTTAAACAGATTGAAGAGCAGGCGCTGTCGGAATTGCTTCAGGAAGGCGTTGAAAGAGAGAGAGCAAACCTGCTCAGGTTTCTGGATATGCGCTACGCCGGCCAGCACCATGAGGTTACAGTGGAGATACCGTCCGGCTGTAAAATTGAGGAAAAACATATTGGAGAAATTGCCGGTTCATTCCATGCTGCCCACGAGCGGCTATACACCTATTCGACACCGGAGACTCCGGTTGAGATCATGAACATACGGGTAACAGCTGTCGGGTCAGTTGAAAAAACCGGTCTTAACAGAAAGCGGAAGGAAGACGCGGATATTTCCGGGGCCTTCAAGGGAAAGCGCCGGGTCTATTTTGAAGAAAAGGGCGGTTTTACTGAAACACCTGTATACGACAGGATGCTGTTGAAACAGGGGGGCAGCATTGAAGGTCCGGCGGTGATCGAAGAACGGATTACAACGGTTGTGGTTCATCCGGATTGGAACCTCACGGTTGATGATTTCGGCAACCTGAACATGGAGGTGAAAAAGTGAGCTTAGACAGGACGCGAAAGAAGGAGTTTGAAAGGATGAATGACCCGATAACTCTCTCTGTGATATATAACCGGCTTCTTACCATCAATAAAGAGATGGGCATCACCATGATCAACACATCTATTTCACCCATCTTTGCCGAGGTGCACGATTTTTCCTGCGCCATCGGTGACTGGGAAAACAGAATAGTGGCCCAGATCGATGGTGTTCCTTCGCATACGGCTTCAGCCATGGAAGCGGTAAAGGCAGTCACCAGGGAGTTTGAAAACGACATCAATCCGGGGGATGTGTTTGTTTTAAACGATCCATACCTCGGAGGGACCCACCTTCCGGATATCACAATCATGAAACCGGTTTTTTATGAGGGCCAACTGCAGTTTGCGGCAATAAACCGTGCTCATCACGGTGATGTGGGGGGGATGGAGCCGGGCTCATACTGCCCTTCCGCCACAGAGCTTTTTCATGAGGGGATCCGTATTCCTCCTTTAAGAATATATAAGAACGAAGAGCCGATCCGGGATGTTCTGAAAATGATACGTATCAATACCCGCATGCCTGACGACATATGGGTAGACATAAAGGCCCAGGTAGCTTCCTGCAGGGTTGCCGAAAGAAGAATTCTTGAACTATTGGATAAGTACGGCGTGGAAAAGACACGGGCCACAATTGAAGACATCCACATTTATGCTGAGCGCAGGATGCGCCTTGAGATAGCTAAATTAAAAGACGGTGTTTATGAAGGGGAGAGTTTCCTCGACTCGGACGGCTTCACCGATGACCCGATCCGTATAAAGGTCAGTATAAAAATAAAAGATGACGAGGCCTGGGTTGACTTTACAGGGTCCGATGACCAGGTGACAGGTTTCGTAAATTCCCCCATAGCAAACACTGCCACATGTGTTTATGTCGCCTTTCTTACCACAGTAACAACACCGGATATTCCGCATAATGAAGGAGTATACCGGCCGATTCACATAAAGGTGCCTGAGGGCTCGGTCGTAAATCCGGAGTTTCCGGCTCCTGTTGCTTCCTGCACCCTTGATACCGCCTGTGCGATACTGGAGGCATGCTGGATGGCTCTTTCAGGTGTGCTTCCCGACAGGGTCCCAGCGGGATGGAACCGGTGGAATGGACCGACGATTACCGGGATAGATCCGCGCAGAGGCAATTTTTACGTAATGTTCGGTTTTAACGGATTTGGAGGGGCCGGGGGTATGCCCGGGATGGATGGGCGTCACTACATAGGTGACGGCATAGACCTGGGAGGCCTGATAGCTCCGAACGTCGAGACAAATGAAACAGATTACCCGCATATCACAGAATTTAATGAGTTTACCACAGACTCCTGCGGCGCCGGTAAGTATAGAGGAGGATGCGGAGCGAAGTACAAGATATCATTTTATGATGAGAACCCCACCCTTGTCATGTTCGGCGATGGTAAGGTACATCCCCCCTACGGGCTGTACGGAGGAAAGCCAGGCTCACTGAATCTGGCCTTTATTAACGAGGGTAAAGCAGGACATAGGGAGATGAAGGCAAAAGAGGCGCTGAAGCTTAAAAAAGGAGATTCTTATTCAACCTATCCCTCAGGCGGCGGTGGATGGGGAGACCCTCTGGAGAGGGACCCTGAGATGGTCAGGATGGATACGAGAAATGAGATTATCTCGCCGGAGAGTGCCTGTCGGAATTACGGGGTGGTGCTTGAAGGAGAAGATCTTCATATAAACTTAGAAAAAACTAAGGAGCTGCGTGCAAAACTTAGGGGGAACGAAAATGGCTGAAATAAAAAAGATAGCGGTAGTCGGAGCTGGAAGCGGTGGGTTCATGTGCGCAGCAGACCTTGGGAATCAGGGTTACGAGGTGGCTTTATTCTCGAGAGATCCGTCCAGGGTGCAGGGAGGCAGGGAAAAAGGAGGGATCGAAGTTTTTGATATTGATTCCAGGCCGACAGGGGTTTTCGGGAAGGTTGCCTGCGCCACAAATAATATCGAGGAAGCGGTCCGGGGCGCGCAGATAATATCGAATCCTGTACCGTACTTTGTGTGCGAGGAGTACGCCAAACTTGTTGCACCGTACCTCGAAGAGGATCAGGTGGTGATCTATCTTGGAAAAGGGGGTGCTTCACTCACCTGGGCAAAGGTCTTAAGAGAAAAGAATATTAAAAAAAAGGTTTGCCTCGCGGACTGCAACACCCTTCCTTACGGAACTTCAAAAAAGGGGGCTTTCCAGGTAAGACTTGAGAACAGGACCCGGAACCTGATTATCGCGACCTTTCCGGGTAAGGATATTGGTCATGTCGGCTCGGTAGTGGAAAGGATCTTCCCGTCGAAAAACGGTTATATGATCCGCCGTGGACAGAATGCCATCGATTCCATTCTTGTTGATTATAACGCGATTACTCACACACCGCCAATGGTATGTAATGCCGCAAGGATCGAGCTCGGGGAGGAGGATTTTCACCTCTTTGGAAGAAAGGAAAATACGCGCTCTGTTGTGAGGCTCATTGAAAAAATAGACCGTGAACGCATGGCTATCGGACAGAAACTGGGCCTGAAGCAGTACACCCTTGAAGAAGAAATTCTCATGGTGAAGTGGAATCCTAAGGGAGAAGACCACGTTCTTCCCCTGTATGACGCGATTCATACTCCTTTCCTCGAGGTATGTGAAGGGCCTTTTAAACTGGATACCCGTCATCTCACAGAGGATATTCCCTATGGCCTTGTCACTTTTTCATCTCTCGGTAAAATGCTCGGTGTTCCCACGCCGGTCTCAGACGCTATTATCACCATGTCCGATATTCTGCTGGATAGAGATTTCCGGAGCATTGGAAGGACGGTGGAATCCATGGGACTTGACAGCTCCTGGTCTCTGGAGCAGCTGAAAAAGTACCTGAAAGAAGGGGTTTTATAGTTTTGTATATTTAAAGAGGAGAAATAGATGAAGGATTTAAAGGGCAGAGATTTAAAAGGTATTGCTGATTTTACAAAAGAAGAGATCGAATACACACTTGAAGCCGCGAAGCTGTTAAAACAGGAACTGAAGATCGGGAAACCGCACAGACTGCTTGAGGGAAAGAGTCTCGGGGGCGTTTTTGAAACTCCTTCTACCAGAACAAGTATTTCTTTTGAAACAGCAATGACGCAGCTTGGAGGCCATATGCTCTGGCTCGACCAGAACCGTCTCTGGGTCGGAGAGGCTGCAGAGGAGGACTGGCATGATACAGTTAAAACCCTCTCACGCTATCTCGATGGCATTGCATACAGAGCTGTCAGAAGAGACAGGCTGGAGTCTGCTGCCGAGTACGCGGATATACCACTCATCAACGCGTCCTGCCCGGTTGAACACCCGTGCCAGGCCTTCGCGGATTTAATGACTATGATCGAAAAGAAGGGGCCTGTTCAGAAAGCGAAGGTAGCTTTCTGCTGGGGCTACAGAACCGCCAACCCGCCTGCCGGACTTACCAATTCAACGATGCTGAGCGCTGGTAAGCTTGGATTCGAGCTTGTAATCGCGTGCCCGGAAGGTTTTGAGCCTGACATGGAGATCAAGGCGGCCGCGGACAGGGAGGCTGAGTTTTCAGGCGGCAGTATTAAGCTGGTGCGTTCATATGAAGAGGCGGTAAAGGATGCTGATTTTATCAATATATACTCCTGGGTATCTCCGGAAGTTTTCGCTAAGGGGCTGGAAACACACTTTCAGGGTGACCCGGAGTTTCAGGAAAGAAAGGAGAAGCTGAAAGAAAGATGGTGTGTGGACCGTAAAGTTGTTGAAATGGCAAAAAAAGACGTGCATGTAATGCACTGCATGCCCATATCGAGAAATACTGAAGTAACGGACGAGGTTCTGAACTCACCCGCGTCTATCATCTTTGATGTGGCGGAAAACAGGCTCCACACCGAGAAGGCGATCCTTGCCCTCCTTATGGGCGGATACCGATAAAGATACAGGCCCGGTGTTCCTGCCCGGAATTAACAGACAGGGCCGTCAAGTAGTGCTGTTCAATAAATACATTCAGCATGTTTTGATATCTCGAGCCAATTTAGACTAAGAATCCTGGGAGCGGAGGTTAGATGGAATGAGTTCCTTACAGTCATTGTTCAATGCCCGGTCAGTCGCTGTGGTAGGCGCGTCGGAAAATACTGCCAAATTCGGAAATATAATATTAAAAAATATAATTGACGGAGGATACAGGGGGGATATTTATCCGATTAACCCCGGGTCAGATGCTATTCTCGGGCTCACCTGTTATAAATCATTAAGTGCTGTTCCGGATGAAATAGATGTCGCGGTCATTGTTGTTCCGGCTAAAATTGTCCCCGCGGTCATGGCAGAGGCCGGAGAAAAAAACGTAAAAGGCGCCGTGATCATCAGCGGGGGTTTTCGTGAGATAGGCAATGATGAGCTGGAGTCTGAGGTCATTGAGATCGCTGAAAAGCATCGGATCAGGGTCATCGGCCCTAACTGCCAGGGCTTTAACTACACACCCAATAAGCTGTGCGCATCCTGGCCGTTAATAAAAACATCGGGCCCGATTGCCGTGATTTCGCAGAGCCGCGGAATCCCATACAAGCTCGATTGCCGGAAAGGACGAAATATTTGACGCTGTATGCAGGCAGCTGGGGATAATAAGGGCAAATGACATCACAGAATTATACGATTTTTCCAAAGCCCTGAGTTTTTTAAAAAAGCCGGATGGGAACAATATGCTGGTGATCACGAGCAGCGGCGGCTGCGGGATTCTTGCGACCGACACGGCAGAGGAAAACGGGATCAATATTGTCGACCTGAGTGACGCAGTAAAAAAAGAGCTTAAGGAAATTTTACCGGAGCCGTGTGTTATATCCAACCCGCTTGACCTGACAGGGGACGCGCCCGCGGAGCGGTTTAAAGAAACAGTTAAAGTTGCGGCAAAGGATGATAATATAGATTTTTTTCTTTTAATTTTCGGGGATCCCATACCGGGGGCTTTTGAGGTTGTTAAGGAGCTGAGACAGGAGTATTCAAAAGAGATCGTTGTATGCTGCCTCGGGGGCGGTGAAATAGAAAAAGAGGAAGTGCAGAAAATGAATAAGCACGGGATACCTGTCTTTTTAACCCCTGAAAGGGCTGTAAACGCGGTAAAGGTGTTTTTTCGGAAATAAATTTAACATCATTAGAGGAGTGAGAAATGCCAGGTTCAGTTATTCTTCAAAATTCGGGTACGAAAGTTCTTTTAATGGGTAACCAGGCAATAGCACGGGGGGCAGTTGAAGCCGGGATGCAGTTAATGGCTGCTTACCCGGGAACACCCTCTTCAGAGGTTTGTGAGGCCCTGATCGACGCGGCACCCGACTGCGATTACTATATTGAATGGAGTACAAACGAAAAAGTGTCCTTTGAAGTTGCCGCCGGCGCGTCAATTGTCGGAGCCCGCTCTATGGTTGCGATGAAAAACGCCGGATTGAATGTTGCCATGGATACTTTTATGACCATTCCCTATGGAGGCGTTAAGGGAGGCATGGTAGTTGTTGTGGCGGACGATCCTGATGCCCACTATTCTTCAAACGAACAGGACACACGTTTTGCTGCCATGTACGCCGAGATCCCCTGCCTGGAGCCTGCGGACGCGCAGGAGGCAAAGGACATGACCAGGGAGGCTTTTGACATCTCTGAGGAACTGGAACTTCCCGTATTTTTACGATCTGTGAGCAGAATTTCCCATGCCAGCGGCGATGTTCTGCTGGGGCCTGTCAGGCAGAAAAGAAATAAGCTCGGCTTTAATAAACACTACAAACTTCCTTACAGATGGAATGTATACGGCGCTCCCGGGCCAGTGTCTAAACACAAATGGCTTCACAGGGTCCTGCTCAGGGCAAAGGAAATATCCAATGCAAGTAAATACAACAAGCTGTCCGCGGTTTCAGGGTCAAAGATCGGGGTCCTTGCAAGCGGGCTTGCCGCATCCTATACAAAGGAAGCGCTTGGGCGTTTAGGGCTTGAAGGGAAGGTCAGCTTTTTAAAGCTGGGCATGATATATCCGCTGCCGGACCGGCCTGTGGGCGATCTTCTTAAAAGTGTTGAAACATTGATCATTGTCGAAGAGGGTGACCCTGTGGTTGAGCTCCAGGTCCGCAGTCTGGCAAAGGAAATTGCTCCCGAAGTCAGAATATATGGTAAAAGCTACAATGCTGTTCTCAACCCCTGCGGGGAGATCAATACAGATATAGTTACCGGGGCAATTGCCGGAGTGGTCGGCACGGATGTGCCTGAGGACGACAGGGAGGATATTCGTGTCAGTCTCAGGGAGATGGTGGCCCCCCGCTCCTCCGCTTTATGCGCGGGCTGTTCCCATTTAGGTTCTTACTGGGCGCTCAAGCAGGAATTGAAAAAGCACGATGGCAACCACATTATTAACGGTGATATCGGGTGCTACGAGCAGGGAGGCTACGGCCTCTTCTCGTCTAAGATCAGGGTTAATGATGAAGATAGCAAGAAATATCCGATTCGTTCGGCCTACGAGATACTGGACACGATATATGTAATGGGAAGCGGTATCGGACTGGCCCTTGGGCAGGCTCAGGCGGGATATAAGGATGGAAAAGTTGTTGCTGTAGCAGGAGATTCAACCTTCATTCATGCCGCTCTTCCTGCCGTGGTAAACGCTGTATATACGAAAGCCGACATTACTTTTCTGATTCTTGACAACCGGTGGACATGCATGACCGGTCATCAGATTAACCCCAACACTGGATTGAGCGCCCTCGGGGAGCCTGCTAAAGTTTTTAGTATTGAAAATGTAGTAAAGGCAATGGGTGTTGAATGTGTTAAAAAGACTGACGCGTACAACCTTGAAGAGGCAGGCGGGGCAATCGGAGAGGCCCTTTCATTTAAAGGGACCTCTGTTGTTATTTTAACCGGAGAATGCATGCTTCAGGTTCAAAGGAGGACAAAGAAAACCGAAACTAAAACCAGGGTGGACCTGGAACTGTGTAACGGCTGCAGGCAGTGCGTGCAGCTCGGGTGCCCGGCTATTACCTTTGACACAAAGGCCAAAAAGGCTGGAATAGATGAGATAACCTGTACTGACTGCACACTGTGCTGTCAGGTATGTCCACAGGACGCGATTACGATGGGAGGGCGGGACTGATGAGTATAAACATAATTGTAGCAGGTGTTGGCGGGCAGGGCAGTATTCTGGCGTCCCACATCATAGCTGACGCGGCGATCAAGGCTGATGTTAAATTTTCAGGCAGCAGCAATGTAAGAGTCGGTGAGACTTTCGGTGCGGCTATGAGAGGTGGAGCTGTGGCTTCCCATGTCAGGATCGGGGATGTTTACGGCCCATTGATAGGAAGAGGAAAGGCGGACATGGTTTTAGCTATGGAGCCGCTTGAGGGCCTGAGGGTCGGGGTGGATTATCTCGGGAAAAACGGCGTCGCGATATTAAACAGTGATACGATTCACCCGGTAGATGTAAAAATCGGTGCTGCCCGGTATCCATCTTTGGAGGAGATAATCTCTGCCCTGCAGAAACTGGGCAGGGCTGTTGTTGTTGTTGACGCGACGAAGCTTGCCTTAAAAGCCGGGGATTCGAAGACTGTCAATGTGGTTATGCTTGGCGCGGCTATGGCGAGCAGCCTTTTCCCATTCACAGAGGAGTTTATGCTGGAAGCGGTCACGGAGCGGGTTCCGAAAAAAACCCTTGACGTCAATTTAAAAGCATTTGCCCTGGGGAAAGAGGCCTATTCGGCGTCAGTACATGGCTGACCTCGCTGATTGGTCATCCTGTTGATAGGACTAACCCTTCGGATGGGTTTCACTGTTGATAGGACCGGCAGCTAATAAAAAATCGGAGAGTAGAAAATGCATGATCTGATATCAAAGGCCAAAGCTGATAAAAGGAATCTCCTGGAGCCGGAAGCGCTGCGGCTGTTTGCTGATTACGGCCTCCCGGTCCCTGATTATAAACTTGTTAAAACTCAGGAGGAGGCCCTTGAAGCCGCCCGGCAGATCGGGTTTCCGGTTGTGCTGAAGATCGTTTCTCCGGACATTTTGCATAAATCAGATGCCGGCGGAGTAAAATTAGGGCTATCGACGGCCGGTGAGACCGCCGCTGCCTTCAAAGAGATCATGAGTAATATAGGGAAAAAAGCATCGAAAGCAAAAGTCGAAGGTATACTGGTTGCCGGAAATGCTCCCGGAGGGACTGAATGTATAGTGGGGATGACAAAAGACCCTCAATTCGGCCCGGCCCTCATGTTCGGTTTAGGAGGAGTATTTGTTGAGCTTATGAAAGATGTGTCATTCAGGGTCCTTCCCCTGACACGGGAAGACGCGGAAAATATGATCAAAGAAACAAAAGCCTGCAGGTTATTAAAAGGTCTCAGGGGAGAAGCTCCCGGGGACATACAGGCCCTGATAGATTTTCTTCTCAAAACTGCTTCTCTCATAGAAAAGAATCCGCAAATTAAAGAAATAGATGTTAATCCCCTTTTAGTATGCGAGACAGGAGTCATGATATTGGATGCAAGGGTGATTTTATGACTGGACATTATATGCATACTTACGTGAAAGCCGATTCGTTAGGCTTCATCAAATCAACCCATGTACCAGCCTCCATTGATATTGATTGTCTGGCCCGTGATGTAACCATTGCCCGCAAGCATTACGACGACGTCAGCAACCTCTTCGACAGTACCAAAGCGTCCAACGGGAATCATATCTGGCCGTGCGCCTGGATTCCGTGTAACCATTTCAGTCGCAATCAGGGCAGGAGCGATTGTGTTTACCGTGATTCCTTCTTTCGATAGCAGGGATGCATATGAATGTGTTAAGCCTATTAAGCCCGCCTTTGATGCCGCATAATGTGGGCCAACAACACCCCCAATCTGAGCGGCAACGGATGACATATTCACTATTCGACCCCAGCCTTTTCTACGCATTTCGGGAAGCACTGCCTGTGTCACGAGGAATGCGGACTTAAGGTTTGTTTCGATTATTTCATCCCAATCCTTTTCACTTATTTCCTGGATTGATTGCGGTCTCGCTATGCCTGCATTGTTTATTAGAATTTGCACCACGCCAAGCTTGTTCATGATGATATCCTTCATACGTGCAACGTCACTGCTCTTTGATACGTCGGCACGTATTGTTATGCACCGCGAACCACAGTCTTCCACTTCAGAAAGAACCCTGTTCGCTTCATTTTCACTTCTGAGGTAGTTCACTGCAATGTCAGCACCCTGCCGGGCAAGGGCAAGTGCGATCTGCCGCCCAATCCCACGGCTTCCGCCTGTAACCAGAGCAACCTTGCCCGTCAAATCTCCATCGTTACGCATATTATCCACTCTCCTCGAGTATGCCTTGATGCGGCCCAACGCTGGCGATAAGTTGCCAGAGGGCTTAAACGCACAGAACTTAAAAATGCAATCGAAACATACTAAAACGACACTTCTGAGTAAGCGGAACAATGTCTTTAAAGGTTTCATTTAATCCTGTATTAATTCCGACACGTGTTAATGAGGTTGTTAGTTTTTCATATAACTTCATCAAACTCATTTCTGTATTTAGCAATCCCAGAGACACCTTTCATGACTGATTCATCTATAATCATTACCATAAAAACATCATCTGGTACACCTTCCCACTGACATTTTAATCTAAATTTCGAAGCTCGTTCGAAACCAAAACGTGGATAATATTTTTCATGACCAAGTACAACCACAAAAGCGCATGAAATATTTTTTAGTATTCGAAGTCCTTCGTTTACAAGCATTGATCCAACACCTTTGTTTTGAAACTCTGGTAACACAGACATAGGAGCGAGGCCCATACCTTTGATAAAACCAGTTGGGATATCAATTGTCACTGGACTAAAGAAAATGTGTCCAATTATTTTATTATCTGAGACCGCGACTAAAGACAGAATATCTCTACATGATTCACGCAGTTTATTTACTATACGGCCTTCATCAGGCTGACCAAACGCTTGACCATTAACAATGCGTACTTCATCATAGTCATTCTTTTTTTCTTTTCGCATCTCAATCATTGATTTCTCCTTATGATTTCAATTGCTAAATTCCAACTTCGACTGTTGAGATTATATCAGATTTTGTATGTTCTTGTCGAATTAAAATCACAATAACTACAATTTGAATGTTTATTAAACCCATCATATCTTTTCCCACGGCGGCCTGATGTACCGGTACTCCTCACCATAGGTCCGAAACATATCGGCTGCCTCTACATTGTTTGTTTGATCCATGAATGTCTCAGCGAATGGGGTGTTGCAATCTTAATAATACCGTAGTGTTTCCAGAGCAACTTTAGATAGAAGTGTATAAGGGCGTCCTTAAGTCTTACGTCATCAAAACAGGCTGCTTATGAAACATATGCTATTCGATCAACAAAAAAGCGTACCGATTCATAGTAACATGGTAGTCTGGCAGAACGGCGAGAGGATAGCCGATCCTCTGCATCGTAGAATAAACGTCCACTCCCATAGCTTCAGGTGTCGGGCGCGAGGATCGAGGCTCGGTGCATTCCTCGCGGATGCCAGTGCATTTCTTGCACAGCCCGCAGCTGTCCATGAAAAGCAAGAAGGCTCTCTGATATCCGGCCAGGAAGACAGCGCACTCTATGTCAGTGAGGCCTCTGTTCACTTGTCGGGACCATTCGTGTCGGTCTTCCGGACTATCCACGGCTTTTGCGAAGTGGAAGGCTGCTGCTGTGTTATATTCGCTGAAGAATTGCCTGCACTCCGAAACCGAGGGCACGTTTGGCGGACAGGAAGCATTCCGACCATACTCACCACAACCGAACGTGCACTTCATCCGTACCCATTGTGCTACAACGATGTCCTTTGGATCGATCCATTTGAAGTCAGAGTAGTTGTGCTCCGAAAAGAGAGTTTCCAAACTGCAGATGTTTTCCATAAAAGTATACCTCCTTTACATCGTAGTAATCCGGGTCAACGCACTCAGCACGAGTAACGTCTAAGGTTGGAAATCACCCGCTTTTTCCTAAAGCGAAGCGGTGGGAAAAAGTTCTCTGGAGAAATAACATGAATATGAATTAATGCTACAATATTTTCTTCCTTATAAAATAATAATGTTTCTCCATCAATCAGACAATTATTGACCAATTCTAATATTTCCTTTATTGTTATTCTGTACAAGAATTCAAGAATATCGCGTGAGATCCATGACCCATACCAGCATGAGCCCATCATAACCATGACAAAAAAAGATAAGCATTTTTAAATGCGGGAGGTTGTTATGCATAGAATTCTGCAATCCTCAGTAATATACAGTGTCTTTTTACTGCTCTTTATTTTTATCGTTCCGGAACTGTCTCATGCTGTTATTGTTTCAAAAACAGGCGGTGATTATAACAGGATCCAGGACGCCCTCGACAACGCTGTGCCCGGTGACACGATTTATGTCAAAGAAGGGACTTACAAAGAGAAGCTCGAGTTTTACAGGGGAGGCTCCAGGGGAATGGGGTATATAGTTTTGAAAAATTACGAAAACGACAAAGTGGTGCTGGACGGCAGGGGGATCAGGGACGACAGTATGGTATATATAAACAATCAAAGCTATATCGTCATTCAGGGCTTTGAGATCATAAACAACCTTAACGTGAGGAACGGCGCTGCAATCATGATCGAAGGTCATGGGAGCAATATCGAGATCAGAAACAACAAGATCCATGAGATGCGCGGTCGCCAGGCAATGGGAATTACGGTTTACGGGACATCGTCAACACCCTATGAAAATATCATAATTGACGGGAATGAGATATTCAACAGCGAGCCGACAAAAACCGGGGCAATTCACATAAACGGTAATGTTAGAAATTTTAAAGTGATCAATAACAGTGTGCATGATGTCAACAATGCGGGAATCGATATTATCGGAGGAGAAACATGGATCAAAGGGTATTTCCCGCAGAACGGTCTTTGTAAGAACAATGTCGTTTACAGGACAAGGTCAAAAAACCGAAGCGATAAATTTGCCGGTATTCACGTGGACGGTGCAAGGGATATAACCATAGAGGGAAACCGGATCTACGATAATAACATCGGAATCGATATTGGTGCCTGGAAAAAAGGAGTCGACACCACCGGTATTATCGTCCGGCAAAATATTATATATTCCAATGACTATGATGGTATTTCATTCGGCGGGTATGCAAGAAGAAACGGAAGAGTAATAAACAGCGAATTTTATAACAACGTGCTGTACAAAAACCAGGTGGAAATGGGGTGGGATGGAGAACTGACCGGCCGTTTTGCTTCCAACAACGTGATTGCGAACAATATCATCTTCGCCGGGAGGCAGGGGATCATTTACGCCTCGTGGAACGGAGACGAGGGCAACACATTCGATAACAACTGCTATTATCGGCAGGCAAACTCCGAAAAGGTACCGTTCTTTGTAAATGATACTGGTTTTGAAGATTTTCGTGAATACCGGAGCTCGACATCCAGGGACAAAAATTCTATTTTCAGTGATCCGCTGTTTAACAATGAAAGCAGTCATGATTTTACACTGAAAAAGAACTCCCCCTGTATCGATACCGGTGTTGACATGGGGCTCGCTTATTCGAATGCCGCTCCGGACATAGGTGCTTTTGAGAAGGGACTGAATATTATAACTGAAAAAACCCCGGAAAAAGATCTTCCTGCGGAAAAACCCAAAAATGGGGAGTACCTTGAAATTGAAAACATCGCTTTCGGCAGCGTGTTTCCCGTGTTTTTTAAATATTACGATGAGCATCCTATTGGACATGCGACCCTGCGAAATAAAACCAGTTTTCCCGCAAAGGATATTGAAATAACCCTGTTTGTAAAACAGTACATGGACATACCTAAAAAATGCAAGGCCCCAAAAACACTAAAAGTCGGGGAACAAAAGGAGATAGGGCTGAACGCCCTGTTTACGAACGACGTGCTTAAAATCACGGAGGGAACAAAAGTAGCCGTACTTATAACTCTTGAGTATTCTATGGACGGGGCCGGCTACAAAGAGGAATACACGGAAACCATGAGGCTCCACAATAGAAACGCAATGACGTGGGACGACGGCCGGAAGGCCGCCGCGTTCGTAACCGCAAAAGACCCGGCTGTTCTCAGGTTCGCGAAAAACGCGGCAGGTGTGATCAGCAGGAAGGAATCCAGGGCAGTGAACAAAAACCTTTTAACTGCAATGGCCATGCACAAAGCGTTCTCTTTATACGGAATGAGCTATGTCATTGACCCGACAACGCCATTCAAAGAATTTTCCATAAGTAAAAAAGCTGTTGATTTTCTACAGTTCCCAAGGCAGACGCTTGAATACAGGGCCGGGGATTGCGACGACCTGTCCATTCTGTACAGCGCTCTTCTTGAATCCGTGGGCATAGAAACTTCTTTTATCACCATACCGGGCCACATACTCATAGCTTTTTCCCTGGACCTGGAACCCGACAGGGCAAGAAAGACACATATCAGGCCGGATGAGCTAATATTCATGGGTAAAAAGGTGTGGGTACCCGTGGAAGTTACGGCGCTTGACAACGGATTTTTAAAAGCGTGGGAAACAGGGGCAAAAGAGTGGCGTGAAGCCGTTTCTAAAGATAAAGAGGGGTTTTTTCCCATGCGTGATTCGTGGGCTGTGTACGAGCCTGTCGGGCTGCCCGGTAACGCGGTTCCTATATCCCCTCCCGCAAGGGACCAATTGACAGCATCCTATCTGGAAGAGGTTACAAAATTTATCGATAAAATAATATTGTCCAGGGTTGCCAAACTGCAGTCCGAAATTCATAAGAGCGAAGGGGATCCGAAATTTGTCAATAAACTAGGTGTTCTGTATGCCCGATACGGTTTAACTGATAAAGCCCAAAAGGAGTTCAACAGGCTGCTTTCAAAGAACGAATCCTATGTCCCCGCATTGTTGAACTTAGGAAATATATATTATATGGAAGACGACATGGAAAAAGCTCTTTCATACTATGAAAGAGCATACGTTTCAGAGCCCGGGAATCCGAAAGTAATACTCTGTATGGCCCGGGTAAATCATGAGCTTGAAAACTATGGCATAGTTAATAAATCGTACAATAAGTTAAAGGAGGCTGATCCCGACCTGGCGGCCCGGTATTTATATCTGGGATTGAAAGGCGAAGAATCAACACGGGCAGCTCACATGTCAGGCGTAAAGGACACAGTTTTGTGGGATGAAGAATAAAGATTTTATTACCAATACTCTCATTAACTTTTCATCAGGCATATATTTTATCACCAATAAAAATCTTTCTAAATCTCCTAAAATCTCAGTCATTATAGACGGAAAACAAAGGAGTGGCACCTCTTTTTTCTCTAATTCATTGCTGGAATGATGCTCTTCGTCGTGGCATGTCTATAGTGATTGTATAATTTTTAAATAAATTAAATCTTGTTAAAAGGAGGCAGAGTATGAAAAAAAGTGGATTGATCATAACCGCCATCAGGATAATTGTATTAGCGCTGGTTATTGCTGTTGTGTACTCGATTGATTTCCTCGGTTTAAAACTGGATATGTCCAGTCCCAAAGTAATATTACCAGTTCTAGTATTAGCGTTCTTACAATCAATCGTTATCAGCTATCCTGTTATACGTTCATCATGGCACGGATGGAAATTAATGCTTACCATCTTCTTCGTATATTACGGAACAACATTCTTCATGTCACAGATCGAAGCGATTGTATTCCTGCAGTATTTCGTTGACATTATCCCTGAAGGAACCATTCTCGGAACGTTCATCAATGGAGCAATTTCTACGGTGATTATTTCTCCCGTGGCATTGGCGATATATAATAAATTTAAATCTTCTGCAGTAGAACATTCCGCAGAAGATGCGAACAATATAAAACCACTTACTATGCCTACCGGAAAGTGGGTCTGGAAGATAGCCCTTATAGCGGTTATTTATATAATGATATACTTTATATTTGGGGCTTTAGTGGCAAAGCCTCTGGCAGGCAGAGCCTTCGATGAATACTACGCTAATCTTCAATTACCGGCCTGGATAATTCCGTTTCAATTCCTCAGAGGAGTCATCTGGACACTGATCACGGTGCCGGTAATCAGGATGATGAGAGGAAAGGTATGGGAAACAAAACTGGCGGCGGCTTTATTACTCTCCGTGTTGTTCTCATCACTGCTTATCCCTCCCAATGAGTTTATGCCTTCCGCCATTAGACTCGCTCATTTTGTGGAGACGTTGACATCCATGTTCATATTCGGATGGATTTGTGTGTGGATTCTTTATGGAAGAAAAATTAAAAACAAGAAATCGGCTGATTAAAAAGGGCGAGCAATGTTTTAATATCATGTTGAGGACAATAACCGCCCGGCTGACAAAGAAATTGAAGACTTTAATCCAAATAAATACTAAGGCTCGCATAACAACCATTTGTAAATCGGCTTAACTTTAATGACCTTTCCATGCATACTGAGTGTCTCTTCTTCATTGCGTGTAATGATTGTACCTGTACTTAAGCCCAACTCATCTATTGCTTCCAGAAGAGCAGTTAACTCTCTTTTCCGTACTGCGGAATCTGATAGGCTTACAGTAGATTGAATTAATATTATTTTATCAGCCCCTTCACGCAGTAAGAAATCAACTTCTTTTCCGCTTTTTGTAACATAGTAGAATATCTCTTTGCTATACCTTTTAAGGTGAATAAAGATGAGGTTTTCCAAGTATTTACCTTCATTTCTTGAAAAACGAAACGCAATTGAACTGACAAACCCATTATCGATGCAATAAACTTTTTTAGGGGCTATCAACTGTGTTTTAACGGAAAATGAAAATTTATTAACTGTAAATAAAAGATATGAGTCAGATAAGCAGCTAATGTACTTTTTTATGGTATTTACGCTTCCAACCTTAAAATAATTTTTTAATTTATTAAAAGATATAAGATTTCCTATGTTGCTTAAGAGAAAAAATGCAAGCTCTTTTAAAAGTCTGACTTCACTGATATTATATCTCACCGCTACGTCACGATATAAAATATCATTATAAGTTTGGTTAAGTATATCAGTAAGATGATAGTTTAAATATTCAGGCATACCCCCTTCAAATAGATAAGCTGCAAACTCTCTCTTGATGTTTACCTTTTTCTCAGTCCGGAAAAACGTATCTTTTGATACCTTTATATTTTTTAAATCAAGATATTCCGGAAAGGAGAAGGGATATAATTCGACATTTTGATAACGCCCTGTTAATTTTGTTCCGATCTCTCTACTGAGCATCGATGCGTTCGATCCTGTCAAATAAAACTTGTAACCCAGATCCATCATCCTTCTAACAAAAAGTTCCCATTGCTCTGCAGCTTGAATTTCATCGAATAGAAAGGCCTTTTTCTTCCCTCTTAGTTCCAGAAAAAGCTCATAGAGTCTATTAAAATCTTTAACAGTGAACTCCAATAGACGTTCATCTTCAAAGTTTAAAAAATAGTAATTCTCATTTGGAAAGTATCTATGAGCAATCTGCTTCAAAAGAATTGATTTGCCGCTCCTCCTTATTCCGGTAAGTATAACAGCATGGGGGATATCATTAAGCTTATCTAGATCAGCTATTTTTTAATATGGCATCAAGGTTTCAGGTTTAAAAGAATCCCCTCCGGGCCTGTGGCCTGAATGGGATGTCTACGTCAATGACCGGCTGGCTCATCCTGCCCAATCACTGCTTAGATCCGAAGAGGATGTCCTCGTCAATGACCGGCTGGCTCATCCGGTCCAGCCTATGCTTAGACCCTCGCTGCGATATCCCGCGTTATTTACCCGGACTCTTTAATCCTACAACGAATATCAGGTTGAGAACGATAGCCATCATAACCGTAGAGCCGATTGGGTTTCCAATAAAGAACTGTAGAAGCAGCGGAAGGGTTTGAGTCACATCCTGAGGGATAAAGACAAAGCAGATCCCGACGATCATGGAAAATCCGGCAATCAGCTTTTTGGTTTCAGTCATTTCCATGGCAAATATCAACTGAATGCCTACAAAAATAATCGTACCTAAAATGATTACCATAGCCCCGCCGTATATGGCTCACGGGATAACCGCGAAGAACACGGCGATTTTATAAAATACACCGATCCCGATCATAATACTGCCGCCGGCAACAATAAGGCTCCTGGCCCTGAACCTTGACAGGGACAGCACACCCAAGTTCTGGCTGAAAGAGGTACAGGGGATATTACCGAATAAAGTGGTAACAAGAGAAGCGGCGGTTTCTACAAATAATCCCCGGTTGGTTCTCTCTTTTGTAAGTTTCTGGCCCACAAGTTTAGCGGTGGCCTGGTAACATCCTATTGTGTCCGTGATGTTGCTGATTTCTGCTATAAACAGAATCAGCACGACGGGAATGAAGTTCCAGGTCACACTTCAATTCCGTTTTTTCTCCATAAAATCTTTGCCTCATCGATACACGTGCCTTTAACTTCCTCTTCGTCCACTGTGGTCATCCTGCCCTTTTCTACTATTAGCTCACCGTCAATTAGAACGCTCTCAACATCCCCTCCCTGGAATGTCATTGTAAAATAACCTATTACAGAGGCAGGCGTCACAGGGGAAGGTGAATCAGGTTTAATGAT
>SDBS01002067.1_pt1 | contig 20230 bp, 22 predicted proteins | sample 2277091 | NCBI WGS metagenome assembly SDBS01 (sample SAMN10404972, study PRJNA504765) | marine sediment metagenome | isolation source: marine sediment core GS10_PC15, 163 cmbsf | place: Arctic Ocean: Southern Knipovich Ridge | collected 2010 | reverse complement strand
TTCCTTCCATAAGTGAAAGAATATGAACATTTTCAGAAGCACTCATTTCATTGATTAAAGCATAATCTTGAAACACATATCCTAATTGTGTTAATCTATAATAATTTCTTTCTTCTTCTGGCAAATCAACCACATCAAGATTATTAATTGTATATGATCCTTTAGTTGGTTTATCAAGTAACCCAAGAATTCTTAACATAGTAGTTTTTCCACTTCCACTTGCCCCCATAATCATAATAAGCTCTCCTTTTTTTATTTCAAAGGAAACCCCATTTAGAGCTTTTACTACAATGCCGTTTGTATCATAATGTCTTGTCATGTCTTTTATTCTTATTATTGTCTTTTCTTTTTCCATTATCTTCCCCATATCGCCTCCAATATACTTTTTCTTGTCACAAACCATGCAGGTATAAATCCAGCAATAACTGACATGACGAACATTGTAAAAATACTGTTAATTATTAATCCTCCTTGAATCTCTGGAGTAAGTTTTATAGTTTCATAAAACATTACAGGATTTTTTGTAAAATAAAACATAAGTACAAAATACAAAATCAATCCAGCAAGTATCCCCATTAATACATAGAACATACTAATAAAAACATATGAAACTCTGATTGAATTAGGAGTAATTCCAACCGCTTTAAGAATACCAATTTCCCTTTTTCTATTCAAAGTATTAATATAAATAATAATAAAAATAAGGGCTGCTCCAACAATTAAACTAACATTTTTAGAAACAACATTTATCATGTCTATACTCTGCGTAGCTTGTCTTAAAATAGCGTCAGACTTTTCATCACTTGTAGACACTGGCTCTTTAACTCCTGCCCCAATTATTTTCTCTTTTACTTTTGCCGAATCAATATCTTCATCTAATCTTATAACAACGCTTGTTGCTTTGCTTTCATCAAGACCAAATACATCTTCAAGTTCTTTATAATGAACCAAAGCATTAAGGTCAACAAGCTCAAAAGTGCCTTCCATAATCCCTTTAACTTTATATGTTCTAACCACCTTATTACTATATGTCACATTAATAAGAGAACCGACTCTTACCCCCCCTAAATTATCATATATTTCAGAACCAAAATAACCTTCTACAAGCATTGCACCAATTATTATTTCATCCCGAGAAAGATCACCTAAAAACTCCCCTTCTTTTATAATATTAGGATAATTTGAAACACCATACTCCTCAGATGGAACTAGTCCGGTTAAGGTGGAGCCTACAACATTTTGTTTATATTGAATAGATGCTCCCACATCCAATCTTTTTGTTGCAGCCTTTATATCAGGAACTGCTCTTACTTTTTGCAATACATTATCAGCATTATTTATATAAGGATTCTCTCCACTAGGTTCAATAACAATATCTCCATAAGGATATTGCATAAAATTAGTAAACATACCAGAGATCCCCCCGATAAACGAAGGCAAAAACACCAAATTCATAAAAATAAGTGCTAAAACAAAAATAATAAATGCTAGAGTTTTCTTATTCCCTCTTTTTATAGAACTCAATGCACTAACAAATCCAACTCTAATATCATCGAACATGTTATTTTTTATACTTCTCTAATATCTCTCTTTTGAACTCTTCTCTTCTTCTTTCTTTTTTCTCTCTTTCTACTTTTGTTTCTTGGATTTTTTTAAGAGGTTTCTTAAGAGGTTTTTTAGGAGTTTCTTTTAATTCTTCTTTCTCTTCTCTACCAAAATTTTCTCCTTGCAATAATTGATGTATTGTTTTATCTTTTGTTCTCTTTGTTTTTACAAAATAATATATGCCCCAGCCAAAAACAACAAACACCAATATTACAATTATAATCGCTCCAACATTTGCATCTTTTTTTAATACATTAAGGTTTACATTTGTTTTTACCTCATTTTTTCCAAAATCATCATAATATAAAACAGTAACAGGAAATTCAAATTCCCCTGCTTCATCTACAATAAATGTTAAAATAGCTGGACCGTCTTCATCTGAATCAAGTGCCCCAATAAAAGATTGTTTTAATCCTTGAAAAGGATGGTCCATATAAACTTCTACTGATTTTGCAGTGCCTTCCCCGGTGTTTTCAATTCTCATGGTTAATTCAACTGTTTCTCCTTCTCTTGGAAGCACTGGATTGGTTTTAAGAGAAGCAATACCTAATTCTGCTTTATCACCTATAACTTCAAAAGTTATATTGTAATTTCTTACTGCTTCTCCATACATAAGCTTTGTTTTAATTACATATGTTCCCGGACTAGCATCTTCATTTACTTTCATATGATATGTAATAAATCTCTCGCTGTTTGCATAATTTAATTCAGGAATATCAATAGTCAAAGGCTCTTTAATACTAATATCTGTTGGAGGATTTAATAATTCAAAATAAACAGTTCCTGGATTATCACTATCGCAATTTTCAATTTGTATTCCAACTGTAAACTCTTCTCCAACTTCAATTGAACTAGGACTAATATCTGAGACTTCTGCAGTTACACAAGAAGCAGCATTTATAAATGCTATCAAGAATAAAAACAGTACAAATATAAATATTATCTTGAAATTCATTTTACCTCTTTTATCTTTTAATAAGTAAGAGTTAATTTATAAATTTAACTTAAGAAAACACAATCAAATCATTTCCACATTCATTTTACCAAGTTCTTGTTCTAATATACTAATTAATTCTTCTTTACTTATTTTTAGTTTTTCGTGTATTTTTTCTTCTTTAATATTCTCTATTTTTAGAGTATCAATCTCAAGACAAACCTCTTTTATTTTAGAATGTACTTCTTGAGTTTCATCTTCCTTAATCCCTCTTTCATGATTTGAGATTTCTTCTATTTTAGTTCTGATTAAATTGACTTTTTCTAGAATTATATCATTGTTTAGTTTAGCTTCATCTAAAAAATCAATTATCATTTTACCATGGTCTTTTTCAAAATTTGTATAAAAATCTTCTTTATGATTTTTTAATATATTCATTTGTTCTGGGTTTATATGGAAAAAATTAGCTAGAGCCTTAAAATCAAGAAGTTGCTTTAATTCTAGAATATTCTTTTTTGACTCTTCTCTAAGAAATTCAATCTTTTTCTGTTTAGCTAAGTTCTCTAAATAAGCAGAACCAGTCTTGATTTCTTCTATCTTTTGCTTTAAGATTCTATTTTCTTCTTCTTTTTCACTTATTTTTTTATTTAAAGATACTTTTTTCCCAATAGTTGTATTTAGAATATTATCAATTGGATTAATATTTTGATATTTTGATTTAATTTGAGAAATTGTTTTAAAAAAATCTACAACATCTTTATTTTCTTCATATGTTTTTAATAATTCCTTAGAAAAAGCCCTTACACTTTCTCTTATGCTTGCCATTTCTTTTCCAATCAATATAGTAGCTCTTTCATAATTCTTATGTGAGCCTTTGTTAAAATCAAAAAAAATCTTATTTACCTTTTTCATAAATTCTTCAAACTTATTAGTTTCTAGATTGTCTAAATTTTCTAAGAGATTTTCAACTGCCCTAATATAATCTTTTCTACTATTATTTACAATTCCCTTAATATCCTCTTTTTCTTTTTTTGCTTCAACATCAAAAGATTCTAAAATAACTATCTTTTCTCTAAGCTCCTTAGTGAACCTTTCAATTTTCTCCCTAATTATAATAAGTATTTTATTCTGTTTAATCTCATTTTCTTTAATTTTATTCTCAATCCAATTTTCAATCTCAGAAAAAGTGAGCTTTTCAATAGCAATTTCTTCAACTTTATTTTCCTTAACTAGTTTTTTGAATAAATCAAATATTCCCATGCTTTCTTTCTAGAAATCTACATATTTAAATTATACGCCCACTCAAAGAAATCAATCAAACCAACCTAATTTCTTGTTCTTAGGTAATTGTTTTATTGCATATTCGCATTTGTATGCATCAGATTTATTTTTACAAGATTTCACTCGAAGAATTTTCCTAAAACCTTTTTGGTAAACATATTTGCTCCCTTTTCCTTTTGCATGTGTTTTCATTCGAACATCAAGGTCATTTGTTACACCAGTATAAAACGAACCATCTTGGCATTCAAGAATATAAACATGCCATTTCTTTTCCATTATGCTTTGATATTTCCTAATTGCCAATCTTTTAAAATTGCTCTTGCAGTTCTATCAAAATTAACTTCTCCACCTTTTTTTAAGAAACCTTTTTTCTTACCTATTTTTTCAATTAAATCTTCTGCATCTTTGAATTTAATTTTATAAAACTTTTCCAATTCTTTTTTATTGGTTTTAACAATTTCATTAAGTGCAAGTTCTGGATCTTTAACTTGATTATATGATCTACCCCCTAATTTTACATGTTGAGCAATTTTCTCCTCATTGGTCATAGAATATTCATCAAAAGGAATAACTCCTGGAGAATCTAATAAATGTATGTCTTCTGTTAATCTTAATTTTTGAATTCCTTTTGTAAAACCTGCTTCTGATCCTGTTTTTGCAGAATTTCTTCCAATTAAAAGATTAATCAAAGAACTTTTTCCTGTATTAGGATATCCAATAACTCCTACTTGAATACGATTATATTCTCCTTCTTTTCTTATCTTCGCTGCTTCAATCTTAATCTTATCTCTTAGTTCAGCAATACCTTTTTGAGTTTTACATGAAACAAAGACTCTAGGATTAAATCTTTGATCTCTCTTCATAGTAAGATCAGACTTATTTAAAACATAAATTATCTTTTTACCTTTATTCTTAACTAATTTCTCAAGATCTTTATTTTGCATATCTTTTGCAAATCGTGCATCAAGAATTTCTAAGATAATATCTGATATGTCGATTACTTTCTCTAACAATAAAGGATATTTACCTCGTTGCTTCTTAATATTCTTTAATCTTTTAGTAGAACGTGCTTGTCGTTTTGTTGCCATAAATTGTTAAAGAATTAAGTGTTTATTAAATAAACGCTCAACCGAGAATTAAGATTTTAAAATCTTTCTAAATCACGTCTTAAAAGATCCCTACATTCTTCACTTATTGACATTTTTTCTTCTTGTTCATGAATCATTTCAATTAATTTCTGCTTACTTAATTTTTCTAATTCAATTTGACTTGTTTCCATACCTTATTATAGAATTTGAACTTTATAAAACTTACTATTTGTCACTACTCTAAAAGAACAATACGCCCACGCCGAGAAAAGGTTTATAAATCAAGTTTATTAAATTATATTATGGATTGGGAAAAATGGTATCATTGGAAGAAGCGTAGACTTATTGCTGTTGTATTATTTATTGTAGCATATATAGTAACAATTCCTATAAGAGGTTATGAGTTTCTTGATAGATTTGTTGATACAACCCAGGGAGTTCCTATATTGGCACATTTAATAGTAATTCTTGTTGGGGTGATTGTTCTATTGATACTTATGAAGATAATTGAAGTTATTGTAAAGAAATCTATTCTAGATAAAAGTCACAAGAAGAAAAAGTAACAATACGCACACGCCGAGCACTATATTTCTAAGTCATTAGGATATTTATCAAGATAAGCACCCGCTATATCTTCTTCCACTAATATAATGCCCTCACCCTTAGCACCAGTTGCAACAATATAATTATTACTTGTCCAAGCTACTACTTTATCTTGATCATTCAATACTTTTTCTCCTTTATATTCGCCTAAAGTTAGACGAGTATTTTTAATCAAAAGCCAACTAATTGAATTTTCCACATCTTTCTTATTATCAAATGGACAAACCATCCCCATGTTTTCTCCCCCCTCTTGGGATAGATATTGTGCTGCACAGCACTTTACTATTTCTTTTTGTTCACCATCTTCTGAATAAACTGGAACTTGTGCTTCTTTAAAACCATATAAAGTTTGATTATATTCATAATCCCCGATATTTTTCTCTATAAGTAGTTTAGAACACTCTTTAATCTCAGGAGGTTTTGGTTCACCACCAAACAATTTTCTAAACCAAGCAATTATTTTCTTCATTAAACCCTCACTTATACATTCGTCAGAAACACAAACATTACTTTCACACTCAAAACTATTATCACAGGTTCCTGTTTTTGATTGGTCTATAAATTCATTATTATCTGAGCAATATCCCCCCTCTTTTCTATATCCTATTGGATAACACTTATCTTCTAATTCACAGCCAGTACAAATATAGAAAACTTTTTCATCTGGAATTTCTTCTGGCTCTTTTTCCCCTTCTTCTTCAGGCACACAATTTCCGAGCCCACAAGGTACTGGTTCTGGCTGCTCAAGACTAAGTTCTGTTGTATCTTCAACAATCCCGCAAGAGCCAATTTCTTTTGTATAAGCATTAAATATACCTTTTGTAACCCCGCCAGCTGGCTTTTCTGCTGTTCCAGTATGTCTAAAATACCCATCTGCACCTGTTTCCTGCAAATCAGGAGAATGCCACATGTTATCATACATCTTAACATAAAAAGGATAGTTTGGAATAGGATTTTCTTGCGAATCGAAAACCCCTACTTCAACTTTAAAGGAGTCTCCAGCAGAATAAGTAGTCTTATCAAAATTTATCTCTATACTAGCTGCGCATACTGTAGGAGCTATCTCAGACTCTTCTGTTGACTGGGTTGATTCTGGTTCAGGCTCTCCCTCCTCCCCACTAATAATTTCAATCTCTGCAATATCTTCAACAACTCCACAAGAGCCAGATTCTTGTGTATAAACCTTGTATTTAGATTTTTTAACTCCGTTAGCTGACTCTACTATTGCTGTGCTAGTCTGTCTAAAATATCCATCTGCACCTGTTTCTTGTGAAAATGGTGTATGCCACATAGTATCATAAATTGTAACATAAAAAACATAGTTAGGAATATGATTTCCTTGTGAATCAAAAACCTCAGTGGTTATTTCAACCAAATCCCCTGCATGATAAACATCTTGATCAAAACTTATACTTATACTTGTTGCACACACTTCGGTTTCTGTTTCATTAGTAGTTTCTGTTTCGTTAGTTTCATTAGATTCAGCACTTACAAGATTAATAGAAAGAATAAAGACTAATAATATCCCAATTACCACCCACTTTTTCATGTTTATATTAAAATAGGGTCATATATAAAATTATCCAAAACGCCCACGCCTTTAATTTCTAAGATATATTTCATGAAGATATGTGAATGTAGGATTAACCTTTATAATTCTATATTTTAGAGCGCCTTCTTTTACATAATAAATTTCTTTAAAATGATTTGGAAAAGAAATTTTTTTAATAATTTCATTTGAATCGTTAGAAGTCAAATCTATTTTTAATTTTTTAAGAGTCCCATATCCTTTTTCTATTTGAGGTAAAAGACCCTCTTCGAAAACTTTTTCTAACTTTTCATCTTTTTCAGAGAAATGCTTTTTTTTGAAAAGTCTCATGATAAACATGAAATTTCATTGAAATTTGAGTATAAAAGAATTATTGTGATAAAGAGATACGCCCACGCCGAGCACTTAGAATAAATTTATTTATCTTGATATTGAAATAGTATATTAGACTACAGAAATGCTTTTAAAAAAGATTTTGTTAAGTTTATTTATGACAGATTTTTTAAGTCAAAGTCAAGCAAGAAGATTAGTTGATGAATATATAGAAAAAGGAGACAAAGTTTATTCTACTCAAGAAATTTTAAAATCTGGAGCAATTCCAAGACTTAAGGAATATATAGTAAGGCCTGGAAAAGTATCTGATTCTATTTTTGGTGGAAAAGGAAGTTTTACTGAGAAATCAACAGGCAAATTAATAAAGTTTGAAAATCCGCCTCTCGAAACAAAAGAGGGACTTCCATTAAGATTAATGGTAAGAACCCAAAGAATATCTACTCATGATATTACTAGGGGAGAAATTCCATTTAAAGATCAAATATTAGCATCAAATCATAATTATATGATAAGAATGCTTAGGGATTATATTGGAACATCTCAATTGGAAGTTGAAGGGTTAAAAGATAATTCTACTGTTATTGCTGCAGAGAATTTAGTACAAATTCCTTTTGAAAATGTGCTTAGAGGTTATATGGCTTTTAGCACGACAGATACTAACATGGGAAAACAATATTTAACTTTAGGTGTTAGAGATTTTGGAGGGCATAGGCTTCCAGAGGGATTAGTAGCAGGTTGTAAATTACCTTATATAATGGATACTCCTTCTACAAAGTCTGATGAACATGATGAAACTGTTTCTCCAGAACAATTATTTGAAATGGGTGTTTGCATCCCAGAACAATATAAACAAATAGTAAATAGTTCTTTGTTTGCTTTTGGAATGGTTTATCAATTTCTAAAAGGTAAAGGATTGATGGCAGTTGATACAAAAACAGAGCATGGATTCAATACAAAAGGACAAATAGTTTCTCAAGATGAAATTTGGACAATGGATTCTTCAAGATTTTGGAAGATTGATGATTATAATGAACAATTTTCTCTATTTTCTAAGGGAGATAAAGAAGGGCTTGAAAAATATATAAGAGAAACACAACCTGGAATTAAAGAGGAGGATTTTATAGTAAATGGAGAAGTAGTCGTAACTCCAAGGTCTTACTCAAAAGAATTTGCAAGAGGATTTTCAAAAGGAGAAGAAGGTTACACAGATGAGCAAAGAGCCAAAATAGCAGTTAGATATATCGAAGGGATACAACATTTATTAGGAAAAAGATTTGAACCAGAGAGGGGATCAAGCAAAGAAAGAATTGTTTCTGGATTAGAAAAGATCGCCACGCAATTAGTAGCTTAAAATGTCAAAAGATAAATATCAAGAACCTTTAGTCAGCAGATATACTAGTAAAGACATGCAATATATTTTTTCTGATAATTTTAAATTCTCGACTTGGAGAAAATGTTGGACTGCTCTAGCAGAAGGGGAAAAAGAGCTAGGGTTAGATATAATAAAGTCAGAAATGATTAATGAATTAGTAGCCGCACAAAAAACAATAGATTATGAAATAGTAAGTGAAAAAGAAAGTAAGATTAGACACGATGTCATGGCACATGTTTTTGAGTATGGAACACACTGCCCAACTGCAAAAGAAATTATTCATCTAGGTGCCACTTCTCAGTATGTAGGTTGCAATACAGATTTAATACAGATGAGGGAAGCAACAAATCTAGTAGAAAGAGGATTAGTCAATGTTATTTCTAATCTTTCAGAAATAGCAGAAAAACATAAAGGATTAGTCACTCTTGCATTTACTCATTACCAACCTGGGCAACCAACAACAGTTGGAAAAAGAATGACTGTGTACATACAAGATTTATTAATGGATCTAGATACTATTCAATCACTTGAATTTAAAGCAAGAGGAACAAAAGGCACAACAGGGACACAGGCAAGTTATTTAGAATTGTTTGATGGAGATTATGAAAAAGTCAAAGCCTTAGATAAATTAGTTTCAAAAAAACTAGGTTTTAATGATGCCTTCTTTGTAACAGGACAAACTTACCCTAGAAAATTTGATACTAAAGTTGCTGAAGCTCTTGCAGGGATTGGAGTCTCTTTGTATAAATTTGCAGGAGATATTAGACTATTGTCTAATCAAAAAGTAGTTGATGAACCTTTTGCAGTAGACCAAACAAGTAGCAGTGCAATGCCTTACAAAAGAAACCCTATGAGGAGTGAAAGATTATGCGGATTAGCAAGAAAGCTAACAGGATTAGTTCCTAATTTTTATAACACTGCTCAAAACCAGTGGCTAGAAAGAACACTTGATGATTCTGCTATTAGAAGAATGGACATCCCTCAAGAATTTTTGTTAACTGATGCTATACTTATACTTGCAAATAATATCACCAATCAGAATGTAGATTCAAAAAAAGGAAGACCTCTAACGTTTTATCCAAATAGGATTAAAAAATTACTTAATGAAGAACTTCCATTTATGGCAAGTGAAGCAATACTAATGGATCTAGCAAAAAAAGGATATGGCAGACAAGAAATGCATGAGATAATTAAAAATCACTCTGTCCAAACAGCAATAGCAATAAAAGAACAAGGAAGTGATAATGATTTATTTACTAGGTTGGGAAAAGATCCTAACTTCCCATTATCTGAACAAAAACTCAATTTATATCTAGAAAATTCTCAAAGATTTTCAGGAGCAGCAGAAACCCAGACAGAAGAATACCTAGAAGAAGTTGTAAAACATATATTAGAGAACAATAAACATTTAATAGGGAAGACGACTACAGAAATAAAGGTATAAAATGAGCATAAGAAAATTAAAAGGTGGAGTAACTGATAAAATTCCAGTAGAAAATGTTCTTGTTAGTGTTTCTGACAAAAGTGGTCTGGAAAAGTTAGTCCATGGATTGATTGGTGTTAATCCAAATATAAAATTTATTTCAACAGGAGGAACTTATAGAAAACTCAAAGATATTTTATCTGATAATCATACTAAATATTCTTACGAAAGCAATCTTATTGAAGTAGCAAAATATACTGGTTTTCCTGAAATGCCAGGGGATTTAGTTAAAACACTTCACCCAAAAATTCATGCAGGCCTTTTAGGAGAAAGAAATAATCCAGAACATCATAAATATCTTGCAGAAATACTTGATGGAGGGCTATTTATTGATCTAGCTGTTGTGAATCTTTATCCTTTTAAAGAGATTATTGGAAAAATAAAAGCAGGAGAGATAGATAAAAATACAGGTAAACCTTATAATTTTGAATCAGCTAGAGGAAATATTGATATTGGCGGTCCAGCAATGATAAGAGCTGCTGCAAAGAATTTTCCAAGCTGTGCTGTTGCTAGTGCACCTTCTCAATATGAAAATATTATAGAAGTAATAAAAAATAATGATAGTTCAACAACTTTTGATATTAGGTTACAATTAGCAAAAGAAGCATTTAAAACAACTGCAGAATATGAAAATTCTATTACACTATATTTATCTAAACCAGAATCATCTCTTGAAAATGTTAGAAAGGAGTATAATTTTGTAGAATAAAAATGGAAGAACCAAAAATTGATAAAGAGAGAAGAAAACAGTATAGTACAAAAGTAGAAGAAGATCTTCCAGATATATTAACTTTTCCTGAATTTAAAAAAGATTTATCTTTACGTTATGGTATAAATCCTGGAGGACCTGCTGCTTTTTATTCTGAACAAGGAGCAACTGGACCTAATATGGCAAACTTTATAGTCTTACAAAAAGGATCAAAAGGACTTGGATACATTAATGTTGGCGATATGGATGTTGGTCAGAGTCTTGTTAAATTATTACATGATGATTATCCTGGAATGGCTGCTTATTGTATTATAAAACATGAGATGCCTTCTGGAGTAGGTATTGGTCAAGACATGAAGACTGCTTATGAAAATTCTGGGAGTGATCCTTTATCTAGTTTTGGAGGAGTTCATGTGTGTTCACAAGAAGTTGATGATGTAATAGCCACAGAACTTATTGATAAATTCAAAAATGTGGAAGTTATTTATGCTCCTTCATTTTCTTCAAGTTCTCTTGAAATACTCTCTCAAAGAGAACCACTAAGAGTTGTTCAAATGCGAGACATAAACCAAGATTCTATTGATAATGGACTAGAATATAAAAGAGTTAAAGGAGGTATGTTAGTTCAACCCTATTGGGAAACAAGAATACATACAGCTAGTGATTTAGAATGTGTTTCAAAAAAACAGCCCACAGATGATGAAGTAAAGGCAGCTTTATTTAATTGGAAAGTTGCAGGATTTACAAGATCAAATGCTGTTGTTATCGGAACCGAGGAAAGAACTCATGGTATTGGATCTGGTCAAAGAAGTAGAATTGATTCAGCATATAATTCAATAAGATTTGCAAATGGAAGAGATGGAACAAACCCTAGTTTTGGTGCAGAAGGCACTTTTATGGCTTCAGATGCTTATATGCCCTCAACAGACGTTGCAGAATTAGCTGCAAAATCAGGAGTAAAAGGAATTATATTTCCTTTAGGTTCTATAGCAGATAAAAAAGTAATTGAAGTTGCTAATGAAAAAGGTCTAGTATTACTAGCAACAAGAAAACCTGGAGAAGATTCTTGCGAAAGATGTTTTACACATAGATAATTCTAATACGCCCACGCTGTAAGCATGGCAGAAATAAGAACGCCTTGTTTTATATAATAAATATAAGAAGAGATGTTTATATATTTTTTGAAATAATTAAAATTATTTTTTCAAATACAATTAAGCTTTGGTTCTATAAAACAAATTGTTTATTTCATCAAAGGTATAACCTATCTTGCTCATTATTAATTAATTGATTATTCTCTTCGATAATTATATCCTCTGGATAACCAGGATTTATCCTGAGTCCTACTTCATTATTCTCAATTCTATTATTTCTAAGTATAACTTTTTCCCCTTCTTCCCCCTCATACTTTGAATTGTCTAGGAAAAGGAAGGCATTTGTAAGTTTTTCAAAAACATTATCTTCAATAATTGGATATGTATTTTTATATACAACAATACCAACTCCTCCTCTCGGAGGATCTGGCTGTATCTCTGGATTTTCCAGATGGAAATAATTTCCCTTGATTAAAGCAGAACCACCCGCATAATCAATTCCTTCATGGCCACAATTATAAACATCATTATTTAATATCTGCGGACTGAGTTGATTAGAATGGCCAATACAAATACAACATGTTAAACTATTTCTAATAATATTATTAGATATAACAACATCAGAACCCTGTTGGATACCAATATTTCCCTGGGCATATTCAACAAGCGCATATTCTAATCTTCCATGGGAAATATATAATCCATGCCAGTCATGAGTTGTAGGATTTTCACTCTCAGAAGTAAAAATAATTTTATTATCAGGTGTTCCAACTGCATTTAATGTTCCTCCAATATAAATAGTAATTTTTTCTTTTTCATAAAGAGGAGGATCCTTAGGAAAATATATATCTGTTATGGGTTGATCAGTACCAAAAGCATGATTTTGATCATCAGTTAAAGCTATTTTAATTAAAGTTCCTGGAAGTATTGTTAAAGTTACATCCGGATTTACATCTACATCTCCAGTGACATAGATTGTCCCACCCCATACCTCATCTTTATTTAAAACACCACTTTTTATACAATCATCTGCACATGTATCATATGTCTCTCCTGTTTCGCATATTCCATCACCACAACAGGGAATTATCTGAGAATAAGAACAACTATCATCAATACAGTCCTTAGTAAAACAACTCTTATCCAAACAATCTTCTTTAACCTTACATTCTTTTTCTTCACTAAAATAAAAGTATCCAACTACACTCAAAATAATTACAATTCCTATGATTCCAATTATCACCCACTTTTTCATAAAAATAACAAGAAAAAGAACTTTAAAAAATCATCTTAAAGAGGACGTTCTCAACTTCACGCCCACGCCGAGCACTTAGGATTAGTTTAACGCCCTTACTTTTTATCTAATATTATTAAGGAATTTGGCTTTTTTAAAAGTTGGCTGCAATTCGGGGGGAGGAATTAATTATTATTCTAATCAAATTTTTTCATTTAATTCCTTTAAAATTTTTCTTTGCTTTTCTTCTGTTTCTGTAATTCTCTCTTGTTTTTTCTCATAACTTCCCCAATTTTCAATTGATAACTCTTTCATTCTGTTTAATGCACGTTATATCTAATTCAGAATTCGGGCTAAAAGATAGAAACCGAAAGATTTATTTTATTATTTTTAATAATTTTTCAATATCTCTTTCCAACAAGTTTTTAACAACTGCTCTATGTTTCTCAAGTCTTTCTGCATCAGATAAATAACTGATTCTATCAAAAAATCCTTTTGGTTTAAGAATTTGTTCATATCTTTCAAGAACTTCAGTTGATTTAGAATTATATTTATTATAAAGTTCTTGTGCCATAGGCATTGCTAAAGACGGTACATTATCAAATTCTAAAGCTCTTGTTCCAATATTCATTTTAATTCTCCTTAAATATAGAATAAATATTATCTTTATAAAACTTTCTTATTTGTATTAACTTAAGAGTAACAATACGCCCACGCCGAGAATATAGAATTTTGTCCAAATCAATGGGTGTTTTTTTTATTATAATTAGTAAAATGAAGGGATGTTTAAGTAATTTTCTTCTTTAAGATATAAATCTTTAAATAAACCTAATATAATTTTATTTTATGGAAATTATGAGGAGAATCTTAGAAGAAAGTTATCAATTGTCAAAACCCTTCATTTTTGCATTAACAAATAAAAATCCTGAAAGTGCACATGATTTTATTATCAATAAAGCAAAATATCTTAATGAAAAAAATTTAGATAAATTTCTATTTGATTGTTCAGCAAATAAAAACTATTCTGGTTTTGAAATATCCTCTGCTGCAGGATTCAATAAAAACGGAGATATTTCCCCTTTATTTTTAAAATATCTTGGTTTTGAGAGAGTTGTGATTGGAACTGTTACTAATAGTTTTTGGGAAGGAAATCCAAAACCTTCAATTATAAGATACCCTAAGACAGAATCTCTTGTCAATTGGATGGGGCTTCCTGGAAAGGGTTCAAAAAGAGTAGCAGAAAAACTTCAGAGTTATGGAGAACATAATGTCCCATTAACAATTAATTTAATGTCCACTCCTCAAAAACAGGGAAAGAAATTAATTAAGGATTTGGAAAATACAGTCCTTGATTTGAGAAATATAAAAAATGTAGATAGATTTGAACTAAATATTTCTTGTCCAAATACTCACAACAAAAATGGAGAAATAGATTCTCGAAGTGAATATCAAAAACAACTTGGGGAAATGTTATATGCAGTTGAAGAATTAATTTTATCTTCTCAGGAATTATATTTGAAAGTCTCTCCTGATTTAGATTTTGAAGGAGTTGAAGAAATTCTTTCTGTAATTAAAGATCACAAAGTCAAAGGAATTGTATCTACAAATACTACTACAAAACATAACCCTATACATATTCCAAATTCCCCTGGCAAAGGAGGGGCAAGTGGAAATGCTGTTTATGAATCTTCATTAGAAGTTCAAAAGATATTTAATAAATTTAAAGGAGATAATCTAAAAATTATTGCATGCGGGGGAATAGATTCTGTTAAAAGATTAAATGAAAGATTAGGAAATGGAGCAACAGAAATTCAAATTTATACTCCTTTAGTTTTCAAAGGCCCAAAATTATTAAGAAAGTTAAAAGAAAATAAAAAAAACACCTTTTCTATATAAATCTTTAAAAAGAAAAAGAAATTATCTTGAGTATGAATAACGCAAGGAAATTAGAATTACAAAAAGAAAATATCCTATTATTGGCTGAACAGGGAGAGCCAAAATTTACTGAAACTTTTTTTCCTTATACTTCTGGACAAATAGGAAATTATTTTATTCAAAGCATAGCTATTGAAAATAATGGCGTTTCTTATACAAAAGCTATTAATTCTATAAAAGAAATCATTGAAGGAACTATTGGAGTAAAAGGTTTTGATGTAATTTCTGGAGGAGAAACAAGAGATTGGGATTTTTCTAACCCTGTTGCAGTTATGATGCAAAAACCTCATACAAAATTATACAAAGATAAAAAACCAGTCGGAGCAAAAGTAAATGGAAAAAGTTTTGTTCATGTGGCAGACCTTAATAATGAAGGTTCTTCTATGAGAGATTTTTGGTATCCTCAAATTAAAAATAATGGGGGAATAATGACTCATGCATTTTTTTATATTGATAGATTAGAAGATGGTGTTGAAGAATTAAAAAAATTAGGATTGGAATCCCATAGTGTGATTCCTTTTGATTCAAATGCTTGGCAATTTCTTATTGATTCAAAAAAGATTTCTCCTGAAGTATATCAATCTTTAAATGAAAGACTTGAAGATAAAACTGCTTGGGCTCACGATGCTTTAAGAAAACATACATCACATTTAATTGGGTTGTTAAAAGATTCTTCTACAAAAGCAAAAGGAGAAAAAATTCTTAATGTAGGATATCCTGAAATAAAAAATGAAATAGTATCAAAGATGGAAAATCTTGGATATGTTCATAAATTTGAATAAAATGAGTTTAACAGAAAAAGAACAAAAAGCAAGAGAAATGGTTTGTTTACCTTTGGATGGTTTAGAAAGTTTGCATGATGTAAAAACAAGAGTAGAAGAATTAAGTCCTGTTGTAGGATTATTTAAATTTGTTTGACGCCCACGCCGGGAATCGAACCCGGGTTGCATCCGTTCTGCGGATTTTGTACTTATCCCAATAAAGGGAAGGTAGTGCGGTAGGAAACCGTTAGGTGTCCTTCGCTCCGCGACAGGGATGAGTCATAGCCGTTAGACCACGTAGGCATATAAAAGAAACCACGGTTTCTCTTATGACACTTCCCTTAAGTTAGGGTCATGCCTGATGATTATCTATATAAAAATCAATTTTTAAACTTTACTCTCTAAGAACAACTTTGTATTTCTTGTCAAATCTTCTTTGTTTTCTAAATTACACATAATTTATTTCTTTAAGATATTCTACTATATTATTACCATATCTTTTAAACTTTGACCATCTTGTTTTCCATATAGCCCCTCTAATTAATTTTCTTGCATGTCTATAAGCACTTTTATTATGTTCTTTAAGAGATTCTAAGAAGGGATCAGGATTTCCTTCTTGAATTTTTCCAAATCTTCTTCCTAACCAGGTTGTAGTAAAAGGCCAACCTTCTAATTCAAAGTCCTTTAATGCTATATCAAGACTCGTCATTTTCCCTTCTTAATAACCTTCTTTCCACCCATATACTTCCATAATGCCTTGGGTATCTTTATACTGCCGTCTTTTTGTTGATTATTTTCCATAATAGTAACTATTGCACGTGAAGTCGCAATAACAGTATTATTCAGAGTATGAGCATAATATCTTTTCCCTCTATCTTCAATCTTAACATTTAATCTTCTAGCCTGAGCTTCTTCCATGTTTGTTAATGAAGTAATCTCAAAGTATTTTTTCTGTCTTGGACTCCAAGCTTCTAAATCACAAGATTTTGCTTTTAAATCTGCTAAATCACCTGCACAACATTCTAAAACTCTTACAGGAATTTCTAATTTCTTAAAAAGATCAACTGAAAATTTTAACATCTTATCATACCACTTGTAAGAATCTTCTGGTTCACAAATCACAACCATTTCTTGTTTGTTGAATTGATGTGTTCTATAAATCCCTTTTTCATCAATTCCATGACTTCCAATCTCTTTTCTAAAACACATAGAATATGAAGTTTGTTTTATTGGAAGTTCACTTTTCTTAATTGTTTTATTTATAAATTGACCAATCAAAGGATGTTCAGAAGTAGCAATCAAATACAAATCTTCTCCATCCACTTTATAAGCCATTTGCTCAATCTCTGCATTAGAATAAACTCCACTAAGAATTTCTTTTCTAATCATTAAAGGAGGTTCAATATATTCAAAATCTTGTTTTACCATGTAATCTCGCGCAAAGTTTATCAAAGCCATACTCAGTAAAGCCAAATCTCCTTTAAGAAAATAAAATCCTTTTCCAGATGTTTTTGTAGATGTATCAAAATCAAGCATTCCTAAAGCTTCTCCTAATTCAACATGACTTTTCACAGGAAAATTAAATTTCTTAAGCTTGCCAATTTTTTTAATCTCTTTATTTTCTTTACCAGAAGGAACACTTTTATGAACTATATTTGGAATCTTGTGCATAATTTCTCTAATTTCTCCCTCGAGTTTTTTCCTTTTAACTTGAGATTTCTCAATTTTTCCTGGAATAGCTTTTGCTTTTTTAATTAAACTTGAAGCATCTTTTTTCTTTTTCTTAGCCTGATTAACTTCTTTAGAGATCTTATTCCTCTCACTCCTTAATAAATCCTCATCATATTTTAATTTTCTCCACTCTTTATCTAACTTCAAGATTTTATCAACAAGAGGAAGTTTCTCATTTTGATGTTTCTTTTTTATATTTTCTTTAACTAAACCAGGATTTTCTCGAATAAGTTTTATATCAATCATATTCTCATTAAAGAAATATTATATTTAAATCTTCTCCAAACCTTTAAAAATATCATTTACTCTATAATTCCATTGAGGTGAATCATGGCTGTTGGAGAAGGGCTTGTAGAAGCTTATAATTTATTCATAGAATCTTTACCACAGTGGGCACAGAATTTTATCTCATTTTTCTTATTAGCTCTTTTAATTCTAATATATGCTATATTTATTTGGAAATTTTATAGATGGATTTCTACTAAAAATCTTTTAGAATTAAATCTTAATAAATACAATACATCTAAACATCCTGCAACTGCAAAAATGCTCGCAGGTCTCTTTTATCTTTTAGAATACATTATTATTTTACCTTTTTTAATCTTTTTTTGGTTTTTAATATTCACGGTATTTTTATTATTATTAACTAATAATCTACCTGTAGGAACTTTATTGATAATCTCTGCAACAATTATTGCCGCAATTAGAATGACTGCTTATTATAACGAAGATTTATCAAAAGACCTTGCCAAACTTGTTCCATTTACTTTATTAGGTGTTTCAATTGTTACTCCTAATTTCTTTAACGTAGGAAGAATAATATCTCAAGTAACGGAAATACCACAATTTATCAGTCACATTGTTTCATATCTCATATTCATAGTTGCGTTAGAAATAGTATTAAGAATATTTGAATTTGCATTCTCAATATTCCATCTAAAAGAAGAAGTTCCAAAAGCAGCAGTACAACAGCAACAACAACCAGTAATAACAAATAAATAATTGTTCTTTATCCTAAAGCTCCATCTCTTATAAGAATAAGAGATCTATAAGGCTTTATTGTTATAGTTCCTGAATAAGATTTGCCTGTTACATCTAGATAAGTTCCATCTAAAACAACTGTTTTATCTTTTGTTGTTGGATTATATTCAAACACAAAGTGGTCATTAGGATCTGTTAGTGTTATGTCTGCTTCGTACAATTCTACGTTGTCAAACCATATAGTACCATCCTCTTGCTTTGTGCTAAAAGTTATAGCAGCACTAATTTCAGAGGTGGGTGCAGTGAATGCTAGCTCATGCTCTTCTCTTGAAGTGGTGATTGGAATGATTTGATCAAGTGTAAGATCAGCGTAGGGAGATCCTAATATTCTGAGGTATGCTTGAATATTATCTTCGTTCTTAGTTCCTTTGAAGCTGAATCTTAAGATATAGTCTTTTTCTTCAGATACTTCACCTATCGGAAGAGTTAGAATTGAATTTGTGGCTGATTGTTCTGCAGTAAAAGATATCTGCATTGCATTGCTATCCATTCCTACTGTATTATTTAGAGAAATTACACAGCTGCCAACATCGTTCCAACAATATGCTCCGCCAGTTCCACTTTCAAAAGAGCCGCTACTGAATAGGTTTTGACCAATGAGACTGTTAATAGTATACAAACCTATGCTGACAGGAGATTGTTTAGAATTCAAATCCTTACCAATATATCCTTGCCATTCTGCTAAATTATAATATGTTCCAGGCCATTGATTTGTATTGGTAAATATTCTAGCGACATTATTGTCGTCTATTGGTCTTGCATAATAATTGTCATCAGCTGAACTCCACATAGCAATAACATCTAAGTCGTCTGCATAGGTGTTTATCCACAATATTTCTCCACTTTCAATTCCGGGAGGATCTTTAGCAAAGAAAATGTTCCTATGCATATCTATATTTCTAACAAAACTACTTGATTCCTTTTCTCTGTTTCTGAACTCTGCTATTGAGTGCCTTGCATCATAAAAAGTATTATCATATATTTTTACACTTTCTGAGTTTTGAACAAAAAGAGCAAATGTTGAAATATTAAAAACTGAGTTATTAAAAATATCTACATTATGGCCATAGGCATCAAGATAAATGCCCTGAACTCCTGTATCTTTTAGCTCAGTATAAGTTGTTCCCTCAAGGGTACCTATCCCATTTAAAATAATGTTTTCAGAAATAGTTGTCTTACCAGAATCTAAAAAAACAGTATAAATACCTCCTGCATCGTTTTTTATAAGACCAAAATTTTTTATATAATTACGATAGATTAAATTTTCATCATATTGAAACCTCATTCCACTATGTCCAATATTTTCTAATTTATTATAAGAAAAAACAGAACTAGTAAGTTTTACAACCATTCCATCTCCTCCATCATCATCACTGTAAATCATTCCAGGGAAAATTCCTATATTGGTAATTGTATTGTTTGTTATCAATGCATTAGTTCCATTCCATTTAACATTTATAGCATTATTATTTATATT
>SDBS01002066.1_pt1 | contig 20232 bp, 19 predicted proteins | sample 2277091 | NCBI WGS metagenome assembly SDBS01 (sample SAMN10404972, study PRJNA504765) | marine sediment metagenome | isolation source: marine sediment core GS10_PC15, 163 cmbsf | place: Arctic Ocean: Southern Knipovich Ridge | collected 2010 | reverse complement strand
TTATTGATAATTTGTTTAATAATATAATAGTTATATTTGATGGTATCGAGCCAAATATAAGCATTAAGATTGAAAAGCTTAAAGATTATACTGATGATGCTGTTTTAAAAGAAACAGTTCAGAATAATTTGTTAAACATCTTGTACACAATACCGAATGGTCCTCTTTCGATGCATCCAGAAATCCATGATTTAGTTTTTAATTCATCCAATTTAGGTGTAATAAGAACTAAAACTGATGAAATTGAAATAAAATTGAGTCAAAGAAGCTTGAATAAATATTTTAAAGGTGTAATTTGGGAAAAGGCAATAACCTTATTTAATTTAACAGATTTGGAAGTGAAAATACTTGTCGACTCTGATTATCCCGGATGGCAACCAGAATTTAACTCTAAATTATTGTCATTAACTAAGGAAGCATATAAAGATTCAACAGGGAAAGAGATAAAAGTAAAAGCAATACATGCAGGATTGGAATGCGGTATTTTAGGAAAAAAATTTCCACAGATGGAAATGATTTCAATAGGACCAAAAAACATTGGGGCTCATTCCCCAAATGAAAAAGTTTCGGTACAATCCGTTGGAAAAATTTGGAATTTCCTTATCAATTTACTAGGAAAAATATAATCCGATTTCTCATTTCATGAAAATATATTTGAAAAAATTATTAAATTGTCATGAATAATTTAATCATAGTTAATTATGCAAAAGCAACCAAAATCTAAAGAAAAGCCTAAAAAAGAAGAAGTTGTGGGTTCTGAAACGGTCTTTGAGAAAATTAGAGGTAAAACTCCTTGGATATTAGGAAAAACGTTAAGAAAACCAAAAATAAATTTCCCTAAATTTAAATCCCTTAAGATATCTTTACCTATGCCATCAAGATCCCTAAGCATGATAGCAATATTCATAATTTTGTTTGTTCTTCAAACAGGAGTAGCTTATTTACTTGTTAGACAACCTCCCGCATTAGGTGCCACCCAATCAGGAGAAGCTCTTTTTATATTCACCGATATCCATGAAGCCTTTATAATTGAGAGCATGGTTGCTTCAATATTAATTATTATGTGCTCCACTGGATTTATTTTATTGTATCAAGCATCTAAATATGTGTACAATCGAAAAATGGCCGCGTACATTCTTATAATCGGAATTTTAATTATATTCGTGACTTTTATAGGGCTTCAGTATATGCTGGCGGTGAAAAGCGGTACAATATCTCAGTAAAGAGCAATAAATCATTTAGCTTCACAAATTCGTATCTCGTCATAATCTACATGAACTTTATAAAAACCTTTCAATAATTTATCTAATTCCGGATCTCGGGTGTCCAGCCTTAATATCTGATTGTTGATGTTTTGGAGTTTATATTTTGTTGCTATAACAATAATATTCTTTGGGCTTATCATCCTTAGAATTTTAGGGGTAAATTGTAAATTACCTCTACCAAAGAGAAATCCCTGTCTACCTATTAGAGATATGATTATTTTGGTTTTTTTTCCTGTTATATATTCCAAAATTTGGTTTTCATTTAAGTCAAAAGCGATTAATTTCTTGTTTAGGAGTAAATCTACCCCTAGTATTGTGTGTGTGTTTTCCAATTTATTGGTAATAGCCTTTGTGGTTGTTCCAGGTCCTATTAAATAGTATACATTTTCTTCTAGAGATTCAAAAATTTTTCTCGCAATTCTTTCTTGATTACTTAAGTCCTTATGAGAAGATGCCATTTTAGAATTTTGAGAATATTCTGGGTTAACTGGTGTTAGTAGAGATCCGTATAACTTACAAATTAGATTCCCATTTCTGTATTCCTCCTCATCAATATCAAGAACCTCTGATTCTTTTAAAGGTATTTCACCCCAGAGATACTGTAAAATAAGGCTAGCCGCAGCCCTAGGATTTAACGAAAAAACACTAGAATATATTTTTACACCTCCAGGGACACCTAAACATGGTACATTTTTACCAATAGAATTCATTATATCACGTGCTGTCCCATCTCCTCCAATAAATACAATTAATTTTAGATCGGTGATTTCAGCCATAATTTTAGCAGCAATCATTGTCTGTTGTGCAGATGTTTGCTGAAGAGTTTCAACGTTTCTAAAAATAGGATGGCTAACAGCCTTAAAATCAAAGTTCATCTCTTTTAATACAAATTCTCCCATTAAACCCGAACAAGTTATAAAGTAAAAGTCTAACTTCTTCCCTTCTAAATTTTCTAAGAGTTCCCTAGCTCTTGATGAAGCAGATGGTTTTGCACCCAGTTTAATTGCTTTTTCTAATATTAATTTTCCATCTGTACCTTTCAACCCAACAGATCCTCCCATCCCAGATATAGGATTTATTATTAATCCTATTTTAAATTTGTTTAGAGAATTCATCCGACGTAGAAACGAGTAGTTCCAAAAAAAAGAAAAAAATTTTAAAAAAGAAATGATATGTTTGGTTTATTATCCAACGAATGCATTATATGCAGATTCATCTATTAGATTACCCTTGTCAGCATCCCAATTTGATGGTTCGATTTTAAACAACCAAGCGGTAAAAGCATCTTCATTAATCTTCTCTGGCTCGTCCATTAACTTATTGTTGATTTCTGTGACTGAACCTGATACTGGACTATAAATATCACCAACAGCTTTACTACTTTCTACTGTACAGTCAATTGGATCACTTGTAGGTTCATCACCATCTATAGTTACTTGTTCAAGTTCGGCACCATCAAGGCCTTCAACATCAACAAAGGAAATCTCCCCTAATTGATCGGCTGCATATGGTGTGATTCCTACTTCTTTTGTCTCATCATCAAACCATTGATGTGTTTTAGTAAACCATTTTGTCATTTTTATAACTCCTTCTTATAATATTTGTGAATTAAAATAATATTGAATTAAATAGTATGTTTTTATTAATTAAGATAATAATTTAAAACTTTATTATTGAATTTTACTATTGAATTCGTAGAGACTATGGATTCCAACCTAAAGAGTGACTTAAATTTTTTCAAAGAATTTAGAGATTGGTATTTTAAAATTATTAATGATTTCAATTTTGATTATAAGGAAGATTATAGAGCTAGAGATTACTTATCTGATATCTTGCAATCAAAAACTATTGGATATGATCTCGAGCAAGTTCTACTATCATTTAAACACCTTATAGAGAGAAAACCGAATCTTTTGATTTATGGATGCGGTCCTTCTCTTGAAGAAACTGTAAAATATTTACTTAATCAAAAGGGACATGAAATTTCTAAACAATGTATTAATTTAGCTGCTGATGGTGCCTCCGTGCTTTTAAGGGAAAAATGCATCCCCATCGATGTTATATTTACAGATTTAGATGGAATAACCAAGGATGAATTTAACTATTCAAATTTTAATGTAGTTCATGCTCATGGCGATAATATTTCAAAATTGCAATTTTTTGAGCAAGATATTATACAATTTGAAAATGTTATTGGAACAACTCAAGTAGAACCCTATGGGGATGTTATAAATCCAGGAGGTTTTACTGACGGAGATAGGATTCTTTACTTCATACGCATCTTAACAAATCCGTCCCAAAAGATCTTTCTTATAGGGATGGATTTTAACAATATTACTGGCAAATATTCCAAACTAGATATGAACAATAATCAAAAAAGTCAAGCGGAAAAGAAAAAAAAACTCGATTATGCTATTAAACTGGTAGAATGGATATATCCTAAAATGAGAAATGAAATCTTTTTTGTAAATTGTAAGAATCAATTTAATAATTTCAATTATATTTCGTTAGAGGAATTCATGAAAGTCATGCACACATGATTTTTTTAAAGTTCAATAATCTTGAATTCCGCTTGAAGTAATTTTATAAGAAAACCTTTTCTCTTGAAATGTCGACGAATTAACTAATTGAGCGATATTATTATCTCTACTTACTTTGCTCAAATACACATATTCAGAAAAAAAATGATTTAAAAATTGATTTCCCACGGGTTTCTCTCGAATAATATGATTTTTGGAGAAACTGGTAGCCACTTGAGCGGTTACTATTACAATTATATTATATTTTCTAGATAGATTATTAATTTTTGTTAAAATTTCTAAAAACACTTTCCGAGTTTTATTAAATGGGATTTTTTTATTGCCCAAATCCGCATTAAAATGGTTATTTATTGAATCTATGAGTAAAATACTAACTCGGTTCTTTAAAATCATATCTTCAAAACCGTTTAAAGCAAATATAAAAGCGGAATTACTCATAATTTTTGAAACATATATAGTTTTAAGTACTCCATTATCATCATTATCACTTGAATTTGATAATTCCTTTATTCTTCCTGGACGAAACGTGTTCTCAGTATCAAAATAAAAAATTGACCCCTCCGGATTCTCGATTTTGAATTTCTTGAAATATTTATATGCTTGGACACATAATTGGTGACATAATTGAGTTTTTCCGGTTTTGTTGGATCCAAATATTAAGTAATTTTTCCTTAAACTGAATCCTCCTCCTAAAATATAGTCAAAGTTTTTAGAACCTGATGGTAATATAATATTTTTAGGTATTTGGTTATAAGTTTCATCCAATATTGCATATGGAGTTATAATTTGGGATTTTTTTATGCCTAATATTTCATGGGTTTTCATTTATATGTATTTAAGGCAGTGAATTTTTAAATATACTTTGCTATTACAGATAAAAATACAATATCTATTGAGAGTTTATGTTAGAAACGAAAAATTAATTTACAAATAAACATAGAATAATAATCATATATTTTACATTTAAAATTCTTATCTAAATTATTTAAAGTATCATCGTATAATCCCAACTAAATGAGACCTACCCGTCATGACTAAGAAGAAAAAAGAAACATGTCCGTATTGTGGGAAGAGTTTTGCTTATCTGTCGAGACATAAATGTAAGATAAAAGAGAGAGTTGAAGGTAGTCCTGAGGAAAAATCCGTAAGTGAGAGGAGGATTGAGAGGATTGAAGAAAAGAAGAAGGAATTTAACCGTTCATTACATAAAGATGAAAAAACGATTCTTAGTATAATAAAAAGGGAAAAACATATTTACTTTAACGATCTTTTAGAGTTAAGTAACATACCGTCTATTGATTTGGAAATGATCTTAGAGATTTTAGATTTGCAGTCAAAAATCGAAATAAAAAGAGAACTAGTTTACGCGTCTTGGACAAAATATATCTCAGCCATTGAGGAAATTGATGTAAAAATTAATGAAGTTAAAATTGACATGGAGAGAAAAGATTTCATATGGAATATGTTCTCAAGACAACCTTGTTTTATCTGTCCATATCGAAGTAAATGTAATGACACAAATATGAATCAGTTTAATCCCACTAAATGTCCCTGGTTAACAGATTGGATTGAAGTTATCTCTGAAGGGAGAGAGTATAATATAAACTTTGATGAAATTGGAGCAAGTTTAAGAGATATTTAATTCTTTTTTTGTATGCCTATAAGGTAAATTTCGTTACTCTTTTTTTTGGAAGCCTGAGGCTTGTAAGTTTTTGAGATTTTAAATTCATTCTTAAAATTCCTGACCAATTCAACAAAATCAATTCCTTGAAAAGCTTTCATAACTAATATACCTTTAAATTTTAAATGATGTTTGGCTATGTCTACAATTGAATAGCACAACTTATTTTGTCTTAAATGGTCTGAAAACTTATTTCCAGATTTATTAATTGAAGCATCGGATAGAATTAAATCTAACTTATTCTGAAAATTAGATTTGATTTTAGCATTAATTTCAGGATTTCTTAAATCAGTTTTTAGGGTTTGAATGTTTTCAATAGGAAATACATTTTTAGTATCAACACCTAATATTTTATAATGATCGCGATGATAATGTACATCATTATACTTAATTAAATTACTTTCAGCATTTGATTTAGCAACTTGGAGCCAGGAACCAGGAGCACATCCCAAATCTAATATATAAAATGCTCTTTTGAAAATGTTATATCTTTTCTGAATGTCTATTAATTTATACGCAGACCTCGCTCTATATCCCTCTTTTTTAGCTTGCTTATAATGAAAGTCCCTTTTATGATTAATTTGTTTATTTGTCAAGATCTTCTGAGTTTAATTAATTTTCAATTCCAATAAAGTACCTCTTAAAGATTCTAGATCCATTGTCGTTTTAATTGATAGATAGTCGAAATGTGTTCTTGATGCACAATATCCTTTTTTTCTAATTGTATTTATTAAGGTTTCCAATTTGGGAATAGTGGGGATTTTTAATTCCTTACTTAGTTTATGGATGTTATAATAAGAAATTGGCAAATTTAGTTCTTCTTTTATTAAGTTTAGTAATTTATCAATTCTCTTATTATTTTTCAGTTTTAATTTTTCATTTATTTTAATCATTTTTTTAACAAATTTTAAATCATGGATTTTGTTAATCCAAAGTGGCCCTGCATATTCCATTTTACTGTAATTCTTACAAACAGGGCACTCCTTTTCTATATTTAAGGGATTTGCTTTAAAAGTTGCACGGTACCCACAATTATTACAGTGAATTATATAACCATAACCTTTAAAATATTTAAAAATCTCATTTTGATTTTTAAAAGTTAAACAGAACACCCTTATAAAGTGGGAAGTGTAAAAAGTCAAAATAGGGATAATACCCATTTTATTGACATTTGCGATTCTTGAAATAAAATGTACTAAAATTCTTGCTCCAATTTCCTTACTATACTCCGTGCGTAATGGTTTTGACATATATTTCCTTATACAAGTTTTTGATTTAATCCCAAAGAGAACAGCGGTATCCGTAGCTGTAACACATAATAATCCATCTTTTTTTTGTATAGATTTAAATGCCCCATCCAAATATAGATTGGGAGTCCCAAAAGGGTCGATCGAGATAATATTTGGTTTTGAATGCTTATTTTCAGGGCTCTTTTTAGAATTTTGTGAAATTTCAGAAAATAAGAAAATTGCATCTTTTTTAGAAACGACCAACTTTTCTGAATCATATTTTATTCCATTTAAATTTAGATTTTTGTAAATAATTTCTACTGCAAATGGATTAATATCATTTATATATATTTTTTTAATATTTTTACATTCTTTCAGCATACGAATAGAACCCACTCCTGAACCCGCCATTGGATCGACAATAATAAGTGGACTCTGGTTAAATAATTTGTTATAAGCTAAAATAGCTATGTTTGAGATATCTCGATTGATTTCCATTTTCTTATTGTAAAATACCGCCATAGATTTTGAAGGAGTGGTATTTTTATCATTTTTATGAATAAATATTTCTGTATTTCCTTCTCTAATTACACTCAAATCAGTATTGAATAATTGTTCTTTTTTATCCATTTTTCATTTATTTACAAAATTGGTATCATAATAATGTTTTTGGCTTTATAAAATAATAAATTAATTTGAATTAATGAAATTTTACTTAAGGAGTATTATAATTCCTTCTTTGAACGTCATAAAATGATATCTAATATGAGTATAAAAAATATTTTAAATCAATTTCGGTGTGTGTTTCTTTGAAATTAATGAAAACCTGTTTCAGTCAGTTCTGAGAAAAATTCTTTGTTAAAAATGTCGGGACGGCTTGATACGGTGAATTTTCTTTGATTTAAAATTTCGGTCCGTTCTATTTTAATATCGGTTGATACCCAGTATTCTATAACATTGCCACCGCTTTGAGTTTCTATTATTTGATTCTTCTCTTGTTTAAGCGCCTTTTCATTGACAATTAAAATCTCAATATTGTATTTAATATGAATAAAAAATAAGTTAGCAAAAATTTGATTTAGAATGTAGTTTAATTCGTAATTTTTCTCTTTTTTCCATTTATTCAACTCTAATCTATATAATTCCGTAATAGAATCTATTACTATTAAACTGTATTGAGTGTTTTGATCATTTATCCTGTTTAATATTAAAAATTCTAAATTATACACGATTTTGTGCAAATCTTCATAATTCTTTGGCTGGATGAAAGTAACATTTTCAAGTATATCGTTATAATCACCAAAAATTTTGTTAATTTTTTCAATTGGGAAGTTAGGTTTAGTATAAATGAAAAGGATTTTATTTCTTAAATATACAGAGTTAAATATGGTTTGAAGCACAAAAGTAGTCTTTCCAACTCCAAAATCACCCCAAACTGAGATGATGCCTTTTGAATGTGTGTTTCTTTTAAAAAATGCATTTAATGCTGAGATTGGATATTTCATATAATTAGAATTTATTTATTTTATCTAATATTAATATTTATACTTTGAGAGATAAAATTTTATATATTCATACAGAAAATCTCAATTTTTTTTATAAATTAAATAAAGAACTTACTCGAAAAAAAGTAGATTTTAAGATTTTAAGTGTAGGATCAAAAATTGTGGATTCCCCATCCTTAGTTCTCACTACTTTGGGGGAATTTAACAGATTTAAACGAAAATATAAGAATTTAAAGTTCCTTACTTTTGATGAAAATAGTAATTTTAAGTATTTTATATTAAAAGTATTAGCCGCGTATAAAACATCCTATAAAGAAATATATTCTACTTTAATATTTTCCATTGATCCTGGCTCCAAAAAAATAGGAATGGTTGTTTTTTTAGATGGTTATTATTTGATCTCTCACACTTTTTATGACAAAAAAGCTTTTATTATCAGTATTAAAGATTACATAGAATGTTTCCAGAATGAGGATTTGAACCAATTGAAACTGACATTTAAATTCGGTGGTGGGATTCTTCCTTTAACGCTTAATTTAATAGAGAAGATACTTAATATTTATCAAACAAACGAAAATTTGAAAATTTATTTAATTGATGAAGCTAAATCATCAAAAATTAAAATTCAGAATAGAAAAAAGCTATTTAAAACTAAACATGAACTTTCAGCATTAATTATAGCTTTGAGGATTGGGGTTGAACTAAATAAATCAAATTATACTAACAATTTGTTAAAAAATAAATCTAAGGGAAAATATAGTAGAATAGAAATAGGGAGAAACTCAAAAAAAGAATCTTATTCAGGAAAAGCTACAAGAAAGTTAATTGAAAAAATCATAAATGGTGATATTTCACTGAGTCAATCTTATGAGTTGATAAATGAGCAAAATAAACAAAAAAAGTTAATTATTTGATGAAGGAAAGAATTGATCTTCTTTTAGTAGAAAGAAGACTAGTGGAAAGTAGGACTAAAGCACAATGGTTAATAAAACAAGGGTTTGTTTTAGTTGAAGGGAAAAAAATTTTAAAACCTAGCAAAAGAATAGATAATATTCTTTCGATCCAATTAATTAAAAAATTTCCTTATGTAGGTCGAGGAGGTTTAAAATTAGAAGTAGCATTAAAAGAATTTTCGATTGATGCCACGGGTAAGATTTGTGCAGATGTGGGGGCGTCAGTAGGTGGATTTACAGATTGTCTCCTAAAACATGGTGCAAGGAAAATATATGCTATCGATAAAGCTTTCGATATACTACACCCTTCACTAAGATGTGAGAAAGTTAATAAGTGTATAATCCCGGTACTAGGTGTGGATGCTCGCAATCTAATAAAACTAGACGAAAAAGTAGACATTTGTACTATTGATTTAACATTTACTTCTCTTAAAGTTGTCATTCCAAATATAAAAAGTATATTAAAAGCGGAAGGGGATATTATAGCTCTAGTAAAACCAATATTTGAAATTGAATTTGAAAGTAATCGTAAATTCAAAATAATTAAGGATCCTCAACAACTTTATCAAATCCTTATGGGATTGTTTGACTGGTGCTCAAAAAACCAATTCTTTATTTATAATATAATTAAATCTCCCTTATTAGGGAAGGAAGGAGCGATTGAATTTTTTATTCATATCAGGGTGAAAGAATCAAATGAGAAAATAGACTTTAAGAAGATTGTTACTGAAATTATAATATAGGAAATTTTATTATTTTGTAGGATAATCTTTAAACTTTTTTCCCCACCCTGTTTGAGAAAATTTTTTAATTATTTTCTTCCCAATTAGAGGATACCAAAACATATCATGATAAATCATAGATGCAAAAGTGGGACCTAAAAAGAAGAGTTCACTACGAAATAAGGGATAAAGAAATTGTAAAGGTCCTTTTCTTACCATCTGATCTCCCCAAATTACTATACTACGTTTAACTTTAAAATGCCAATTAATTTTTGATATATCCTCACCGATAATCTCAATTTGATCAAAATCTCCACATCCTAAACCTTCATCGTGAGCTAATTTTATAGCAGGCAATTCAAATGGGTTAAAACCCAACATATGAGCAACAGCAGTATCAACAGCTACTTGATCATATCCTGCAAGTATATAATTTTTAATGCGGGGAATCATAGTTCTTGGTCCCGCCCCATCACCACACACCGTCCCATCAACAATAGAAAAGATTTGAGGGTGAATTTGTTTTTGAATAATTAATAAATCTACCAGAACTTCAGACATATATTGATGTGAAAAATGTCTTCTTTTTGTTAAAAGCCCTCCAAAGGCATTTTTCATGGCACACGTAATGCCTCCATTCTTCATATTTTCTTTTGTTTCTTTAAGGGATCCACCCATAGCCCCCGTATGACCATGAGTTTTCATGGTAGGAAGATGAATTATTGGCTTACCGAGATAAAACTTAGGTATTTTAAAGCCTGCGGGAAATATTTTTGAATCCAAAACATGTAATTTTTTATTTTTCAAGGTTAAAAACTGGGGTTTTAATGATTCATATGGTACAAATGGAACTCTAGTTAATGGTACAAACCATACACCATATTTTTTTATGATAGGAGCCCATTTATTTCCACTTAATCCTTTTTCAATGTTGGTAACTACTGTTCTGTTTTCAGCAGTAAAGATCTTTTTTGGATCATATCCATCTTTTACCATTGTTTTAAGAACACCCTCAACTTGCCAAGGGGGGCTAGAACATGAAGGGAAGAATTTTGACCAACTTAAATTTAATTTAAGAATTATTTTACTCTTCTTATCAAAGGATTTTTTATAACTCGCCAAATGCATTAATTTCTCGTAATCATTTAATACCGTTTTGGGAGAAGTTTTAACTACAAATATCTGGGAGTTTTTTGTTGCCATCAGAAAAAATTTTAAATAGTTTTTATTTCAGTAGATTTAATATTCTTAAAATTAGTGTTTATCAGAGATAATAGTAGGAAATATATTTATGTGTTGAAAATTTAAAATTTGAATAAAATAATGAAAATTTTTAATCCGAAATGAATTTCATGCCTTTATAAGATTTACTTTCCTTTTTAAAAGGGAGACAAACCATATAGTGATCTCCTCCCAAATGTATTTTCCTTGGATCCTCTAAGTCGCATCCGATATGATCATCTCTCTCTTGGCACCTTGGATTGAATGCGCACCCCTGTGGGGGATTAATAGGACTTGGAACATCACCCTCCAAGATAATTCTATTTGTTTTCAAACTTGGATCGAAGGTTGGTCTTGCAGATAACAATGCTCTCGTATAGGGATGTGTAGGATTAAAAAATACCTCAGTTACAGTACCTATTTCTACAAACTTTCCTAAATACATTACTGCAATTCTATCCGCAATATGTTGGACAACACTGAGGTCATGGGTTATAAATAAATAAGATAAATTAAATTTTTCTTGAAGATCTTTTAATAAATTAAGAATTTGAGCCTGAACTGAAACATCTAATGCAGAAGTCGGTTCATCTAAGATTATCACCTCAGGATTACAGGCAAGTGCCCTGGCAATCACAATTCTTTGTTTTTGACCTCCAGAAAACTCATGAGGATATCGATCCAAGTGTTCTTGTTTCATAGAAACTGTTTCCAATAATTCTAAAACTCGTCTTCTTATAACTCGTCTTTTCCTTAATCCTTCTAGGATTCTCAGTGGTTCTCCAATAATATTTACTATTTTCCATCTTGGGTTTAATGATGCATCAGGATCTTGAAATACCATCTGGATTTTCTTACGTATAAATTTATCAATAAGAAAATCTTTTAGAAGCCTTCTGAACTTATCTTTTTCCCTATTATAAAGTTTTCTGATGAATGGAGGAGAATGAAGCATCAATTTTTCTATCCTATGAACATTTTTCTCATAAATTTTCGGTAATGCATAAAGAACCAATGATTTATACTTTTGTAGAAATCTTTCTATTAACCCTTGCATTCTCCCTGAATCTATCCTTCTCTCTCTATATAAAATTTCACCTGAAGTATTTCTAACTAGATTTAGAATTGAATTTCCTATTGTAGTTTTTCCGCATCCACTCTCCCCTACTAAGCCTATAGTTTCATTTTTATAGAGGTTAAATGTCACATCATTAACCGCTTTAACCTCTCCAATCTTACGCTTAAAAAGACCTCCCAATATGGGAAAATAAGTCTTTAATTTTTTTACAATGATTATAGGGTCCCGATTTCCTTTTATTTTGTTGGTTTCTCCCCGCTTAAAATCTTCCGTTTTTAATTCTTGAGTTGTCATTTTGATGTTGAACTATATTTTAATTTATTTTATTTTAGTTAAAGCTTTATCCTCATTTTTATCTAAAATATACTTTGGTGAATCCTTATATTTAGGATCAAAAAGGTGGCAAGCTACAAAATACCTACTCGCAATTTCAGTTAATTGAGGTTTTACTTTATCACATATTTCCATTCGGTAATCACATCGAGGATGGAATCTACATCCTGAAGGAGGATAAATAAGATTAGGAACCATCCCTCGAATGGTTAATAGTTTTTGGTTTCTCTTTTCTATACTTGGGATCGCCCCAATTAATCCTTGAGTATAAGGGTGACGAGGGTTTTTAAACAAATCGTTAGCTGTTGCGTATTCTACTATATTTCCACTATACATAACAGCAATCCTATCACATAATTCCGCAATTATTCCTAAATCATGGGTTATTATAAAAATTGAAGTATTGAATTTTTTTTTTAAATCTTTCATCAAATCAAGTATCTGAGCTTGAATTGTTACATCCAAAGCCGTCGTTGGTTCGTCTGCGATTAATAGTGCGGGATTGCATGAAAGACCCATGGCAATCATCACTCGTTGTCTCATACCGCCACTTAATTCATGGGGATATCTCTTAAGAATTCCTTTAGCATCAGCAATTCCTACTTCTTTAATAATATTTTCAGATTTATCTAAGGCAACATCCTTTATATTTGGAATATGTTTCGTTTGACTTTTGAGTTTTTTGATTTTAAGTTCTACTTCATTCCTTTCTTCTTCTGCCAAAGGATTTTCAGAGTTTTCAAACCTTATTTTTAAGTTTTTTATCTCCTCTTTTTTTTCGCTTCTCTCCTGTAATCTCCTATCAAGTTCTTGTCTCAATTCTGTTTTTTGATGGAGAAAAAATACTTCAGAAATTTGTTTACCAACAGAAAAAACAGGATTAAGAGAATTTAAAGGGTCCTGGAATATCATAGTGATATCTTTACCACGACGCATTCTCATTTCAGATTCTTTTAAATCCAGAAGATTTTCACCTTTAAAAATAACTTTTCCATCGATGATTTTTCCTGGTGCTCTTACAAGTTGTAGAATTGAAAGTGCCGTAACAGATTTTCCACATCCTGTTTCACCAACCAGTCCAAGAACTTCATCCTCGTATAATTCAAAGGAAACACCATCAACAGCCTTTACAATACCTTCTTCAGTATAGAAATAAGTTTTCAAGTTCTTAACTTCTAATAATATTTTTGAATTATCATTAGTTTCTATAGGGGTTTGTTCGACTACTCGATCTTTTTCGATAATATCCATTCGTCTCTTTTTTCTATAATCAGATTTATTTAAACAATAAAAGTAAAAAAAAAATTATAAGTTTTTCAATCTGGGATCTAATGCGTCTCTTAAACCATCCCCAACTAACATGAAGCCTAAAACGGTTAGGAAAATCATAAATCCCGGCCATAAACCCGCCCAAGGGGCTGAATATGGATTTTCTCTAGCTACACTTATATCATTTCCCCATTCGATTAATATAGACTGATTCATCCCTAAAAATGAAAGTGCTGCTAAGCCCAGAATATACGCGCCAATATCAAATGTAAAGAAAACTATTATTGGTTGTATTACATTGGGTAATATATGTCTAAACATAATTCTCCAATTTCCAGCCCCAGACACTCTTGCTGCGTCAATATAGGGAAGTTCTCTAGCTTGTAATACATTTCCTCTTATTAATCTTGCATATATCGGGATTCCCAAAAACCCCCAGACCATTAAAATTACCTCGATTTGAGGTCCAAAAATAGCAATGAACACCAAGGAAAGAATCAAAGATGGAAATGCAAGGAACACATCACAAATTCTCATTATTAGTGAATCAACCCAGCCCCCATAATAAGCTGCAATTACTCCAGCAATTACTCCCCCAGTAACGCTTAAAGTAATCGATGGTAGAGATATAGTTATAGAAGTTCTTGCCCCCCATATCAATCTTGATAAAACATCACCGCCCATTACAGTTTGCCCTAAAGGATGTTCAGGAGATGGTGGATTCCATGAGCCAACATGAGGATCCATTGCAAATTCAAATGATTGTGGAGATATCCATGGAGCAAAAACAGCCAGTGTTATAATGAAAAATATGATAGAAAATCCTAAGATTGTCAAAGGGTTCTTTAATCTACGTATTAATTTTCTTTTGCTAATACTCATTTCATATTCAAATTCTCGGATTTCTAGTTCCTCTATTCTGTAACCTGGAAGCAGAATAAATTTAATATTATTAAAAATCCATGAGAGAATCCTTCTTGAGTGATTTTTTTTCTCTTTTATCTCTTCTTTTTCTAAAACTAAAAATTGTTGTTTTTCCATTTTTATAACACATCTTTTACAATTTTAAATTAAATTTTATGCATATCTAATCCTCGGATCTAGTATAGCATATATAACATCAGTAAGCAGATTTGCTAATATAAATATTATTGTAATGAGAAATACTAGTGCGCTGAGTACCCAAAAATCATACAATAAAATTGCATCAATAAACAACTTTCCAATCCCGTTAAGGCCAAAGGTGGCTTCAGTAATAACTGCTCCGCCTAATAAACCCGCAATACTCATTCCGATAACAGTTACCGTGGGAATCAAAGCATTTTTTAATGCGTGTGCATGAATCACAGTTTTCTCTTTACATCCTTTTGCTCTTGCAGTTCTTACAAAATCTTGTTCAAGAACTTCTAACATGCTTGAACGGGTTTGTCTCGTAATCGATGCAAGCATTACAAAAGATAAAACAAATATTGGCAAAAACATATGCCACAAGTAATCTCCAATCAAATACCACTGACCTGATAATAGAGAATCAATTAGAATAAAACCAGTGACAAATGGTGGATTTTCATATTTGGCACTCAAAAATCCTGTAGGTTCGAAAATTTTAACTACATAACCAAGATAATATTGCAATATCATCCCCAAAAAGAAAACGGGAATAGCAACCCCGACTAAGGCAAAACCTCTTACTACTGTATCAGGAGTTTTGTTTCTGTGTGTAGCTGAAATCACCCCTGCTTTTATTCCGAAATATGATGCGATTATTATAGAAAAAACTGTAATATCAATTGTTAAGGGGAGTCTACTCATAACCAGATCCCATACCGGTTGATTTCTCACAATAGATACAGATACCCCCCATTGTCCTGTGAATAATTCACCTATATATCTGAAATATTGAACAATAATAGGATCACAAAGACCGAGTTGACACTTCAATTGTTGGTATATTCCTTCAGAAGGATTATGTTGTCCTGCTGCAGCTAATCGGGCTGCTATAGGATCTCCTGGCATTAATCGAGTTAAAATAAAAGTTAAAGTCAATACCCCAAATAATACTGGTATCATTATAATTATCCTTCTTAGAATATACTTAAGCAGACTCATGGTTATATTCACCTTCTATTAATTTTAATAAAATTTCTTGTTCACTTCAATATTTCGATTCTCTTAATTCTTTACGTTTTTCATTAAGTATTGACGCCGATATTGCAGCAAGGAGATTAATACTTAATAATGCTAATATTGTTAAATAACCTTCAATTCGTATAAAATATATATAAAATACAGTTGCATCAAAGCCAAAAAGAAACCAATACCAAAACCATGACATCATCAATATAGCTGGAATATACCATATGCTATTTCTAATCGCGAATTCAAAGAACGATTCCCTCAATGCTACTATGAACATTATTCCGAATAAAATAATAAGTGACAAGAACGATCCGGGATCAAATAAGATTTGATATAAAAATATTAATTCTTGTCCAATTGGTAACAAATTAGTTGAATCATCTCTAGGAAATTGATTGCTTATATATCCAAAAAATACAAAAAAAATCAGTAGGAGTCCCAATATAAAATTTCCTTGCCTTCCCATTTTAATTCTTGAAAATTTCATAATTCTAATGCCTATACTTCATATACAAATAACTACAAGATTGTGATGTTCCTAAAATGATAAATAACTAGTTTTGATCCCTTATTAAATATTCTATATGAATTAAATCGTTTTTAGTTATCTCGTCATTTTCTCCCTAATCTGTTAAATAGGTATTTAATGAATTATAATTTTAAGTATGTAAGCACTCAGTAGGTTATTTGTGGAGAATTCCCGGACCCGTAACTCCTTCCACCACAACAGGTGTGAGGAACAATTTTTCAAATAAAAACATGAGAAAATCATAAAAAAAGAATAAAAAAAAAGATTAATTATTTTTTAAAGTTGCTTATTTTAGTATTATGTATCGTAATACCATTTCCACATCTCAGCTTGCGTCATAACGTTGTATTGGACTCCTTTTAAGGCAGTTTTATGCGTTGCTTGAACCAAATAGACCCAACCAGAGATATGTGTATGGCTTGCTGGATTGAGCGGTCGCTCAACATCATAAATCAACGATTGAATATCCTTATAAATGTCTAATTGTTTTGTTCTATTTAATTCATTTCCAGCCTTATCCATCAATTCTGTTAGACCACCAAGTGATGTATCGTTAATTCGTGAAAAGCATGAACCCGAAGCTAAATTGAAGAGAGGATCGATCATGTTGAAAGGATTAAGATAGTCTGGACACCAGCCAATATAACCAATATCCATTTCCCATGGTGTATTCTCGCCAGTATCAAGATAAACGCCCCATGGTCTAATAGTCTCAACAAGATTAATACCTATTAAACCAAAGTTGTTCTCCAATAATTGGTTTATTCGCAGATTTGTGACACTCTCAAAATGCCTATTGATTTCAAGAGTTCTTAATCCAAGACCTTCCCATATTGAATCATTAGTTCCTAGATCAAAGGATAAGCCAAATGTCTCTGTAGGATACATTGAAGCCATAAGTTCTCTTGCTTGAGAAATACCATATGTCCAATTATACTTAGAATCACTAGCTTGCACAACTGAGGCGTTATGACCTGCCATAGCTCGAGGTACAGCTGGGACGCCTTCTACCGCATAACCGGCCTGAATTTCTTCCCATATATATGTGTAATTCACAGCCCATGCTAAAGCTCTCCTAAGTGTAGCATTATTTCTCTGTTGTTGCGGATCAGCACCTGATTGGTTGCCTGGACCACTGTAAATTTCTAAATAGAAATAACATAGATCTTCACCGACATCCTCAACATGAAAGTCAGCATCGCCTTTAAATGTGTCAATGAATGTTTTTAAGACACCACCAACATAATCAAATTGCCCAGCTAAACCAGCAGTCATTCTTGCAGTATCATCTTCGATAATTCTCAGTATCGCTACCTCAAAGTATCCTGGAAAACCCCAGTACATGTCCCATCTCTCAAATCTTACTTCATTATCTCTTCTGTAGTGTATGTATTTGTAAGGTCCAGTACCCACTAATATATCACTAGCTAAATCCAAATAATTCCAAAATGAAGTAGATCTTGGAGAAAGGATATTAGTAGCACCAAAAGCGATTAAATCCAACAAGTCTGCGAAAGGAGCAGTCAAAACCATCGTGAAATTTAACGGATCAACGTCATCATCTGCTTCAAAGTGATCAAAAATATAGGAACCATTGGTGAGGAAATACAAAGAACTCGGAAAACCTACCCAAGAAGTCCCATTTGCTGGTAGAAGCCCAGTAGAGTTACCGAACCACATATTTCGGTCCCAGTTCCATTTGACATCCTCGGCAGTCATTCTCGTACCATCGTGGAAATACACATTATCTCTTAATTTAAAGGAAATCCTTGTAGGAGATTCCCATATCCAAGATTCTGCAAGAACAGGTCTTAATTCATAACCCGGATGAGTTGATAAATCGTATTCGATTAAATTTTGGGTAACTTGATGTTGCATAATGTTTGATGGGACATCCCAAGTATCGACAGGGTCAAGTGCGGCGGGATTTGATCCGAAACCATAGACCAAAGTCGTTTTACTTGGTGCGCCAACAATTAAACCACCAGTAATAGCAAGAATAACGTTGCCAATGCCTGAAGCGGCAAGTACAACAGCTAAGATAATTATAGCTAAATTTTTTTTTTCCATTTCCATATTGAATTCACTAAAGTTATTATTTTTTTTTTAGATTTGTAGTTAAATATGTTTTTAGCTTCAAATACTTATAAGTTTTATCTTTTTTTTTTATTGATTCTTTAAAATCCGAATAGCTTAGTATAGCTCTTTCTCACAAATTTAGTGAAAATTTCTTCAAACATATCAAATTCTTAATTAAAATCAAGGGATTATTTACTTGAAACAGTTTCACCCAAACAATCAAATAATTTAATCAAGTATTTGATCTTAATAAATGGGAAATAAATGGGTTTAATGTTAAATTTCTTTAATAGTAATCAAAAATAAAAGGAGATAAATAAAATTCCCATCAACAATGCACCCGCAATTATAATACCTTTATCTAAAAAAGCTTTTTCAGTACTACGTGCGATTTCGGGTTTAGACGATGTTAAATACATATATCTCATTAGTATGTATAAGGAAATCGGAATCGTAAGAATAGCAAAATATTCATTTAGGGTTGAATTTGTAGGTTCAAACAAATTAAATTTTAAAATTAAATATAATGAATATGTCATAAATAAAGAACCGGCAATCATGACATGAAATTGCTCAAGTAATTTGAGAGAATATTGATCATAAACTTCTTTATGCTCAGCTGCTACATCTTCACCGAGAAATTTCAAATCACCCTTCCTTTTGGCAATACTCAGAAAAATAGCAATTTCAAATATTGCTAATAATAACCAGGCAGAAACATATTCCTCGATAATCAATAAACCTGCCAGGGTTCTCCAAAGATATCCAGTAGATAAAATGAGGAGGTCAATAAATGCATATTTCTTAAAGATATGATTATATAGTTGACCTGTTAAAACCATTAGAACAATCATAAAGATAAACCCTAGATTAGGAAGGAGAAAAATCACTGATGCGATAATCAATAAAGCCAATATTACCAGAATGAGTATTGCATAAAATATTGATATTGTTCCTGAAGCGAGAGGTTTCTTTTTTAGTTTTTCTGTATGTAATTTATCTTTTTCAATATCCCCTATATCATTTATTATATAATTGAATGAGGAAGTAAAACATAATAAAATAAAACCAATAAAGAGATTAACATAATGCGCTGGGACAAATAAATTTTGACTAAAAAAAATTCCTACAAAAATCATAATGTTCTTGTAATATTGACGCACTCGCAATAAATGTAGGAGTTCTTTAATTCTATTTAACATGGTAAACACTCTTAAAAATGCACATGTATGACTTTTTACGTAATTATAATTTTGTTAGGTTTTAGTTTCTTCAAGATCTTATACCCTAAACGGCTAGTAAGGCTTGTAGCAGATTTTTTTTGAATTATAACACTTTCTAATTCAAAACCTATTGATTCGATTGTCTGAAACGGAATTGATGTTTCTTTCCCAAAGATATTTCCCAATTTAAGTAAACTAATATGTCTTTCCTCTTCATTTTTAGATTTTTTCTTTACACTATTCTCAATATCTATACTATGGATATAACCCATCTCAAAATTGTTGACAGGTTTTTTCAGATAAATTTGGGTAAGAATTTTGTTTGCAATTAACCATTTCATTACTTTCACTTCTGACTTTCTATTTTGAAAGTCTTTCCTTATGGGCAAATATATAGTTCTTGGCTTAATAATTAAATCTTTAAGATAATATGACACTAATTCCGACTCTTTTAAGTTTTCATCTT
>SDBS01002065.1_pt1 | contig 20239 bp, 21 predicted proteins | sample 2277091 | NCBI WGS metagenome assembly SDBS01 (sample SAMN10404972, study PRJNA504765) | marine sediment metagenome | isolation source: marine sediment core GS10_PC15, 163 cmbsf | place: Arctic Ocean: Southern Knipovich Ridge | collected 2010 | reverse complement strand
TACCACAACTTGATCAAACTGTCATATCTTTGCAGAGTTGCAGACTACTATTATGGAAACCATATTGATACTAGCTTCCAATCATCTTCTACTTTAACTAGTGCAGCCTACTGGACTTCTCTCTGGCAGGCCACTAGAGATGGCGACTTTGGTGGAAGCAACCAGCCTGACCGCTTCATCATCAAGGTATATGCTCTTGGAGCAGACCCTGGCTTAGATGAACCCATCTATAAAGCCTCGGGAGATCTAGAAGGAGGGAACATCGTCATCCATGCCAAGAAGTAACTGAGTTCCACCGTAAGGAATTATGGGCAGCGGGGGTTATGGCGAGAAAAGTGTTGGTTACGCTTGTAACCCCCGCTGCACAATTCATCGACAAGTGTAACACCAAATAGATATTGTAGGAGTTGTAAAGGATATTGCGGTCCTGCGCACAGAAACGAGAGAAGATTGCCGGTTCACCTAAAAAGTTGAGCCGGTATTGACGTATTATAGCCGATTTGCTAGACTTGTTACGCTGGTCTTTGCGACGACACTAGTAGCTGCTGGATGTCAGGGATAAGTTCTTTGCTCTCAAATGAAAGTTCGGGAACTGTCCAGAGTGGCCAGCCACCAAAGGCTCATATCGAACTTTTTTATGGGGTTACCACCGGGACCAGTAGAATTCTTGCAAAGCATATTAAAGGGTGGATTAAGTTAGTAACTTTCTATCTTTCCCTGCCGAACGCTAAGCCGTTTGAAGAGGGTTTCAACTAGCAACCGTCTTTCCTGATAATTGCCCTTCTCGTATAACCAACCTAGATTGCATGCTATATTGAGGGCTAAGTCAAAATCAGCGGCTAAAAGGTGACGGATGCTTGATAATAGTGTAGAATAATTGTCGGTGGTTGGGGCCTTAGGCTAGGTGATAAAGAGCCCACAATAAAAGGGGGTTAGAGAAATTACCGCACTAATTGTCATCGGCGCGCTGGTTTTAGCTGGATTTATTATCTATTTTGTTCCCAATAGGCGGAGAACTGAGATTGAGGATATCCTGGCTGATCTGGAATCTTTGAGGTCAGATCCGAACTACGGAGAGGCAGCAGCTCTTAACATTGAGTTCTTCAAGGCAGTTCGGTTCCCAGTCAGTTATTTTGGGTGGCTGATTTTCCGGGCACCTAGAATTAGACGGAATCGGGCGCAGATTCTTGAGCTCGGAGATCTACCCTTCCCCCGATGGCAGAAGGCGATTCTGGAAACGCTTTCTGGTTTCGAGTCAAGGATACCCCAGATGTTACAACCGATCAGACAAGAATTAATCCGGGGATTAGAAGGCTTAATGAAGATTAAGAAAGAACCTATTGTGGTATTGAGCTTTGGTTGTGGGGGCATGGAGCTAGAAAGGCAGGTTATTTACGAGCTTGTGAGGCGGCGTTTCAACTTCCCGATAATTTTTGTTGGTGTTGACTATTCTGCCGCTGTCCCCGACGTTCTCGCAACGAAGTTTGCATCTTTAGTGTCTAAGGGAATAGTACAGCTAAAAACCATTTCTCATTTAGGAGATGATGATTTAAGTAGACTCAAAAATGAGGCGGCTTCCCACAGGTTTTCTGTGGTGCTTTTAAACACCAATGCTTTTGACCTGAAAGACCTTCGCGAAAATTCCTTTAACCTGATTTATCACACTCGGCTGAGACATCACCTAACAGCTAAAGAGAGTAACCAGTTAGACGAGTTGGCTACCCACCTGACGACAAAGGTGATAGAACTGGATGATTTATTCAGTATCCCCGCATTTATTTTAGCCAGTATTTTTGCCTGGCGCTTTCCAGCGGTGCTCAGTGGGGCGATTTTTAGCTATCTTCGCGACTTTTCAAAAAAGGAATTACTGGCTCAGGAAGCAGATGGTTGGACACTAGCTACTTTTAGCAACCCTGTTTGGTGTCATCTCAGGGTTTATGATAAAGCGGTAACTAAGGGCTAAACCGCGGCGTCAACTCTGCTTCTGGAAGTGGTAGCCGACGCCAGCTTCAGTTACGATATATTTGGGGGTATTGGGTTCCGGTTCTATCTTATGACGTAAATGTGAGATGTAGATACGCACATAATCCACGTCATCGCTATATTCCCAACCCCACACCTTTTCCAGGAGCTGCTGGTGGGTAAGAATTCGACCCGCATTTTCAAGTAAGAGGGCAAACAAGCGGAACTCTCTGGGAGTAAGCTTAATCCGCTTCCCATCTGCAATAATCTGTCGCTGGGTAATATCGACGTTAAGGTAGCTGTCATTATAGGTGACCCCTTCCCTTATGGGCTGCGGAGCGGGCAGGGCAGCACGTCGCAGTGCGGCTCGCACTCTGGCTATCAGCTCCTTATTCCCTACCGGTTTAATGAGGTAGTCATCAGCTCCGTGGTCGAGCCCTTGCACTATATCCTCCTCATCTACTCGCTTGCCGGTGAGCATAATTATAGGGACATCAGAGATGTCACGAATACGCTCACAGACCTGCCAGCCATCCATTTTGGGCATAACCACGTCCAGGAGGACTAAATCGGGCCGTTGGTCAAACAGGAGCCGCAGGCCTTCTTGTCCACTGCCAGCCGTGAGCACCTGATATTCTTTCTGGGTGAGAACCTGCTCCACCAGTCTGAGGAAACGCGAGTCATCATCGATTATAAGGACTTTCTTTCCCATTACAGTCTCCGGTGCTGCCGGGGCTTGTCTTCCTTCGTTTTAGCAGCATTTCGGCAATCACTCCCGGTAGTTCGCGGGTATCGATGGGCTTTGTTAGATACGTATCACACCCGGACTCAATAACCTTCTCTCTGTCTCCCCTCATAGCGTGGGCGGTGAGGGCAATGATAGGGGTATGGTTGAATGCCGGGTCTTCCCTGAGTTTCCTGGTCACCTCAAACCCATTCATTTTAGGAAGGCGTATGTCCATTAGAATGAGGTCTGGTCGCTCTCTCATTGCCATATCCAGTGCCTTTTCCCCATCGGTTGCCTTGAGTAAGGTATAGTCCTGGGTTCTAAGAGTCATCTCCATCAATTTCATGTGTAGCGGGTTGTCTTCTACAATTAGTATCTTCGCTTTCATTACCGGTTTCTCTCCTTCGGATGGGTATCCTTTGTTGCCAGGGGTATGGTAAAGGTAAGCTGACTTCCCCTTCCGTATTCACTCTCTACCCAGATTCGCCCGCCGTATCTTTCAACAATCTGTTTGACCAGGGCTAGCCCCAGCCCAGTCCCACTCCCACTCCCACTCTTCTCATCGGCCAGAGGATTTTCTAGCTGGCAAAAAGGCTCAAACATCCGCTCTTGGTCTTCTGCCTTGATGCCAATGCCATTGTCAATCACGCTGACCCGGCACCAGCCGTCATCACTGACTGCTTTAATCTTTAGCTTGCCCCCATCCGGGGTATACTTAGATGAATTGTCCACTAGATTAAGGAGCACCTCTCCCAATTTGTCTTCATTGGTATAAACCGGGGGAAGCCCCTCCTCTATCTCAACCTCAAGGCTTTGGTTCTTTAGTGCCAGTATTGGTATCATAGACCTGCTTACTGATGTTATTACCTCGGTCAGGGCAACATTTTCCTGTTTAAGTTCTACTTTGCCCGATTCTATCCTGGAGAGGTCAAGAACCTCGTTGATTAGGTTCAGCAGGTGCTGACTGCTGTCCAGAACATCGCTAAGGCACTGCCGCTGCTCCTGGTTAATCTTTCCCGGCACCTCGTCAATCATCAATTCGGAAAAACCGATAATGGTATTGAGTGGCGTGCGTAACTCATGGGACATGTTAGCCAGGAATTCACTCTTTAGCTGGTTTGCCTTTGCCACCTCCTCTGTTTTCTCCATAAGCTCCTGCTGTTGTGCTATCATCTCTTCACTCTGCACCCGAAGCTCCTCGTTCTGGACATCCAGTTGCTCGTTCCGTTCCTGAAGCTCACGCTCCATCTGCTTGCGCTCGGTGATTCTCCCCAATCGCTCAGCAACAGCGTTAATTAACAGCCTCTCTTCTTTTAAGAATGGCCCTTCATCAAGTACTGGTCTCTCCTCTAGATAACTAACCTCTACAACACCCACTTTGGCTCCGTGCACTATAATGTCTGAACACTGCTTCCACTCGGTTTCTCTGTAGTTCTCTGTCTCAAACTTCTTGTCATCAACCGTGATTCTGGCGCCGGTAATCTCTGGATACTGCCAGCTCTGCGGAAGCAAATTGGCAACCTCTTGGTATATCTCATCCAAAGTAAGTCCTTGTCTTTGAGCGATTTCAGCAATGCCGTAAAGGCAATTAAGCTCCTTCAGGCGTTCCTCTAAAGCATGTTCCATCCGCTTGCGCTCGGTGATGTCCTCAAAAATAGCATCAAAGTAGAGAATCTTGCCGGCATCGTCTCTTACGCTAAAAATTGTGTCCAGTAACACTATCTCACTGCCATCCCGCTTTCTCCAGCGAAGTTCCCGGGTTACCGTCCCCTTAGCTGAGGCTAATTCTTCCATGAGAGCCTTCCTCTCTTCAAGATGGACGTAAAGCTCTTCCATATCCATCGCCAGCAACTCTTCCCTGGAGTAGCCGGTAATCTCTTCCATGGCTGGATTTGCTTCCAGGACTCTTCCCGGGGGTCCTAGAGTCGACCTGAGGATGCCTAACTTAACGTTGTTTACCAGGCCTTTATACTTTTCCTCAGACTCCCGCAGCGTTTCCTCTACCCGCTTGCGCTCGGTGATGTCTAAAGAATACTCTATCATCTGGATGACATTTCCTTCAGTATCAAAAACGGGGTAGCCGTGGACTTCAACGTATCTGGCATTGCCATCAGCATCGTAATGAATATGCTCCACGACTACCGGTGTTTTGGTTTTCTTCACTTCTTCAAGCGGACAAACATGGTCTGCACCTCGGCACGGTTTGCTGCTTTTGTGAGTAAGGGCATAGCAGGTTGGGTTTGCCGATAGATTGCCCATTTTCGTAGCTTGATTTGCCATCTTAATGGTATAGTCGTTGGCGTCTATAACATAGAAGGGATGACTGAGAGAATCTAATACACTATTTAAGAATTCATTTTGCAGATGGAGACTCTGCTCACTTGCTCTGATGTCGTCAATCATCATATTCAAGCCCATAGCCAGTGAATCAAACTCGTCATTTTGACCTGAAAGTTCAACCTGGACAGAGTAATCTCCCCTGGCTACTTTCATAGTAGCCTCTGTCATCTTATCTATGCGCTCTTTTTCTGATGTTCTATCCACCATTTACCTTCCTCTCGGCATAAATGATTCGTCTGCATTAATCTGCGCCTGTATTTCTCTATCTAGTGTATCTGTGTCTTACTCCCTAAGCCACGAAAGAGCCTCTTCCCTTGTCTTGAAAAAACGAATATCCTTTTTTCTGGTAACTCCCATGACAAAAGATGCAACTACTCTCGCAACTGGATGCAGTCCGAAAAGGGCAATTTTTCCCGTTTTTTCGTTCTCACTCCATTCTCTCCATATCTTTCTTGCCCCCGGGGATTGCTGACCTGCCTTGTTTAGGTCTATAAGACAATTTACTTTCCCTTGTACCATATTCATGAGTCTTAGAGAAGTCTGGCTAGCCCCAATTGCCTGTTTCTCATCCATGTACCCACCAAAAGGAGTAATGTAATTTATATTATCCTCGCCAAGATATAACCTATGTTCTCCTACCCATATTTCTCTTTCGCTTGCTTGCTTAATTTCAACGGGTTTTTCTTCCATTTTTACTCCCCCGTTTTGTTCTCCCTTAATTATATTTTGTAGCCACGAACTCCTAGATATAGGATTCCAATATCATATCTTCTTATATATCTTTGCCTTGCCGTCAAGGCACTTCATCTTCTCTCGCAGATTATCGGTTGGTGTCTCTACCTCTCCTAGAATCAGGTAGCCGGGGGTAGCCAGTGACTCATATAGCATGCCGAGCAGCCTTTTCTGAAGCTGCTTTTGCAGGTATATCAGGACATTACAGCAGAATATACAGTCTAGCTCCCTAAAGGGTGGTTTTATAGCTGAGGTCAGGTCAAAGAAAGAAAAGCAGGCCATCTCCCTGAGATAGGCTCTCGCCACATAGCCTCTGTCGCTGTAGGTGAAGTAGTTTTCCAGATTGCCGTGGGGGAGGTTCTCTATCTCCTCTGGGGAATATACCCCTGCCCGGGCTTCTTTCAGGACTTGCCGGTTGATATCGGTGGCGTATATCCGAATATCAAAGTCCCCCAGCCTATCCCCCAAGAATTCGGCTAGCATTATCGCTATAGAGTATGGCTCCTCACCGCGGGCGCAGGCAGCACTCCAGAACCTCAGGCTGTGCTTACCCTGATTTATTTTGTGTGATACCAGTTCGGGCAATACGAGTCTAGCCACCTGCTTGAAGGTATAGCGGCTTCTAAAGAAGCTACTCACAGCTATGGTTAGGGAGTGGACAAGCCTTTCGTACTCTTCAGGATGAGTATCCAGAAACTGCATATAGTCCAGATAAGTCTTTGCCTCCGTGGCTTGAAGCCTCCTCTCCAGGCGGCGCTGTACGGTTCCGTGCTTATAATCCCGGAAATCATACCCTCCGTCCCGGTACACCTTGTCCAGAAGTAAATCCAGGGCTTTAGTGTCGCCCATTCAGCGTGCCACCTTTCACTACCCAGGTTTATGCCAATTGTATCATAAAAACCATAATTTTGCCAGCAGTCAGCAACCCGTTTATAGCATATAGCTCGATAGAAAGCAAGCCCGCGGGAAAAACAGTTATCAGCTAGCTGAAAAAGAGATGAGATTCCTTCAAAAAAGCCCCTTTTTCGGATCTGTGTAATTTTTAATGACCTTTTTACTAAAAGTTTATGCGCCCATTAATATCGGCCTCCTACGATGGAAGTATAGCAATAAATAATTCGGGTAGAGGAGGTTATCCAGACAATGAACAAGCTTACTGCAGGTATGGTAATAGCCGGGGTAGCCGTAGCTTGTTTTATGGCTGGTGGTGCCCTAAATGAAAGAGTAATGGAGTCTGAAATCGTTGAAGTGTCGGTAGAAGTGGAGGTAGTGAAATGGATGGAGCCGGAGAAAGAGGTCATCTATTTGGAAGCCGAGCCAGTTATAGAAACGGTGGAAGTAGTTGTGGAAGTGCCTATTAAGTTAAGGGAATTTCAGAGTACAGAAGAGCTTGAGAGTTGGCTGGAAGAGAATCATATCGATGAAGCGGTGATGCTCTATGCCAGTGGTAAGAAGTTTGATTGCGATGATTACACCCGGAGACTTATTAAGGATGCTAGGGCTGATGGCTATCAATTATGGTTTCAGGTGTTACTGCCTAATTACCGCCGTCCCGATACCGGAGAGAGGATAACCGAGCGTGATGAGGCTCACGCTCTTAGTAGTGCCATTATTGGGGATAAACTTTACTTTATTGAGCCACAGACAGACGACTACTGGTTTGTAGTCGAGGTTGACTAGTGGAGAGGAGTATGAAGTGAGAATAGACCACAAAAAGCCGGCTGAAGTAATGGAGACGAACCGGGATAGGGGTAGAGGGCACACTATAAAAGATCGCCCCCTCCACCTGAAGCTTTGTTACCCTAGTTGCTATTTCTGGCGGGGAGAATGTGCCTATTACGAAATCATCTCAAACTATTCTAGCCCGTCTAACCATAGATAAAGCCTTTGCTAAACCTCATTCTGGCTCATCCTATAATCGTAAGAATTCTATCTTCTGGTTGTCCCCGGCTCTGTTTAGAGTGAAGGTCTCAACATGAGGCATGCCCACTCGGTAGAGCTAGAAGTTAGCCCTAGGTGTAGTTAGAATCTCAATAAGGTATGTTGACAGGCCCATCAGTTCAGGGTATAACAGTAGTGTTTAGGATAGACGTTTGAGCACCAGGAAAACAGATTAACGGAGGTAATAGATGGCCAGGTATGAGGATGATTATGATGAGTCGAAAGACGAAGCGTGTTTTATTGCCACCGCGGTCTATGGCACACCGGTAGCTGAGGAAGTCGACATTCTGCGTCAGTTTCGGGATGAGTTCCTCCTGAATAATCCGGCTGGTAAGGTGTTCGTGGCTGTCTACTATAAGCTCAGTCCTCCAATGGCTGAATTTATCTCTAAACACCGAGTGTTGAGAGCCGTGGTACGGGAGTGTTTTGTAAACCCGGCGGTAGCCTTGTCAAAATCGGTTCGGAGCCGTTGGGCTGAGTGACGCGCGTTTGGGGCATCGTCTTTCATACCCGGATTTAAGCTGCAAGAACTAATCTTAAGAATCTCGTGGCAGTCATAACTTCTCACCAAGCCTAGAAAAGGCAGGCTTTGAGGTGCCCTTCAGTTGGTAAGCGAACTTGACTTTTTATTCGACACAGGTGATAATGATGAACGTCGTTTGCACTGGGAGACGGTCTTCAGGCGAGCTGGTAGTTGGGGCGGGGAGATTATCTAGGTAGAGTTAAAGCTGTCTCTGCTTTTTATCGCCAGTCGGGCTGAAGGTGCGAAATCACTTCTAAACGGACAGCCAAGTTTTGTGGCGCATTCGTCTAGGGGTTTAGGACACCTCCCTCTCAAGGAGGAGATCACCGGTTCGAATCCGGTATGCGCTACCAAAGATAACAAAGTGACATGGCTTTTATAGCGATACCTTTTTTATTATCATTTAGCGGTGGTATCCCAATGGCTCAGGGCAGGGTTAAGTTCGTTGCTTAGTTTGCCAGTCTCAAAAGAATTCTTAATTTAAATCTCATTACCAAGCTAGGTTAGCCTTAATTTAATCTGTCGCCGTTTGGGTAGCGAATAAGAGATGGCGATAGTCTGGTGTTTGGGGAGGCTCTTATGTCAGATAGAATCAAGATTGCGGCGGTTCAGATGGAGCCCAGGCTAATGAAACTAAAGGAGAATTTAGAGAGTATCCTGAGCGCAGTCAGAAAAGCGGCGGCTAACCAGGCTAGCCTGATAGTTTTTCCCGAGTGTAGCCTGACTGGTTACATCTTTTCCAGCCGAGAAGAGGCGCTACCTTTTGCCGAGACCATACCTGGCCCCAGTAGTGAAAAGCTCACTTCCCTCTGTCAGGAGCTCAAGCTCTATGTCATCTTTGGTCTTCTGGAAAAGGAGGGCGCTAGATTATTCAATGCGGTGGCATTTGTCGGGCCTCAGGGGCTTATCGCGAAATATAGGAAAAACCACCTCCCCTTTTTGGGTGTTGACCGCTTCGTGGACATTGGGGATGGGCCTTTCCAGGTGCATCAGACCCCGATAGGTAATATCGGTCTTTACATCTGTTACGATATTGTTTTTCCCGAGAGTGCAAGGGTGATGACCTTAATGGGGGCTGACATATTAGCCTTGCCCACCAACTTTCCTCAGGTGCGTCGGGAAACACTGGCTACCTATATCGTTAATGCCCGGGCTATTGAGAATAGAGTCCATGTGGTATCAGCCGATCGTGTTGGCAGTGAGAGAGGCTACTCGTTTGCTGGGCTGAGTAAAATTGTTAATGCTTCGGGGAATGTCCTCGGTCTTGCTAGCCCCGATAGAGAGGAAATCATATACGGCGAGGTCGATCTGGCCTCAGCGCGAAAAAAGCATCTTACCATTATTCCCGGCGAGTATGAGGTTGATTACATAAAGGATCGCCGTCCCGAGCTATATGGTTTGATTACTGAGCCCAACCCGGACCGGTTTTAAAGGTGGGTAATATTCTCTGAGATAGGTTGGTTTGGTTATGCTGACCTTGGGTATGCTCGTTAATAACGTGAGTTAAAAGAGGGTCGTGATTCTCGGCGGTTGAGTATAAGCTTGACTTTTCGATCACCCATTTCTATAATATTCCAGTTGGTTGCCTTATGGAAGGAAGGCTGCGAGAGGTGATGCCCGAGTAGCGCAATGGAAGCGCAACCGACTTGTAATCGGTAGGTTAGTGGGTTCGAATCCCCTCTCGGGCTACGTGTTTGGTTCCAGTGACTCTACCGGGAGGGGTGCCGGAGTGGTTAATCGGAGCAGTCTGTAAAATTGCCGCCTGAAAGGGCTACGCAGGTTCGAATCCTGCCCCCTCCACCACAGTCTAATCTTATCGTCCTAAGTATATGTGGACGATAAGAACAAAAACCTGTATAATATTGGATAGATGCCCACATAGCTCAGATGGAAGAGCACGTTCTTGGTAAGAACGGGGTCACCAGTTCGACTCTGGTTGTGGGCTGAGGATAAAGGGGGTCTAAAATGGCGAAAAAGAAATTCGAGCGGACTAAACCACACTGTAATGTTGGTACCATCGGTCATGTTGACCATGGGAAGACAACATTAACTTCAGCAATAACCTTGGTATTATCCAAGGTGAGCGATACCGGCTTTCGCTCCTTTGATAGCATTGATAACGCTCCTGAGGAGAAGGCAAGAGGGTTAACCATTGCGATTGCTCATGTGGAGTATGAGACCGAGAAGCGGCATTACGCTCACATTGATTGTCCGGGACATGCCGACTTTATTAAGAATATGATAACCGGAGCAGCTCAGATGGATGGGGCGATACTGGTGGTTAGTGCTCCTGATGGTCCTATGCCCCAGACTAGAGAGCATGTACTGCTTGCCCGCCAGGTGGAGGTTCCGGCTATGGTGGTTGCCCTTAATAAGGTAGATATGATGGAGGATGAGGAGCTTCTGGAGCTGGTGGAAATGGAGATCAGGGAGCTGCTTAGTAAATATGAATTTCCTGGTGATGAAATACCGGTGGTGAGGGTGAGTGCCCTTAAGGCTCTGGAGTGTGGCTGTGGTAAGCGGGAGTGTCAGTGGTGCGGGCCCATCTGGAAGCTGATGGATGCGGTAGATAGCTATATTCCTATCCCAGTGCGGGCTACGGACCAGCCCTTCTTGATGCCGGTAGAGGATGTTTTTAGCATTAAGGGTCGGGGCACAGTGGTTACAGGAAGAGTCGAGCGTGGCGTGATTCATCCCGGAGACGAGGTTGAGATAGTCGGTCTGCATCACGAACCCCGCAAGATAGTGGCCACCAGCCTGGAGATGTTCCATAAAATATTGGATGATGCTGAGCCCGGGGATGCCGTAGGGGCGCTGCTTCGGGGTATAGACCGGGCCGAGGTAGAGCGGGGTCAGGTATTGGCGGCACCAGGTACCATCAAACCGCATGTTGAAGCTGATGCCGAGATCTATGTCTTGAGCAAGGATGAGGGAGGTCGGCACACGCCATTCTTTAACGGCTATAAGCCCCAATTCTATATCAGGACTACGGATGTTACCGGAAGTATCGAGCTGCCGGAGGGGGTGGAGATGGTTATGCCTGGTGACAATGTAAAAATGAAGCTAAGGCTTATTTATCCCGTAGCTCTGGAGAAAGGCTTGCGTTTTGCTATCAGGGAGGGGGGTAGAACGGTAGGTGCGGGTACTATTACCAGCATCACTGAGTAGTTATGGCGAAGAAGGCTGAAGCCAGGATTATTATTCACCTTGCCTGTACTGAGTGTCGGGAGAGGACGTATACTACCACTAAGAACAAAAGGAACGACTCTCAACGATTGGAGCTAAGAAAATACTGCCCTCGTTGTCGTGTTCAGCGGCTTCATAGAGAGGTGAGGTAAAGCAGCGCAGTTGAGAATTATGTGGGGTTGAGATTTCGACTATGGCAAAAGGTGCGGTTACTACTACAGCTAAAAGGGGCTTTTCAATAACTCGCTTCTTTGGCAATATTATAGCTGAGCTAAAGAAGGTAGCTTGGCTTTCCAGGCCAGAGGCTGCCTACTTGACCGGTGTCGTCCTTATTATGACGGTTATTGCCGGTCTAGCTTTAGGGTTCCTGGATTTGGGTTTTACTGACCTAGCCAATAACTTCTTTTTAGGTGGCTAGCAGTCTATCGGTTTCCATTTGGATTGAGATGGAGTTTTCACTTGGGGCTATCTGTTAATCAGGAATCTCACTTGAAAATATACTTTATACTTTGAGGTCTTTCTAAAATTTTGCTTTGGTGAGGTTTTGTGGAGGAGAAGTCAAAAACTTGGTTTGTGGTTCATACCTACTCCGGGTATGAAGAACGGGTTAAGAAGAATTTAGAGCAACGTATCCGGTTTATGGACTCTGAAGGCGAGGTCTCTCAAGTAGTTATCCCTACCGAGGATGAGATTGAGGTTAGAAGTGGACAGAAGCGGACGGTGAGTAAGAAGATACTGCCGGGTTATGTCCTTATCCAGATGAAGATGAGTGACCAGAGCTGGGAGATAGTACGTAATACCCCGGGTGTTACTGGTTTTGTTGGTAGCGGCGATAAACCGGTTCCGCTAAGAGAGGAAGAGGTTAATCAGATTTTGAGGCAGATGGAGGCTGAGGCACCAAAGCTCAAGATTGGTTTTCGGGAGGGGCAGAGTGTTCGGGTGACCGATGGCCCCTTCGTTGATTTTATCGGGGTGGTGGACAGCATAAATTCGGAAAAGGGGAAGGTCAAGGTGCTTCTGTCCCTTTTCGGGCGGGAAACCCCGGTGGAGCTTGATTTCCTGCAGGTGGAGAAGCTTTGAACCACTGCTTACCACTTTATTCTGGGATAGGTTTTCGTTTCTTTTAGGAGACATGAATGGCGAAGAAGATAAAAACTGTGATTAAACTACAGATTCCAGCCGGGCAGGCAAATCCGGCTCCCCCAGTGGGTCCGGCGTTAGGCCAGCATGGGATTAATATTATGGCCTTCTGTAAGGAGTATAACGAGCGTACCGCTAGCCAGAGTGGGTCTATTATTCCAGTTGAGATAACTGTCTTTGATGACCGCTCATTTACTTTTGTTATCAAGACACCACCAACCAGTGATTTGTTGAAGAAGGCGTTGGGTGTGGAAAAAGGGGCTGGTGCTACCGGTCAGGAAAAGGTAGGTGCGCTGTCCCGAGATAAGCTTCGGGAGATAGCTGAGCTTAAGCGTAAGGACCTAAATGCCACTAGTATTGAAGGGGCGGAGCGAATCATTGAGGGCACCGCCCGAAGTATGGGAATAGAGATAGAGTAGCTTAAGGTTAGGGGGTTGTTAAACAGAGGGTAAGATAATGCCGACGCACACCCATCCAGTTGATGATGCGATGATTGTCCTCTTATGATGAGGTAGGTGTTGGTCTATTTTATGGAGGGTATATTATGATGTCAGCACGGGCATTTTATATTCCCCCGGTACTGATTTTCGGGTCGGGGTCATCAGAACAAGTCGGCGAAGAAAGCCGGAAACTGGGGGTTAAAAAGGGCTTAATTGTTACTGATGAGGTTCTCATTAAACTGGGAGTATTAGATAGTATCAAACGAGCCCTCACCCAAGCTCAGATTCAATTTGCCATATATTCCGGTGTCTTTACTGAGCCCACCTTGGAATTCGTGGAGGCAGGCCTTAAGACTTATAAAGAGAATGGGTGCGACTTTTTGTTAGCTGTCGGTGGTGGTAGCGCCATTGATACTGCCAAGGCAATTGCGATTATGGTTACCAATCCCGGTTCTATCGGAGATTACCGGGGACTTAATAAGGTCACTGAGAAAGGAGCCCCCTTTATCGCCATCCCGACCACTGCCGGTACTGGCAGCGAGGTTACTCAATTTACCATCATTACTGATACCAAAAGAGATGTCAAAATGCTCATTGCCAGTCCATTTCTTATCCCTCAAGAAGCTATCGTTGACCCGCTCCTAACACTGTCAATGCCGCGTGGTCTAACCGCCGCCACCGGAATAGATGCCCTTACTCATGCTGTTGAAGCCTATGTTTCGGTGAAGACCCAGCCGATGAGCGATATCTTCGCTCTTTCGGCAATTGAGCTTATCTCGGGCGATTTGAGACAGGCCTGGTCTAATGGAAATAATAGAGAGGCGAGAGAAAAGACCATGCTCGGCGCACTCCAGGCAGGCATTGCCTTTAGTAACTCATCGGTAGCCCTGGTTCATGGGATGAGCCGACCTATTGGCGCCTATTTTCACGTTCCTCATGGGGTTTCTAATGCGGCTCTCCTCGGTGTAGTTACGGAGTTCAGCTTGATTGGAAATCCGGCGAGGTATACGCGTATTGCGGAAGCAATGGGAGAAAATGTCGTGGGCCTCACCATTTTGGAGGCCGCCGATTTGGCGGCTGAGTCTATCACCAGGTTAATCGAGGATATTGAGATACCTTCTTTGCCAGAGCTGGGCGTGGATAAAGAGAAGCTGGACAAACTAGCGCCTAAGATGGCGGAGGATGCCATCGCTAGCGGTAGCCCAGGTAATAATCCCCGCCAGGCAACCAAGGAAGAAATAATTGAGCTTTATAAATTGGCCTGCTCACAGTAATTTGTGAAAGGAGCATGTGAATTATGGCAGTTTTAGAAGAGTCGATAAAGGGAGTACCACTGGTCAAGAACTATATCAACGGGGAATGGGTTGAATCTAAGGGTGAGATTAGAGACGTTGTCAATCCGGCTAAATGTGAGACGATTGGTAAAGTCCCGATTTCAACCAAGGAAGAGATAGCTGCCGCCGTGGAGGCGGCCAAAGACGCCTTTCCTGACTGGAGACGGACAACTCCCGTGGCTCGGGCAAGGTGTCTCTTCCGGCTGAAGGAGTTATTGGAGGAACATTTTGAGGATATTAGCCGTATCCAGACGCAGGAGCACGGAAAGACGATAGATGAATCCCGGGGAGAGACTAGACGGGGCATCGAAAATGTAGAGGTTAGCTGTGGGATTCCTACCATGATGATGGGATACAATCTGGAGGATATTGCGGCCGGTATCGATGAGTATCTCATTCGGCAGCCCCTGGGGGTTTTTGGGATAATAGGTCCCTTTAACTTTCCCTGGATGATTCCACTGTGGTCAGCGCCGTATGCGGTGGCTACGGGAAACTGCATTGTTGTCAAGCCCTCCAGTGAAGTACCCTTCAGTCAAAGAAAGGCAGTGGAGCTGGTAGACGAAGCCGGTTTTCCACCGGGGGTGTGGAACGTGGTTAATGGCGGTCGGACGGTGGTAAGTGGGATGCTAGAGCACCCCGATGTCAATGGAATATCCTTTGTTGGCTCTACACCCACGGCAAGGGATGTTATCTACAAACGGTGTGGTGAGACGGGTAAAAGGGTTATTGCTCAGGGTGGGGCAACGAACTTCATGGTAATTATGCCCGATTGTAATGTAAGAGCCACCGTGGCCGCGATGATGACGTCATTCTTTGGTAACACCGGTCAGCGATGCCTGTCGGGGCAAACTCTTATTATTGTTGGTGACGACGATGAGTTCTATAAGAGCTTTGTGGACGCAGTGGTTGGGATGACATCTAAGATAGCCATCGGTTACGGGCTTGATGAGTTAGTTCAGATGGGGCCGCTGCGTGATAAAGAAAAGAAGGCGAAGGTAATAAGATACATAGAAAGTGGCATTGAGGAAGGGGCCAAGCTCATACTTGATGGCAGGAAGGACGTAAAGATTATTGGTGACTATCCTGATACTTGCTTTCTGGGCCCGACGATTTTTGAAGATGTTAGACCAGATATGAAGATAGTCAGGGAGGAGATTTTTGGGCCGACTATGGGTATTATGCGGGTGAAAACCTTAGACGAAGCCATAGAGATATGTAATGGGAGCCCCTTTGCTAACGGAGATGCTATCTTTACCTCAAGTGGCAAGAGCGCCCGGGAGTTTCAGTACCGGGTAATCAGTGGTAACGTGGGCATCAACATTGGCATCGTGGCGCCAATGGCCTTCTTCCCCTTCAGTGGCATGAGGGCTTCATTCTATGGTATATTACACACACAAGGTCAAGAGGCGGTTCGTTTCTTTACCGAAAGTAAGGTTGTTGTCCAGCGGTGGTTTTAATAAGGGAGTAACGTATGAAATTACAAACGGCTTCGGCGGTGATTAGTTTTTCTAAGCACCTTGAGGATGAATCGGCGAAGTTTTACGAGGATTTGGCTCAGAGATACGCCGCCGGTAAAGACGCTTTCCTCTCCTTTGCCCAGGAGAATAGGAAGAATATAGTGCAGATTGAGCGGGCATACTACGGGGTTATCACCGATGCCATTGAGGGTTGTTTTGCCTTTGATATGGAGTCGGATGATCATTCCATTGAAACCAAACTGACTGATAGCGCAAGCTATTCTGATGCAGTGGGCAGGGCAATTGAGATGGAGGAGAAGATAGGGAAGTTTTACACTGATGCTGCGGAACAATCTAAGGTTCTTATGGCTGATGTTCCCAGGGCCTTTATGCTAATAGTGAGAAAGAGGAATGACCGTATCGCCAAGTTACGGTTGCTTTGAGATAGGATAAAGATGACAAAGCCAGGTAAGAAATATCGGGAAGCGGTTAAGCTGCTGGATAGTGGAGGAAGTTATTCTCCTCAGGAGGCTATCGAGCTAGCCAAGAAGATGGCTTATGCTCAATTTGATGAGACGGTTGAGCTTCACCTTCGGATGGGGGTTGATCCCAGGAATGCCAGCCAGCAGGTGCGTGGTGTGGTCCTCCTACCTCATGGGCTGGGCAAGCAGGTGCGTATTTTAGTTTTCGCGCAGGGCGAGGCCGAGAGAATCGCCAAAGAGGCTGGAGCGGATTTTGTGGGTGGTGATGAGTTGGTAAAGAAGATTGAGGATGGTTGGTTAGAATTTGATGCTGCTATGGCAACCCCGGATATGATGAGTAAGGTAGGTAAGCTGGGGAAGATTTTGGGGAGGCGGGGGCTAATGCCTAACCCCAAATCGGGAACAGTGGTGGCGGCCAAAGACTTACCCCGGGTAGTAGGTGATGCCCGTAAGGGTCGGGTAGAATTTAAGTTGGACAGAACGGCTATCATTCATGTCTCGGTGGGTAAGGTTAGCTTTGAGGATGATAAGTTGCTGGGCAACCTGACGGCAGTGATTGAGGCGATAGTGAAGGCTAAACCTAGTGGGGCTAAGGGGCAGTACGTTAAGTCGGCTTCTTTAACCACTACAATGGGGCCGGGGATAAGGCTTGACCTTAATTCAACCCTGGTTTTAAGTTCCAGCTGAGGCTACTTGAGTAAGTTTGATTAGCAAGCGGGAAGTTTTCGAGAGAGTATACTCTTGGTTTAACAATTTAGAAGTTCCAAAGACAGTGGGTGCCGATTAGGGCTCAAATTTCGTTTGCCTACCGAGGAGAAGCGAAGGTTTTAAACCGAATTCGGAGGTTCGTTACCGGGAATCCGAGTTTGGTTCTACTTAAGTCCTGGTGCTGTCGGCGCTAGGGCTTATTTTTTTGGGTGGTGGGCAATATACTCTTGAGTGATAAAGGTTAGGAGGTCCGTATGGATGTCTAAGGAAAAGAAGGCGCAAATTATTGATAGTCTGGAAGAGTCCTTTGCTAAATGTAGCATTGGTGTCCTGACTGACTATCGGGGACTGTCAGTTGCCGAGATAACTATTTTGCGGCGCAAGCTGAAAGAGTTGGGTATTGAGTATAGAGTAGTGAAGAATACCCTGGCTCGGCTTGCTGCCGAACGGGTGGACCGGGCCGATTTGGCCGCCTCCTTTGAGGGTCCAGTAGCCTTGGCTTTGGGCTATGGTAGTATAGTTGAGCCAGCCAGGGTTTTGACTGATTACATTAGCACCTCAAAATCGGTGCTGACTATCAAGGGTGGCTTTTTGGGCGATAGACTGCTTACTTCGGAGGAGGTGTCAACCCTTTCTAAGCTCCCATCGCGGGAGCTGTTACTGGCTATGGTTCTCGGTGCGATGCAGAGCCCTATCGCCGCTTTGGTTAATTGTCTTAATGCCCCGATAGCCGGGATGGCTAGGGTGCTAGAGGCTAGAATTAAACAACTGGAGGGAGAGTAAAATGGTGGAAAAAGAAGCCGAAATTGAGCCGGGAGCAGTTGCTGAAGCTGCCGAGGTCGAGAAGGGAGTGGTGGAGAAGAAGCCGAGTGACCAGGGTATAGGGAAGGAGACTGCTGAGGTCGAGGAGCCGCCGGCGGCTAAGAAAGCAGTAAAAAAACCTAAGAAGGCCGAAGCGGAAGCTGGTGAACAGAAGGCTCCGGCGGAAGCTAAGAAGAAGGGGCAAGAGGCGGCTGTTGAGGATATAATAGCTACGATAAAGAACATGACGGTGCTTGACCTGTCGCAGTTAGTCAAGGCGCTGGAGACGGAGCTCGGTGTTAGTGCAGCGGCTCCCATGTTTGCCGCGGCCGCGCCCGCTGAGGCGGCTGCAGCGCCGGCGGCTGAGGAGAAGACCGAGTTTAACGTGATTCTTAAGGATATCGGGTCGAATCGGATTGCGGTGATAAAGGCCGTGCGGGAGGTAACCTCTTTGGGGCTGAAGGAGTCTAAGGACCTGGTGGAAAGTGCCCCCAAAGCAGTGAAGGAGGGGGTTAGTAAGGACGAGGCGGCAGCGGCGAAGGAGAAACTGGAAGCGGGCGGGGCTACGGTTGAGATTACATAACCCAGCCTGTTGTTGAAAATAGCGCTGGTAGGGCATATAATCTCTGCTGAGTACTCTTATAAGGAGAAGAGTTAGCATGTCTTATCCGGAGAGCTTTGTACTGATGGTTATGGGTGGTGTGTTTGTTGGGGTTGGTATCGGGGTGTTTTTCTGGGGTAAGAGAGAAGAAAAGAAATACTATAACGGCCTGGCTTCTCGCACTGATATGAAAGAATTCTTAGAGAGTTCACCGGAGCACCCCGGGGCGTTAAGGATAGGGGGGTGGATAAGCATTATCGTTGGCTTGGTTATGCTTGGTATCGGTGGTGGACTGCACCTCTGGGGGTAAAGAGGCCTACACCATCCGTCTCGGTCTGTATTGAATAGCTTCAGCCAGGTGATGGGCTTTAATTATATCACCATTTTCCAGGTCGGCAATAGTGCGGGCTAGTTTTAGGATGCGGTGGAAGGCGCGGGCGGAGAGGTAGAGTTGTTTCATGGCTGCTTTAAGGAGGCTCTGGGCTGAGTCTTCTACCTGGCAGAATTCTCTTACCTCGGCGGGTGTTATTTCGGTATTGCAGGTTAGCCTTGTTCCCTTAAAGCGCTTCTGTTGTCTGGAGCGGGCGGCTTTAACCCTGGCTTGGACCTTAGACGATTCTTCCCCTAACCTGTCATCGGCTAGCTTCTCGTAGTCAATGTGGGGTACCTCAACGAATATATCAACCCGGTCAATGAAGGGCCCGCTAATACGCTGCTGATACCGGGAAACCAGGCTGGGGGAGCAGGTGCAGGCTCTAAAGGGGTCGTTATAGAAGCCGCAGGGGCAGGGGTTCATGGCTCCGACCAGCATAAAGTTGGCGGGGAAGGTCAGGCTGCCTTGAGCCCGGCTGATGGTGATTAGCTTATCCTCTAGAGGCTGGCGCAATAGCTCAAGCACGGCGTGACCAAATTCGGGGAGTTCATCAAGGAATAGCACCCCGCGATGACTAAGGCTTATTTCTCCCGGTCTTGGCCAGTGTCCGCCACCGACCAAGCCAGCGTTGGAGATGGTGTAGTGGGGGGAACGGAAGGGTCGTTGTCTCATCAGGGGGGTATCTGGAGGCAGCAGACCGCTGACACTGTAAACCTTGGTAACCTCCAGGGCTTCCTCAGTAGTCATCGGTGGTAGTATGGAGGGGAGGGAGCGTGCCAGCAGTGTTTTACCGCTCCCCGGAGGTCCCATCATGATTACATTATGCCCGCCGGCAGCCGCTACTTCTAAGGCTCGCTTGACGTGCTCCTGTCCTTTAATGTAAGCCAGGTCAGTAATTGGGGAGGCTGGTGGGGTGTATTCCTCGGTCTTATCAGGTTGATATTCTGGTATCGGTGTTTCTCCCCGCAGGTAGCTAACCAGCTGTGATAGTGAGGTAACTGGAATGACTTTAATACCTTCTATCAGGGATGCTTCTTTAGCATCCGCCTCGGGCACCATAGTAGTGGAGAATCCTTTCTCGTGGGCCAGGGCGACCATGGGCAAAACACCGTTGGTGTGACGCAAACTGCCGTCCAGTGATAGCTCACCAAGGATAATGGTTTGCGAGACATCGGCCTGAACCTGTTCTGAGCTGAGGAGAATACCAGCCGCAATGGGCAGGTCATAAGCTGGCCCAGCTTTCTTGAGGTCAGCCGGGGCGAGATTAACCACGATACGCCTCATGGGGAAGTTGCAGCCGGAGTTCCGGACAGCGGCGCGGACTCGTTCCCTGGCTTCCTGGACAGCGGCGTCAGGCAGCCCCACAATAGTAAATGAGGGCAGACCCGGCGAGATATCTACCTCGACCTCAACAACTACCCCCTCCAGCCCGATTGTAGCGCAGCTTATTACCTTGGCTAGCATAAACCTCTCCGCAGGTACTACCTATTGG
>SDBS01002064.1_pt1 | contig 20242 bp, 10 predicted proteins | sample 2277091 | NCBI WGS metagenome assembly SDBS01 (sample SAMN10404972, study PRJNA504765) | marine sediment metagenome | isolation source: marine sediment core GS10_PC15, 163 cmbsf | place: Arctic Ocean: Southern Knipovich Ridge | collected 2010 | reverse complement strand
ACATGGATATATACGACACCGAGGTTTGCAATATACCGGGCGATTTTCACACCGAGATCTATGTCGATACCGCCGGGAAGCGCCTCATAAGCGCTGAATTTCATTCCGAGGGGGAAATCAGGATAGTTTTCCCTGATACCCGTGATGATGTCAGTGGGAAATTTCATTCTGCCCTCAAAAGAGCCGCCGTATGCATCGGTTCGCCTGTTCAACGAGGGAGACATCATCTGCCCCACCAAATAAGAATGGGCGCCGTGCAGTTCCACTCCGTCATATCCGGCTTCCTGCGCACGGCCTGCTGCTGAAATAAATGATTCTACAAGCTCATCGAGTTCATCGGTTGTGAGTGCACGCGGTTTTACCATATAGTTGGGGCTGTAAATCGAGGATGGGGCGTCGCCGCTGCGTTTTCCCCCTGACAATGCAATCTGGAGAAAGATTTTTGAGCCGTGACGGTGTATTCTGTCAACCAGTTCCCTGTGAGATGGAATAAAACGGTCGTCATAGATTCCATGAAGCGGGAACGATGCCAGCCTGCCATGCACACGTACAAACGAAGTTATTATAAGGCCGATCCCGCCTATCGCACGTTCTTCGAAGTATCGTATCTCACGTTTTGTCCAGGTGCCATCGGCACTGTATATTCTGGTTCCCATGGGCGCCATGACCGTGCGGTTCGGAATAGTGGCTTTACCAAGTTGAATCGGGCTGAAAAGATTCGGTAATGACATGTACACCTCACAAAGAAAATGACAGGATTACAAGATAAAAAAGTCAAAAAATAACCGGGTTTATAACGGGTTTATAACATTATGGCATTTATTCCAATCGCTCCAGCAGATAGTTATACTGGCTTCTCGCCCAGTCGTTCCATGCGGTAATGTTCGGTTCCCTTAGCTTAGATGACGCTATGATATTCTTACTGACGAGGTATTCCTTTACAATATCACGCCGTCCTATCCTGAGAAGGAACGTGAGAAAAGGAAGCCACTTCCGGAACAACACAAACGACTCATCCCGTTTTCCCTGCCAGTGAAGGTGGATTATGTCGGCAAGCGGTTTCGCCGGGACACAAGCAGGCATGCACCCGATTGCGCCAGCTTCGAGTTCCCAGAAGATTCGTACACCGGCCATCCCTGTAAATATCCCCTGAAAAGAGTCCGGAGCCGAGGCAAGGACATCTCCGACCTTGACAGCGGAAGTATCCACTTCCATTTTGAGGTAATCGAGGCCCGGCACATCATGTATCAAACCGCACAGGTCTTCCGGAGACAGGTTGATATCGCTCAACGGATGATCCTGAAGTATGATGGGAACATTCACCGCATCGCCGATGCGAAGGAGATACTACTTAATCTGCTTTACACCGGTTCTCCACTTACCGAAAAACGGCGGGAGGGTGAGCACTGCATCGGCACCTTCTTTTTCCGCCCAGGCCGCCTTTTTAGCAGCTATCCGGGTGCTGAAATGTGTGATCGAAATAACGACCGGCACACGGCCGTCGACAAGCCTTATGACTTCTGTAGCCAGACACTCTCTTTCGGCATCATCGAGCAGGTGTGCCTCGCTTGCATTGGCGAGGGTCACAATACCATCGGTGCCTTCGCAGATGAGATAGTCGATGAGTTTCTCAAGGCTTTTAAAGTCGAACGTTTCATCCTCATGAAAAGGTGTGGCGAGGATGGGATACATTCCGCAAAGTTTTACCTCAGGTTTGGCCAAGCTGCACTCTCCTTCGGATAGTTATATATTTAATGATTTTCATAAACTGCTTCACTTTTCGCGTGTTTAGCGGGCAAAAAATATGTTCCGGTTACTATATTCAGACTCCTGCCCGTTCGATGAAATCAGCCATGGAATCGAGGGCAAGGAAATAACGGGCTTCCGCCTGACGTCTTTCCGCCAGCGGAAGCATGCAGAAAGCATAAAAGGCCTTTATGAACTTCCACCGTAATTCCCAGCCTGATTCACCGGCGAATACATCCGCATATTCAGTTTTTTTTAACCGTTCCCTGTACCATTCAAACAGCCCGTTACGATGGAGATTTTCCAGTTTCCCCGACCGGCTGTGAATACTATATTCTGCATCACTTCCCCTAACAGATACCGTAAACTGTCCAAACCTCAGGGCGGGAAGCTCACCGGAAAGCCAGTCATCCATCTTATTGATATCGAGAATAAAATCTCCCCTGTGAACACCGCGGACACTTACCGGATCAAGCAGAATCCACCGTCCTGTCTCACTATTGTACAGTATATTCTCCGGGAAAAAATCTCCATGGAGGAAACGGTCCTTAAATGGGATCAGCAGGCCTCTCATGAGGGATGTATCCTGAAAATACTCATCGAGTTCGTTCACATTTTTCACAGGCCGGCCCGCAATATGCACATCTTTCAAAGCGCACAGTCGAGTGAAATATGAGTCAGACCGCGCCCAGGCAATGCTTTCACGTATGGCACGGAACATAGTCTTCTCAACATAATCTGAATCCGGTTCCTTTTCATCCAGACGAAAGTACATGAAAGCCGTATCGAGAATTTCACCTAAAGCCAGTTTCGCATTTTCCTTGCTGATAGTATTGTCAAGCAATAAACCGGACAATGCCGCCCAGCCGTCATCAGGGGAATAATATGGCATATCATAGTAAATAACATCGGGAATATCCGGAGAATCCTCGTCACAATCGTTGAGATTCGTGCGGATAAGCTCCGGGAAAAACGGTTTCAGTTTCCCGTCCAATGAACTGAGAAGCCTGATTTCCCTGATAAGCGCAGTCCTGCTGAAAGAAAGGGCGTCCGGATTGGAAGACTTGCGTAAAATACGCTGCTTGCCGCAGGTACCGAGGAAAAGGGTTTCGGCAAAACCGGGGCCTTTGAATATACGCTCAAGAGTAAAACTCATACTGTCTTTTTAACCTTACGAATTATGAATAAATCTGTCTTATTTCTGTTTAATCATGTTATCCTGTCAAATAATTTACCCCGTTACTTTTTACCAAGAGTACGCCGTATCAGCCAGCGCCGTATCGACTCGGACCATGGAAGTGCATCATCGCCTCCCAGGTTTGCAAGTTTGACCGCGCGGCCTGTTAACCGTGAGACATTCGCCGCAACCAGCGCCCGGTGCTGCTCGAGGATAGCCTCATACGGCCGTGGCGGTTTACGTGTGGTATAGAAATCATGAAGCGCCGTAAACATATAGTGCATGACAGCCGAATCTGTCGTACCCGCCTCAAAAACTTTGTTTTCCTTCACGGTATAGATATCGATATGATAACTGCCCGGATGGATGCCGACATGATTCATACCGATTATCGGAGGTTCACCGTTGCGCGGTTTGTAGGTTAGCACAATAAGGGCTGAACCCATGGGACGCACTCTGTCCTGCCGTGCCTCGAGCGACATGACAAAGTCCCCGGTAAAGTACGCCGACTCGATACCGCCGCCGAGAGCGGCATGGGCATAATTGATGACATGGGGGAAATGCCAGGTAAAATGCGGTTCCGGGCAGTAGGCTTCATAGGCCCGTATCGGCCCGTTTTCCCTGACAAAAGACTGCATTTCCGATACCACCGGCTGAAATTCCAGTGATGATGGCGACATAACCGGCGCACCATATGCCTTCGCAAGCCGTACTATTTCTTCCGCATCAGTTACTGTGGCGGTGAACGGCCTGTTGATAAACACTGCCTTCCCGGCCTCGAGAGCAGGGCGTGCATACTCGAAGACTTTACGGTAGTCGGCATGCTCAATGTGTACCGCATCGGATTCTTTTATAAGCTTTATATAGTCTTTGTACGGTTTCCCGTAACCGCGTTTGCTCATCGCTTCTGCAACACCCGGCTCATCATCCCAGACACCGTTAGGCATGCACCGCACCGGTTTTTTGAAAGACTTCGGCGGGTTCAGAAACCGTAAAAGGAAACTATGTGAACCCAGCCCGATCTGGCAGACTTTGATCATATTCAAGTTCTGGGCAAAAGCAGGGGCTTTTCCTGTTGCGACAATGCCTCCTATACCTGCTAATGCTGTCTTTTTAATAAATGCTCGCCTCGATTCCATTTTGCCTCCTTTTTTTAAAATGTACTTTCAATATATGGAATATCGGAGCAGGTGTCACCACAATCTCTTTTGTTCTTTCTTACATGGGGCTTTCGTATGCAGTTAAACCCTTGAAATCAGCCTCATACGTCACTGTGGCCTCACCACCGGGTAAAATTAGTTCTCAAAATATCACTTCAGTAGTCCGTATACTTGCCTTTAGATGAAACCGACTGTATAAAGTCACTAATTCAGAATATTTCACGGTGTTTTGTAGAAAAAACAAAGCGCTCAAAAGATTTCAAAATTCATGGAAACCATAGTAGAATTCTTAATAATTTATTAAGCATAAAAGGAAATAATTTATCACTAATTTGCGTACAACAAATATTATTTTACCACTGGCCGAATCCATATATCAAATTCATCAAATCTTCAATGATAAATAAACTATTAATGAAAAAGAGAATTTTTTTGTTGACTTTTTCAAAAATTGTGTTATTAATATAGTAATGCCGAAAGGTTATTAACTGAAATTAATATGTCATGTCGCTTGTAAATATTCAAACACTGTTTTGAAGCATTGAATGTTTAATCAAATGATGGCTATTTTAATAATTTATTCCAAATATTTTGATTAATTTGATTTTATTGTGATTCATATCACTTTCTATATTTTTTTAGTGTATATACTATTTTATAGTATGTGAGGAAATATTTCAATAAAGATATTTCATTTTTTACTATTATGATATTATTAACATAACTTTATGTCTCTTTGGGTACCGTTTTATATATGGTCAATGATATATAAAAAAAGAGGGTAGGTCATGAACATTGCCAAAAAGATAATGGATTACCTTGCTGTTGTTTCCATATGGAAATTTCTGAGGATAATTGCAGTTTTCACAATTGTTTGGGTTGTTTACAGTATTTCTGCTGAAGCATATTCTCTTTCACAGGTTTTTGTATGGTTGCAGGATAAAATGCTTGAGCTGACATGGGAACCGCCTGAAGTTGGAAGCGATCACTATCGCCTGGAGATTTCTAAAACCGATCTGTTATCCGAGCCGGTATCGACCTCACTGTCGTATTCTTATACTGATGACACCTTCATGCAGTTTGAGCTTCAGGATGATCATTCATACATGTTTCGTGTTCAGGGTGTTGATGAATATGGCGCGCTGTCGGATTTTTCCGATTCCACTTCGCTTTTTGTCTACGATGGCGGTGAAATTGCAAAACAGGTAGCCCGTGATGCCCTCCCTGTCGAATTTTCACTCTCTCAAAACTTTCCGAATCCATTTAACAGTCAGACAACTATAGAATATCAAATCTCCGGTCCGGGTACAGGTGGAAGTGCTACGGAAGTAAACCTTGTCATTTATAATATACTCGGACAACGGGTAAGAGTATTGATAAAGGAAAACCAGATACCGGGAAAGCATCATATAATCTGGGACGGCTTTAATGATAACGGACAGCAGGTAGCCTCGGGGAACTATATTTATCAGCTTATGGCAGGAAAATACAAGACCTCCAAGAAAATGGTATTCATGAAATAGAATCAATGTTCCGACCGTTAATGCTTTAAATAAAGAAAGGCGGGATCAATGTCTACTGGAATTCGAAGAAAATATATCGTAAAACGAGACTTCCAAATGAGAATCTTTTTCGAGACGGCGATTTTCATGTTTTTTGTGGCTGCACTTGTAGGCTGGACTGTTTATTTAGGAGTCTTTAAGACGATTATTTTCGAACTGAGCGGCGAAAAAATTACTTTGGTGAATCGGCTGATCTCCTATCGAATGCTTGTTTGGTTTTTGCCGACAGCTTTTGCGATCATTGTTATAAGCGTGTTTCTGACTCATCAGATCGCCGGTCCGATATTTGTTTTTCAGCGCACCATTAAGAATTTGACTGAAGGGAAACCTGTCAGAAAAATATATCTGCGGAAAAATGACAAACTTAAGGACCTTGCGGATGACCTGAACAGGTTTATTGATTTCATTAACAAGGAGCGTTCTCACGAAACAGCAGATTAGTATGTGTGGTTAGTTAACTATTCACTAATGAGTTCTGCAATAGCGAGAAAAATGAATAAAAGAGCAAGAAGCCGGGAAGTATTAGAGATCAAATGAATTCTCTCCGAAATCTGCCGTTTGGCTTCATTCCGGGATTCACACTTCCATATTTGACAAGTTATAGATTGGCCTCATGTATTGCTCTTTCGAAGGCCGTTGCCCATCTTGCATTACAAAGCGGTGTACAGGGTAATTGTGTGTATCGTGGATTGATGGCTATACATCTTTAGCTATCAATAATGAAATCGTTAATATTTCGTTAATTATAATTTGAATAATCGACAAAGAAAGCGTTTATCATGAATTTACAGAGACGTTTGGGCCTGAAGATATACTGATTAAACTATAATCTTAGAAAATTCAAAAGGTAATAATTGTTGATATTTATTAATACTTCAGTTAACAATGGGGAAAAAAACACAAATGATCAAGTTATTAATGGAAGCAGGAGTGTACAAGTTTTTCTCTATTTCCCCGCAGATGGAAAAGGTATATCGAATATTAGGGAATAAAATTGGAAAAAGAAAACGATTAAAACCTGGAATACCTACATTTTATTATGATCGTATTAAGCGTTATTTAAATCTACAGGAAAAATATAATATTATCCATGAAGGTGATAAAATTCTTGAAGTTGGAACCGGCTGGTTGCACTGGGATTCAATAGCAATAAGACTTTTCTTTAATGTTGAAGCTACGTTATTCGACTTGTGTGACAATCGTCAATTGCAACCATTGAAACAAAAATTTTCAGAATTAACCGAGCAGATTGACAATGAGATAAATATTGAACCTTCTAAGCATGAACATGTACATGACATATTGAGAAATATTGCATCAGCAAATTCGTTTGATGATTTATATCGTTTACTCGGATTTCGTTATGTAATTGATAATAGTGGAAAGCTTAGTAATTTCCAAGACGAGTCATTCAGTACCATATATAGTGGTGGTGTTCTTGAACATGTGCACAATGACATAATTAATGATTATATTAAAGATTTTTACCGATTGCTGAAGCCAGGAGGTTATTGTATCCACTCAATTACTATTAATGATCACTATACTGATAGGACTCTTCCTGATAAATATTATTTGACATTTTCAGATAAAGTATGGAAGCGTTTTTTTGAAAACAAAGTTCAATACATAAATAGACTTCAACGGTCAGAGTGGTTGAACATCTTTCAACAAGCAGGATTTGAACTCATTGATGAAGAATCGTCCTATGTAAGTATTGAAAAATTAAAAATTAACAAGAAGTATATGAATTATGACAAAAAAGACCTGGAATGCTTAGTTTTAAGAATTGTTCACAGGAAACCTTTGTAGCGGTATTGTTAACAAGAAAATATTTTAGAATTTCTGAATGAATTCAATGTCTCAAAATGATGAATTATGTATCGATATAGTCTTGATGAGTTCTGATGATACATGCATTAATATTTGTTGCAATATTAGTTTAATTGAAATGAAGATGCTGTATTTACATACCTTGAGTGATCAATTTGTAAGTCAGGCATAATTTTTGCAACTCCTAATTTACCAAATGTGTAATCATGAGGTGATTAAAGTTTCTTGGACGAAAGGAGCAGTTATTTCAAATATTTAAAACCTGATAACGATTAACGTTTAAAACAAGTAACATTTCTTAACGCTTGAAAATGGCAAACCACTTGAAAGGGTGGGACGCAAAGCTTCTGGTCTAAATCCGCTGATGTTAAAAAGTGGGTATGACAGCAGAGCTGCCGGGCGATGCACCTTCCTGGGTTGCATTGTGCGCGGCTGCAATAACCTTAGGAGGTGCAATGATGGAGCGTACTTATGAAAGTAATGGTTATAATAAAAACCAAAGTTTAGTTTTTCCCTCTTGGAAATTAGTGCTTTTTTTTATAATCGCACTGATTTTTTTATCCGCCCATAATTCTTATTCAGTTAATTCAAAGTTCTCCGGGGGAAGAATGCTAAATCTGACATGGGATGCGCCTGAAAACGGGGCAGATCATTATCGTATAGAGATTACCAGGACCGATCAGATGAACGAGCCTGCTGCAGATTCTGTTTATTATTTTTTTTCAAAAAATAATTTCTTCCGGATTGAATTAGAGGAAGGCTCTTTGTATACAGTCCGTCTACAATCTGTCAATTCTTATGGTGTAATTTCAGACTTTTCAAATGAAACAACATTCGCCATTGACAATGGTGTGATAACATCAATGCTTGATACATCGAACGACAAAACACCAATGGATTTCTCTCTATCTCAGAATTTCCCTAATCCATTTAATCCGATGACGACAATTTCCTATTCTTTGCCTGATGACTCGCATGTAAAACTCAGCATTTTCAATGTTGCCGGGCAGAAGATAACGGAACTTCAAAATGACAGGTTAAAAGCAGGAACATACTCTGTTACCTGGAACGCGTCGGATTCGCCAAGCGGTACATACATTTATATGATTTCAACAGATCACTTCTCTCATTCGAAGAAAATGTTATTATTGAAATAATGGTATAGAATATTAATAATAAATAATATCATCCTTCCAAAGGAGGATTTCAATGAAAGTGCATAAATCAATTCGGATACCAATTCTGATAATATTTTCTTTGATAGTTATTATTGGAATGGTTTCAGAAAGTCTCGCTGCAAATCATTACATCAGGCCCGGTGCAACAGGCAGTAATGACGGAACTGATTGGACAAACGCATGGACAGCCCAACCAGCAAGATGGGTGCGAGGCGATACCTACTATTATGCAGACGGCGAGATTAACGAATATATCCTTATGAATGTCGCTGATAGCGGTACTGACAGGATTACACTGAAGAAAGCTACGGCAGGTGATCACGGTACGGAGACAGGTTGGTCTGCTGGTTACGGCGATGGTACGTTTACATTCACTGCCACTACACGAATAATGCTGCTCTGGTCAAGCTATGTCACTATTGATGGTCAGGTTGGTGGTGGGCCGGGCAGTTGGACAACAGGATATGGATTCAAATTCTCCATACCGGACAGCACTAATGGAGATAATTTTAGCCTCATAGACACTGGCAGATATCCGGGGATTACAAATCTAATTATTACCCATGTGGAGTTTAAACAGGCGGGCATGGATAACTGGGAACCTGTTGGAGATGGTTATAATAACCATCAGAGTTGTATCAAATTCTTGAGAGTAACTGATAGCGAAATTAGTTACTGTTATCTGCATGAGGCAAGCCAGACCCTCGCCTATTTGGATGGAGCAAGTAATCTCATGTTTGAGTATAACTATTTAGAGCACCGTTCAGGAGCACCTCACGGTGAAGCAATTTCATGCAATGCTTCTGGTGTAAGTTCGGGAAATATATTTAGATACAATATCTTTAAGGATTGTTCAGGAACTGGCATAATTGTGCTTATGAATTCTATTCAGGGACAGATGTATATTTATGGCAATATAATATATTCTACTGATAGAGATACCTTCTATACAACAAACGGAACAATTTGTAATCTTGGGTCAAGTACCAATAACGATATTTTAGTTTACAATAATACTATGGTAAATCTTGGTGGAGGAAATACCGGTATCAGCTATAGGGGTACGGGTACGGGAAATATAATACACAACAATCTCTGGTATAACTGCAATAATATATCCGTTGCCGGAGGCACAGTGGGGTATAGCCTTTTCAGTGATTGCAATTATATCTGGGGTTATAGTCTTGATGCAACTGATGTTGAAACAACAGGCGATCCTTTTGTTGATTGGGAGAATGAGGATTTTAGATTGAAAGCTCCGACTGCAGCCGGCATTACTATTGATTCTCCTTTTCACATGGATATGAACGGAGTATTAAAAGGTACTGATGGTGTCTGGGATAGAGGCGCTTTTGAATTTGAATCTGGCAGTATTATACTTCCCACAATCAGTTCAGTGACCATAACACCCAACTCCGGGTATGTAAAAGTAGGCAGCACAGTGTCAATCACGGTTACCGCCGGTAACAACGAGGCGGGCCTGACACCCTCGAATGCGTCTATCAATGGTAAAGCGGTGCCGCTTGCGGATCAGGGAAACGGCACCTATACCGGCACCTATACAGTAATGGAAGGAGACAACGAGAGCACCAATGTTGAGGCTACAAATATTACACTCACCGGTTCCGGCGGTCCAAGCGCTCCGGCATCCTCTTCGGGCTCGACACTCACTGTGGATGGCAAAACTCCAACTATCATCTCGGTCACAATTTTCCCGGATACGGGAGATGTTACCACCAGTGACAATGTGATTATCATTGGTGCAGCAGGTGGAAATGAGACCGGCCTTACCGCTTCCAATGCCCTTATCAACGGCCGATCTATACCACTCACCGACCAGGGGAACGGAACATACAGAGGAATATACACAGTCGGCGCCGGTGACAACCAGAGTGTCAATATCGAGGCAGCGAATATTACTCTTACCGATGCTGCCGGCAATGTGAGCGGTGCCGCTTCTTCAAGCGGGTCGTCGCTCTCGGTGGTCATAGCGCCGCCTGTAACGCCTCCTGCCGCGCCAACTATTACTACTGTGTCCTTAAGCCCCAATTCGGGTAGTGTGAAAATCGGCGGCCTGGTAACCATAACCGTTACCGAAGGCAACAACGAAGCGGGCCTTACTCCTTCTAATGCAACTTTCAACGGAAAACAGATACCGCTCTCGGATCAGGGCAATGGAACCTATATTGGAAACTATGTCGTTGCAGCGGGAGATAACGACGGCACAAACATCGATGCTACGAATATTACGCTAACAGGTGCTGGCGGCACATCCGATCCCGCAGCTTCTTCAGGCTCTACTCTTAAGATAGATGCACATAAACCTGCAATATCCTCAGTTGCATTAGCTCCCAATTCCGGACTGATGAAAGCGGGAGACAGTGTTACCATAACTGTTACGGCAGCAGGAAACGAAACCGGACTCAATCCATCGAACGCTTCAATCAACGGGAAATCAGTGCCACTTACCGATCAGGGGAACGGCACCTATCGCGGCATCTATACTGTTCTGGCCGGAGATAATCAGGGTGTGAATATCAATGCGACGAATATTACTCTTACCGATACGGCCGGAAACATCAGCGTTTCTGCTTCATCGTCCGGTTCCACATTGAAAGTGGATACACAGGCTCCTTCTATCAGCTCTGTCACTGTGTATCCAAACTTCGGGTGGCTAAAGTCTGGCGCTTCTGTTGATATTTATGTAACGGAAGGTAACAGCGAAACAGGCCTTACAGCGTCAAATGCATCCATTAACGGGAAATCCATAGCACTCACCGACCAGGGAAACGGCACTTACTCCGGTATATATACCGCTCAGGCAGCCGACACTCAGGGTGTTAACATCAATGCGACGGGAATTACTCTGACGGATGCTGCCGGCAACGTCAGCGCTACCGGTGCATCTTCGGGTTCAACGCTCAAAGTCGACACTCAGGTTCCGGTTATCTCTTCAGTAACAATTTCACCCAATTCAGGAGAACTGACATCCGGTGACAATGTTACAATAACGGCGATCGAAGGGAATAGTGAATCGGGTCTGACCGTTTCAAACGCTCAGATAAACGGAAGATTCATACCCCTTTCCGATCAGGGCGGAGGGACATACTCAGGAACATATTTTATCGGTGCAGGCGACAACCAGGGAATCAACATCGAGGCGACAAATATTACCCTTACCGATGCTGCAGGCAATGTAAGCAACGCTGCATTCTCGAGCGGTTCGACACTTTCCATAGTGATAGTTCCGCCGGTAACCCCTCCTGAACCTCCGACAATTACATCGGTAACCTTATCCCCTAACTCCGGTTACGTGAAGCCGGGTAATACGGTGACCATTACGGTTACAGCAGGTAATAACGAGGTGGGACTCATTCCTTCCAATGCTACTTTCAACAGCAAGCAGATTTCGCTCGCTGACCAGGGAAATGGAACCTATATCGGTGTTTATACAATAAATGAAGGTGACACCGATGCTGCGAATGCAAATGCAACGAATATAACCCTTACCGGCATCGGTGGTACCAGTGCTCCCACTTCTTCATCCGGGTCCACGCTTTTTGTGGATGCCAATACACCATCGATATCGTCAGTGACGATAACCCCGAACTCCGGTTGGCTGAAAACAGGTGAGACTTTAACGGTAACGGCGACAGCGACTAATAATGAAGCGAGCCTAACTGCTTCCGATGCGCTGATCAATGGAAAATCCGTTCCTATCGCAGACCAGGGGAACGGAACGTATCGGGGGACTTACACAGCTCAGGCATCCGATGCGCAGGGAGTAAACATCGAAGCTTCGAATATTACGCTTAGTGATGCAGCGGGCAATTTAAGCAATTCTGCTTCATCTGTCGGTTCAACACTGGATGTGGATACTCAGGCACCTTCAATATCGTCTGTCACAATCAATCCGAACTCAGGAACCGTTACGAATGGCGAAAATGTAACCATCACTGTGACTGCCGGAGGTTTTGAGTCAGGCCTGATATCTTCGAATGCACTTATAAACGGAAAACCGATAGTTACTGTCGGCCAGGGAAACGGAACATACAGAGGAATGTATACTGTTAGCGACGGAGATAACCAGGGTACAAATATCGAGGCTACAGGTATAACGCTTACCGATGCTGCCGGTAATGTGAGTTTAGATGCGTCCTCGTCAGGGTCAACCCTTTCCGTAGTTGTAGTCCCGCCGGTAACTCCACCTGCACCACCGAATATCTCTTCAGTAACTATAATTCCAAACTCAGGTTATGTAAAGGTTGGCGATTTAGTTGCAATCATTGTAACTGCCCAAAATAACGAAGCGGGATTAACAGCATCCAATACGAGTCTGAACGGTAAATTGATACCATTGTCGGATCAGGGGGAAGGTAGTTACATTGGTAACTACATCATTGCGGAAGGGGATAATGACGGGATAAATGTGAATGCTACGAACATCACGCTTACCGGCTCAGGAGGAACAAGCACTCAGGCGTCTTCAACGGGATCAACGCTTCGTATAGATGCTCATACCCCGTCAATTTCATCTGTAGCTATCACTCCTAACTCAGGATGGGTAAATACCGGTGACCAGGTAAATATAACTGTTACTGCTTCAAGTAATGAAATCGGACTTTCGCCTTCGAATACATCGATTAACGGAAAGTCTATAACACTTATCGATATGGGTAACGGAACATATCGTGGAATATATACCGTGCAACCATCGGATAATCAGGGTATTAACATTCAGGCGAAGAATATAACCCTGAGCGATGCAGCCGGTAATATGAGCAACAGCGCATCATCGACCGGTTCTTCGTTAATAGTGGATACACTGTCACCGGCAATTACCTCGGTAACCATAACACCGAATTCCGGATCTGTAACGGTCAATGGAACTGTCATCATTATGGTATCGGCTCAAGGGAATGAGGCGGGGCTGACTGCTTCCAATGCTTACATAAACGGTAATTCAATACCGCTTATCGATATAGGCGGCGGATCATATAAAGGAACTTACATTGTTAAAACCGGGGATATTCAGGGAACCAACATCGAGGCCACAAATATAACGTTAATAGATAAAGCGTTGAACACAAGCGCTACACGGTCTTCGACCGGATCGACTCTGTCAGTGATAAATACGGCGCCGCCACCACCGCCACCGCCGCCACCACCTCCCGGAACACCACCCCCGGATGAACCGCCTCCGGACGAGGAGGAACCCTCACCTCCCGAGCCTCCGACCATTGCTTCGGTGATTATAACTCCGAACTCAGGGTATGTGAAGATTGGTGACTATGTAAGAATTACGGTGACAGCCGGAAATAATGAAGTAGGGCTAATTCCGTCCAGCGCAACCTTCAACGGGATGCTGTTACCCCTTCTCGATCGTGGCAACGGCACTTACGACAAAGACTACAAAGTGACAGAAGGCGATAATGACGGCATCAATGTCGAAGCAACCAATATCACTCTTACCGGTGAAGGCGGCACCAGTGAAGAAACGTCCTCAACAGGATCGACGCTTAACATCGATGCCAATACACCTTCAGTTTCATCGGTTGCGATCAATCCAAATACCGGTTGGGTAACTACCGGAGACCGTGTCGATATTACAGTGACCGCTTTGGGTAACGAGGCAGGGCTTTCACCCTCATATTCGACGATAAACGGAAAGTACATTTCTCTGTCTGACCATGGAGATGGAACCTATACCGGTACATACACTATTGGATCATCGGATGAACAGGATGTTAATATCGAAGCAACCAATATTACTCTTACCGATGCGGCCGGTAATAAAAGCAATTCCGCTTCTTCCTCCGGGTCGACACTAAAAGTCGACACAAATGCTCCAAGAATTTCCTCGGTGAGAATCAATCCGAATAGTGGAGAGGTTACAACCGGAAATGATGTTGTGATAACAGTGACAGCGGGTGGAAATGAAACCGGACTTACCGCTTCCAATGCTCTGATCAACGGAAAGTCAATACCTCTTGTCGATCTTGAAAACGGAAAATACAGCGGCGTTTATACAGTTGAGGAGGGCGATGAGCAAGGTGTCAATATCGAAGCTACCGGTATCACCTTGACTGATATTGTCGGGAATGTGAGTAATCCCGACGCCTCAACCGGATCGACACTCTCAGTAAACACAACGGAGCCCGCTCCTTCCGGGGATACACAGGCTCCTGCTATCTCATCTGTAACAATAAATCCGGTTTCGGGAACTGTTACATCCGGTGAGTATGTAGTGATAACTGTGCGTGCAGGAGGTAATGCAACCGGACTTACCGCTTCTGCTGCGGAAATAAACGGTAAATTCATACCAATAACCGAACTGACCGACGGATTGTACAGAGGATACTATTTCGTGCAGGCGGGAGATGAGCAGGGCGTGAATATAGAAGCGAGAAACATTACCCTTGAAGATAATGCCGGAAATGTCAGCCAACCCGCATCCTCATCCGGTTCCACACTTTCTATTGCTACCGAGGCGGCAAAAGCGGTTGGTGACGGCCCGGAAATCGCTTCAGTGACTATTGCTCCCAACACAGGATGGGTGGCTGCCGGTGATACGGTTTACATAGACGTAGTTGCAGTGAATGAAGAGAAAGGGCTAACTCCTTCTAATGCAACGATAAACGGGAAATCTATCCCTCTTGCACAGAAGATTGTACTGTATGATGCAATAACGTTTGAATTCAGGGAAGTCCCCGGTACTTATAGCGGTGTTTATGTTGTCAACGCCAGCGACCCGCGAGGAATAAATGTTGAGGCCACAGGTATCACACTCTCTGATACGGCAGGAAACCCGAGTTCACCGGCTTCCTCTACAGGCTCAACATTGAAAGTGTATACCGCTCCGCCTGAAATTGCCTCGGTCGTTCTTGTTCCGACTGCTGAAAAAGCTGTCGGGGTTGGACAGAGTATTAATATTGTTGTTACCGCTGTGGGCAATGAAGCAGGTTTAACTCCTTCCGATGCCACTATCAATAATAGCCAGGTTCCTCTTTACGATGAGGGTGACGGCACATATAGAGGTGTGTACGTTGTTCAGCAGGGCGACAGCCAAAACGAGAGTGTCGAAGCGACGAATATAACACTATCTGATGCAACCGGCAATGTCAGCGCACCGGCATCATCTTCAAATTCAGGTTTCAGTGTCAAAGCTGCGGAGGATGATTCCGCTAAAGCAGACTTCAACGCGGACGGCACAGTTAACCTCAGCGACCTGGTACTGTTCGGCAACGTATGGGGTGCGACCAGTAGTGATGCCGGATGGGATCCTGCGTACGACCTGAACGGCGACAACTCAGTCAATCTCGGCGACCTGGTCATATTAGGCAATGTATGGAATGTATCATCGGCACCGAAAACAATGGCTAAGGCAATTGCCAAGCCCAGCCCGGTTGAGTTCTCCAGCGATGTCGTGATTACTATGAGTGCCGAGGCCGGCGAAACGGCATCATACTACAATGTTATGATTACACTGGAAAATTTTGACGATATAACCGGATTCGGAGTAACGCTGTCGTACAATAATGAAGCTCTCGAATTTCAGGATGATTCCATCGAAGGGCTCGTCGGTCTCAGTATTGTACGGGAAGAAGCAGGTATCATCGCATTGTCTTCTCTGTTCATGAACGATACGTTCGGCGGTACTGTCACTTTAGGATTCAAGTCAAAGGACGAAAGCAAAAATATGACCATTGAGCTTATCGACGCCCTCGTATCGAATGAAACCGGTGTGAGTAAGATTACCGAACTGACAAGCATATCACTTGAATCGCTGGCCTCGATCAATATAATAGACCTTGTTGTCAGCAGAGCATCGGAATGGTTTGTCGTTCTCAGTTGGACTGCTCCTGCCGGAAAAGATACAACGAATCCTGTAACATCGTATATGGTTGAGATGGGACAGAAAACTTCCGGTAATCAGGGATTAATCGCTGCAGAAAACCAGAAACTGACGGGTACGCCAAAAGCGCCGGGAGAATCTGAAACATTCAGAATCGACTGGCTGAAACCGGGTCTTCCCTATAATATTTCAGTGAAGTCTTCAGATGATGATTCACTGTTTACGATGCAATCCAATGTCGTAACAGTCCAGACACTTATCGGCTTTATCGATGACGATCTGGACCCCTCTGATCCATACATTATCCGTGACGACGATTCACTCTTTGTGGCGGACAATGATGAGTCTCTGAAGTTTGTCTGGTCATCATGGGAAGCGTTCGGGGCTGTATCATATAAGGTAAGTATCGGTACCGGCAGCTTCGATCAGTTAGAACAGGCTGAAACAGTTCAGGACACCACATATATCATCCAGGGTGAACCGGGTGAAACCTATGCACTCGAAGTGATACCTGTAAATGCTTCAGGCAATGAACTTGGAGTGTTGCGTTCGAGACTTATTCTCTGTTCTCCTGCAGACATGGATAAACCCGGAAAACCTGAAATGGTTGAATCGGAATAAAACAAAAAAAATCGACGATTGATCAGCAATACATTCAATCATTCTTACTCACAAGTTTTATAACGAAGTCTAACGAAAAAGGAGACCGGTGAAACACCGGCCTCCTTTTTTACAGAAAAAAATACAATTATACAGTTTTTTTATCACCGATTATCCGTAACAGATACTCCCCATAGCTATTTTTCAGGAGCGGTTCAGCGAGTTTACGGACCTGAACGGCATCGATGTACCCAAGCTGCCAGGCTATCTCTTCAATACATGCAACCTGCAGCCCCTGACGCCGCTCGATGGTCTCGATAAAAGAAGAGGCTTCCAGCAGAGATTCATACGTCCCGGTATCGAGCCATGCAAATCCCCGCCCAAGAAGTTCGACACTCAATTCACCCCGTTCAAGATAGGCATTATTCACATCAGTGATTTCGAGCTCGCCCCGGGGCGAAGGTTTCAGGGATGATGCAATGTCGATCACCTGATTATCATAAAAATACAATCCGGTGACTGCATAGTTTGATTTTGGATTCGCCGGTTTTTCTTCAATGGAGAGCGCATTGCCGTGGCTGTCGAATTCAACGACACCATAATGTTCGGGCTGTCTCACACCATACCCGAAAATAGTAGCACCGTCTTTACGGTTTATAGCTCGCCTCAACATACCGGTAAGGCCATGGCCATAAAAAATATTATCCCCGAGTATTAAAGTAATATTCGATGTACCGATGAATTCACGCCCTATCAGAAAGGCCTGCGCGAGGCCGCCCGGCTCCGGCTGAACGGCGTAACTGATCTTTATCCCCCATTGACTGCCATCCTTAAGCAGATTGCTGAATAATTTCTTTTCCTGTGGAGTCGTTATTATGAGAATATCCCGGATACCGGCAAGCATGAGAACTGAGAGCGGATAAAAAATCATTGGTTTATTATACACCGGCAGAAGCTGCTTGCTGATAACCTGGGTTATCGGATAAAGACGGGTGCCCGATCCACCGGCAAGAATAATGCCTTTATACCGTTGAGAATTCGACTCGTTCTGTATTGGATTCTCCTTTGTTTAAAAAATAATCACATTCACCCCACACACAGTATCATTATCTTAAAGTATAATTTTTATTGATCCATTCCCGGTACTCACCTGTCTCAATCGAACGTATCCACCCGGGATTGTTCACATACCAGGCGATTGTCTTCATCAATCCTGTGTCGAACGTTTCTTTCGGTTCCCAGCCCAGTTCATTTTTTATTTTTGAAATGTCGATGGCATAACGGCGGTCATGGCCGGGCCGATCTGTCACAAAGGTAATGAGAGATGCGTGAGATTCACCTGAAACAGCTGGGTAATGCCGGTCAAGAAAGCCGCAGATTGTTTCTACTACATCAATATTCGCAATTTCGCATGAGCCGCCGACATTATAGGTTTCCCCTACCCTCCCACGTTCTAAAACACATTGAATCGCTTCGACATGATCCTCCACATACAGCCAGTCACGAATGTTTTTTCCATCGCCATATACCGGCAGCGGTTTATCATTCAATGCATTCCGGATCATGAGCGGTATTAATTTTTCGGGAAATTGATACGGACCGTAATTATTCGAGCAATTAGTAATCACAACGGGAAGGCCATAGGTCGAATAATAGGAACGCACAAGATGGTCGCCGGCAGCTTTCGATGCCGAGTACGGATTGTTCGGCGCATAGGGAGTCGTTTCTGTAAATGGATGATCATTATCTCCAAGCGAACCATACACCTCGTCGGTCGAAACATGATGAAAACGGAAAGCATCCTGCGAAGATGAATCAAGACTGTTCCGGAAATTGCGGACTTCATCGAGGAGGGCAAATGTGCCGACTATATTGGTCTGTATAAATGTATCCGGCCCCAAAATCGAGCGGTCGACATGGCTTTCTGCGGCGAAATGAACTACTGCATCCGGGTGATATTTGTCAAGGACACTACGAACCAATTCACGGTCGTTTATGTCTCCATGTACAAATATATGGCCCGGATCATCCCGCAGATTCTCCAGGTTGATCATGTTGCCTGCGTAGGTAAGTTTATCCAGATTGATTATCCGGGCAGTCTTTCGGGCACGCTGAGCCTGCACAAAATTTGAGCCGATGAATCCTGCACCGCCGGTAACAAGCCACGTTTTCATAAAAATGAAACTCCACTTCAATATTTCAGTGTTGCACTTTATCTAGCGACAGCCCGTTTTATTTCAGAAGCAGCAAATTCGATCTGTTCATCCGATAATTCAGGAAACATCGGCAAAGAGAGCTGCTGTTCGGCACATTTCTCCGCCACCGGGAAGTCACCTTTTTTGAATCCGAGATCAGCATACGCGTCCTGCAAATGAAGCGGAACCGGATAGTGCCTCGCGCAGAAAACTTCTTTTTCACGCATGACATTCATTAGATTGTCATGATTATCAGTACGAATCGAATAAATGTGATACACATGCTTTGCGTATTCCGCTTCGTACGGCAGGATAACACCGTCAGTATCCTTCAGCAGGCTGTCATAGAGTTGTGCATTTTTTCTGCGCGCTTCTGTCCAGTCGGGCAGATGTTTCAGTTTCACGCTCAGCACAGCGCCCTGGAAACCATCCATACGGGCATTCCAGCCGACTATCGAATGATAATATTTTTTCGCCTGGCCATGATCACGGAACATCTTCATTTTCGCTGCCAGTTCAGCGTTGTTTGTAACGACCGCTCCCGCTTCTCCATAAGCGCCGAGATTTTTCCCCGGATAAAAACTGAAGCAGCCCGCATCACCAATTGAACCGGCTCTCTTTCCACGATACTCAGCACCGTGCGCCTGGCTGGCATCTTCTATAACTACAAGACCGTGAGATTTTGCAATATCCATGACAGGGTCCATATCGGCCATCTGCCCATACAGATGAACGGGAATTATGGCTTTCGTTTTGGGAGTAATCGCCGCTTCGATCAGTGAAGGATCCATATTGTAGGTTTTTTCTTCAACATCGATGAATACCGGTTTCGCACCACAGAAACTGATCGCTTCAGCAGTGGCGATAAAGGTGTTGGCTACGGTTATAACCTCATCTCCGGGGCCGATTCCAAGCGACAGAAGCGCCGCCCAGAGC
>SDBS01002063.1_pt1 | contig 20243 bp, 19 predicted proteins | sample 2277091 | NCBI WGS metagenome assembly SDBS01 (sample SAMN10404972, study PRJNA504765) | marine sediment metagenome | isolation source: marine sediment core GS10_PC15, 163 cmbsf | place: Arctic Ocean: Southern Knipovich Ridge | collected 2010 | reverse complement strand
TACCAGGCCTCTTCATCATGTTAGAAACCACGGTCTTATTCACGAAAACCCGGACAAGCTCATATGCTTCCATAAAAACAAGTTAGGACATAGAACATAAAAGCTAATTGTGCACACCCCTATTGGCAGTATATAGATCAAAAAATAACTCATCCTTTGATGGTTGAGCAATCAGAGTTACTCCGACGGCATAACTACTTCGTTTCAAACATCTCTGTATTGTAGCATTGTCCACATCAGAACTACGCCTGCGAGAGACTGCAGCCCGACAAAACCGAAGTTTAACGGAAATTGAGTCACCGCAACTACCCAGACAGAAAAGATTGTCCACATAACCGCGAGCCACATCACTAAGATTTTGTTTGAAAGCCTCATGTTCATCATTTGTCTCATTGTTTTCGTTAAACTCTTCAAGTGAGCGCATACCCAGTTCTTCAGTTGCAAAGTCTGGCTTTATTTTCTTGATCAGCTTCTCGAGGAAGCTTGTGAGAGCAATGGATGGTTTATGAAGTGTACTCAGTTCGCTACCGGGCTTGTTAGCTGGTTCTATTAGCCAGAAAGGTTCATTATATTCTTTCTCAACCATTAGGACTACTAATTTCTTGTTTTTTAATGGTTTGACTTTTAATACTTCCAACTTTCTCACCAATATTTTTTTGTTAATTAGCTTTTGGTCGAGATCATGTTTTCCTTGGAAAAATATATACTTTTTGCCTATATTATATGTAACCGTTAATACGGTATATACCAAATTCTGAGGTATACACCAAATTATATAAGCCTCCTCCTTGCATGACCCTAAATATGTGATCAGGTGCTTGTCATGGAAGAATCTTTAGGTAAAGTAAAAATCGGAGTTTTCAAGTGTGGCAACGTCGGTACAGCCCCAATATTTGAACTCCTCCTAGATGAACTTGCGCAACGGGAAGACATCACAGTTCGTACAATTACTACTGGTTCCAAAATGTCTTTAGAAGATGTTAAAGACGCTTTTCCAAAAATTTTCGAATTTGCTCCTGATCTTCTTGTTCTAATTTCCCCAAACCCCACAGTTTCTGGACCTGCGGCAGCTAGGGCGATGGCAATTCAAAATGGGGTAAATACGGTTGTGCTGTCAGATGCCGTGGCAAAACGAATGGTAACTGACCTAGAAAAGCAGGGGGTAGGTTACATAGTAGTTCTTGGCGATCCTTTGATCGGAGCACGAAGAGAATTTTTGGATCCTGTAGAAATGGCACTTTTCAACTCAAATATAATGAAGGTACTCGCGGTTACCGGCGTTTTCAGGCTGATACATCAAGAGATCGATAGGGTAATTGCTCTTCTAAAAGAGAAGTTAGCCGTCCGTCTTCCAAGGTTGCTGATCGATACAGAAACAATTCGGGACAATTCGGACTTTATGAATCCTTATGCAAAAGCCAAAGCTATGGCCGCCTATCATATAGCTTCGAAGATTCCTGAAATCAACACAAAAGCTTGTTTTATGGAGAAAGATGATGAAAAATACATTCCTCTTGTTGCTTGTGCACATGAAATGGCTCAGGCAGCAGCCAAATTAGCTGAAGAAGCAAGAGAGATCGAGAAGTATTCCGACACTGTTGTAAGGAAACCTCACTCAAAAAGAGGAGAACCCTTAACAAAAACCAAGTTGATGCAGTCCCCCAAGTTTGACGATGATCTATATAGAAAATGGCTCAAAACTTTGCCAACCAACTGATCACAGTTTTTTGGATACCCAACCTTTCTGTCAACGTATGCCTGACATTCGTTATGTTGAAACGTCCCGAATTTCAATAAAATAGTGCAAACCAAACAAAATATAACACATAAATACGCCCATCCAATTATCGGAAGCTAGGTAACGTTTTTGCTCAAACTTTACAACTCGTTAACCAGAAAGCTCGAAATTTTCGAGCCCTTAGAAGAGGCAAAAGTGAAGATGTTCACCTGTGGACCCTCAATCTACCAGTTGCCACACATAGGAAACTACCGCACATTCGTGTTTGAAGACATCCTCCACCGTTACCTTGAATACCTCGGCTACAACGTGGAACACGTTTTAATAATTACTGACGTAGAGGACAAAGCCTTAGCCGAGGCTGAAAAACAAAACATTACCTTAAAAGAGCTGACTGATGGCAACGTAAAAAAATTTGTTGCAGAACTAAAAAAAATGAAAGTTAAGATTCCTGATTATATGCAACGATCTTCAGCTACTGTTGACCAAGCCGTTCATGTAATAGAAGTTCTGCTGGAGAACGGTTACGCCTACTGGTACGCCCATGAAGGTCGAAAAAACGTTTACTTTGATCCATTGAAGTTTGATGGATTCGGCAAACTCTTTAGGTTAGATATGAGTAAATGGCCTAAACAGAAGATTCGTTTCCACAAGGACACCTACCCTGGTAGCCGATGGAACCGGGGAGACTTCATTCTGTGGCACGGCTACAAAGAGGGGGACAAAGTTTACTGGGACACAAAAATTGGCAGGGGCAGGCCCTCATGGAATGTTCAAGACCCCGCTATGATCCCCGCAGATTTTGATTTCAAAGCGGATATCTGGTGCAGCGGAATCGATAGTACCTACCGTCATCACGACTACATTATCGCCGTGGTTGAGTCCATAACTGGCAAACCTTTTGTTCGTTACTGGCTCCACGCTGCACATATGATTTTTGAAGGCAAAAAGATGTCTAAACGCAAAGGCAACATAAAATATCCCAGAGACCTCTTGGAAACTGAATGCATATGGAATCACATCAGATTCTTTTTCATCTACGGTCATTATAGGCGAAAACTCGATTTTGCATTCAAAAAATACAGCCAAGTCTGCAGATTACTCAAGAGTTTTCGAGAGATAGTAAATAACCTCAAGGTTGCTGAAGGCTCTGAACAAGAATCTAGCACTCAAGCAAAGAAACTGGTCAAAAAGATACAAACAGATTTTGAGGAAAAGATGAACAATGATCTTCAGGTTAAGGCTGCTTTCGACTCGTTGTATAAGACAGCTTCATGCTTGGTAAAACTTAAGGAACAGAAAATGTTAAGCGCCGAGGACTCTAAGGAGGCATTAGAGAAACTAAAAGCCATTGACTATGTTCTGCAGGCAATTTTCTAAGAAAAAGGGGGTTCTTGAATGTGTCGAAAAAAGAGGCACAGAATAATCTTGCACGTTGATATGGACAAATTTTTTGCTGCAGTAGAAGAAAGAGAACGTCCTGACATTAGAGGTAAACCAGTTGTTGTAGGAGCCGACCCAAAAGATGGAACAGGAAGAGGTGTAGTCAGCACCAGCAATTATGAAGCACGAAAATATGGTGTCACGTCCGGTATTCCCATCACACGAGCATGGAGATTATGTCCCAACGCCGTCTATCTCCCCGTTAACTATAGCCTTTACCAGAAAGTATCTGCACGAATCATGGCAATTCTGCGGGGTTACGCGGAGAAGTTTGAGCGCTGGGGTCTAGATGAAGCATTTTTGGATGTGACTTCTCGGGTCAAAAATTTTGAAGAAGCAGAGAAGCTTGCGCAGAAAATCAAGACAGAGGTTTACGAAAAGGAGCGGCTTACCTGTTCTGTTGGTGTTGGACCGAACAAGCTTGTGGCTAAGATATGCAGTGACTTTGAGAAACCGGACGGGTTAACAGTTGTCAGAGCTGAGGATGAGAAAGCGTTTCTGTCGCCTCTGCGGGTGCGTAAGCTGTTGTGGGTTGGCAGAAAGACCGAGAACAGACTCAACATGATGGGCATCCAGACTATCGGCGATTTGGCAAACTATGACGCGTCTGTTTTAGCAGAAAAATTTGGTGCTGGAGGCACGCAATTGTATCTAATGGCGCAAGGAATTGACAATAGCGAGGTTCAGGAGCACTGGGAGAGAAAGTCCATGAGTCGAGAGATAACTTTCGAAGAGGACACATGCGACTCAAAACTAATCTTTGAAACGTTGGATACCATCTCAGAAGATTTGCATCACGAACTTACGGCATCTAACTTCACCTTTAAGACAATTACAGTGAAGATACGATACGAAAACTTCGAAACCCACACCCATGGCAAGACCCTGCCTTTCTTCACAGAGCGCCTGAAAGATATACAGAAGAGCTCCAGAGATCTTGTGCAAGATTATTTGCGTTCTGACCGAAAAATTCGCTTGATAGGTGTTAGGCTCTCAAACTTGTTTTCGACCGAAAAACAGACAAGGTTAGCTGATTAACAAATCGTTTTTAAGTTTTATATCCTAAAAGATTCTATTGAATGATTACCTGTGGGGGACACTGTTTTGAGTGAAGGATGGATTCGTGTTTCTGAGAGAATTCTTGAGCAGTTAAAACATTTTGAGAATACTGAAGACAAAGACCGTTTGGAACTGGTAAGGTCCCTACGTTTTGTTTTAAATATGTTACATAGAAGCTTGATCGGCTGGACGCAGTGGGTGAACAACCCGGACATAATGACTATTTTTTCGCAAAAGGACTTGAAGACTATGACAGAAACGCTATCTGAGTTTACTCGTTCTTTCGTAAAATACGACATGGAAATGACCCGTTTAGGCGTCAAAAAAGGATTAAAGTCTCCGAAAAAGGTTGTAAAGAAAAAGAAAGAAGAGAGAACTGAATGGTTCTACGTTTAAGCCTGAAAGCTGTTTTTTAAGCTTTCATATTTTCATTCTGCTATGAAATGTCAAGCGGGAACGAAAAACCAGTAACGTTAATAGGTCGCTACCTGTAGTAACATTTTCAAAGTGAGGACAATGCCAAAGTTGAATGTCATAGTTTTAACTGGTCGCACTATTGACCAAGGCCGAGGAAAAGAAATGGGAAAACTATCAGACGTATACCAGAAAGATGTGACACAATGTCAAATTGACCCCGAAGACATGAACGCTCTCGGCTTGAGGCGAAACGCCAACGTTAAAGTTACAACAAACTTTGGCAGTATCGTTTTGAGAGCCGTAAAATCCATTAGGGGTCCTCATCCCAAAATGATTTTTATTAGCTACGGTCCTTGGGCAAGCATGATCTCTGACCCCGAGACCCATGGATCAGGTATGCCCTCATTAAAGGGGATGTCTGGGGTACTCGAACCAGCACCTAACGAAAAAGTGTTAACTATGCAGGAGCTAGTTAACCAACTTAAGGAGGCATAACCCTGAAAGTTATTCCTGCTGTAACCTGTCCGGTCTGCGGAACTTTTTGTGACGACATTGAAATAATTGTTGATGATAATAACCGCATTATTGAAGCGAAAAATGCGTGCGCTATGGGCGCAGCTAAATTTCTGAACTATTCAGATCACCGTATTAAAAAACCTCTTATCCGAAAAAATGGTGAATTAATCGAAGTTACAATGGATGAGGCTATCGAAAAGGCAGCCCAGATTCTTGTTGATGCGCACTATCCCATATTGTATGGCTGGAGCAACACTTGCTGTGAAGCACAACGAGTAGGCGTAGAATTGGTGGAAGAGGTTGGAGGCGTAATGGATAACACCGCAGTTGTCTGTCATGGTCCCTCCATCATGGGTATTCAAGATGCTGGTATACCCTCATCTACTCTGGGACAGTTACGGCATCGTGCAGACCTAATCATCTACTGGGCTAGCAATCCTTGGTCTGCTCATCCACGGCATCCAGAACGCTACAGCATGTTCTCGGATGGCAGATTCGAAAAGAGCACATGGACACAATATCTTTCCAAATTAAGAGGCGACATGTCAAAGAAGAAGATTCAAAGAGCCTCTAATCTAGTCTTGAAAAAGGACTTCTGTTTTGAGCATTGCGAATCAGAAGGCTTGCCCTGTAATATGTATCAGAATAAGCGGAGAACCATCGTTGTGGATGTCCGCAAGACCCGCACAGCAGATGCAGCCGATTGCTTCCTTCAGGTAGAACCCGGCAAAGACTATGAACTTCTGCAAGCCTTACGTGTACTCGTTAATGACGGAGAACTTGACGTCGATGAGGTTGCGGGGATACCCGTTGAAACCCTTGAGGCTCTTGCTGACGTTCTGGTGGGATGCAAACTAGGCGTCATCTTCTTCGGTTTAGGGTTAACAATGACTAAAGGGAAACATCGAAACATAGACGCAGCAATCAATCTCACTCGTGATCTGAATAATCGAACAAAATTCCTAATCATGCCGATGCGAGGACACTACAACGTAACTGGAGCAAACATAGTTACAACTTGGCAAACAGGATACCCTTTCGCTGTTGATTTGTCTAATGGATACCCCAGGTACAACCCTGGAGAAACTTCGTCAACTGACATTCTTATCCGTGACGAAGCTGATGCCATGCTTGTTATTGCTTCTGATCCGGTTGCTCACTTTCCAAAAGCTGCCTCCAAGAACATAGCAAAGCATCCTCTCATATCTATAGAGCCTGAGGTCACTCCAACCACAATGTTGGCGGATGTGATTTTGCCTCCTGCTTTCGTGGGAATCGAGGCGGAAGGAACAGCCTATCGTATGGATCATGTTCCGTTGCCTCTGAAGAAGGTTGTAGAACCTCCAGAAGGATTTCTTTCAGATCAAGAAATTTTAAGGAAACTGCTTCAAAAAGTTCGCGAACTAAAAAAGAGGGATATGGATTGAGTGAACTAATCATCAAGAATGGGTTCGTTTACGATCCCCTGAATCGCATCGACGGCGAAAAAATGGACATATTCATCAGAGATGGGAAGATCGTAAAAACAGTTAAAGACTCAGCGAAGGTCGTTGATGCTTCAGGTATGGTTGTTATGCCCGGAGGAGTTGACATCCACAGCCACATAGCCGGCGGTGAAGTTGATGCTGCTCGTTTACTGAGACCTGAAGACCACGTTAAGGATGTTGAAGTTAAAACAGCCCTGACCCGGTCTGGAGTGGGCTATTCGATTCCCTCCACATTCACAACAGGTTATCGTTACTCCAAGATGGGTTATACAACTGTAATGAATCCATCTATGGCGCCTATTCAGGCACGTCACACTCACGAGGAACTAGCTGACACTCCAATGATTGACACCGCAACATATCCTCTGCTAGGAGACTGGTGGTTCAGCCTAGAACACATAAGAGACGGCTTAATCGAAGAGAACGCTGCCCACATAGCATGGATGCTCAAAGCTACAAGAGGCTACGCAATAAAAATCGTTAATCCCGGAGGCTTAGAGGCATGGGGCTTCGGACGAAACGTTCACGGTCTTGATGATGTGGTGCCGAACTTTGGCATAACTCCCCGCGAGATCGTCCGTGGATTATGCAAAGTCAATACCATGCTCAATCTTCCTCACACAATTCATCTTCATACGAACAATCTTGGACAGCCAGGAAACTATGTTACGGCATTAGAGACTATGAAGTGTGTAGAAGATTTGGCGAGAGACGACAAGCCAGTAATACACATTACACACATTCAATTCTGTTCATTCAAAGGTGAAGACTGGAGAGGCTTCTGTTCTGGAGCAGAAGAAATCTCGAATTACATTAATAATCACAGTCACGTGACTCTCGATGTTGGTCAGGTTGTTTTCTCGGACACGACAACTATGACTGCTGATGGTCCATTCCAGTTTGGTCTCTATCACCTGACTGGAAACAAATGGGTTAACCACGATGTCGAAACCGAAACAAGTGGAGGAATAGTGCCCTTCAGATACAAGCGATCAAGCGCTGTTCACGCGACACAGTGGTCAATCGGACTTGAAATTCTTCTTCTAATTAAAGACCCATGGAAAATTTTCATGACAACCGACCATCCCAATGCCGGGCCTTTCTTTTATTACCCCCAGATTATGACATGGTACATTAGCAAAGATGCAAGAGAGAAAATGTTGAGTAAAATCAACAAACGGGCAAGAGCAAAAAGTTTGTTGCCCAGCATCGACAGGGAACTCAGTCTCTACGATTTGGCAATTGTTACGCGTGCGGGTCAAGCTAAAGCTCTTGGCTTGAAAGATAAGGGACATTTGGGAGTTGGCGCTGACGCTGACATCGCAATCTACAACATAAACCCTGAACTTGATGATCCCTCCAAAAAGTTTGTGTCTGCTCGAAAAGCCTTTGAGCGAGCCGCTTACACGATTAAGGGCGGAGAAATTGTGGTAAAGGACGGAAAAATTGTAAAGCAAGTTTTCGGAAAGACATACTGGGTCGACGTGAAAACTTCGATGGCACACAACATAAACGATGACATAAAAAGGAAATTCAAGGACTACTGGACTGTAGAATACGCGAACTATCCTATTCGCGAGGGCTTCTTGCATTCTCCTGCTCCAATTGCCATCAAAGCGGAGGTCTAAAACTTGATAACTCTTATCCCAAAACGCGTGTTCAAATTTCCCATTGAAGGAAAAAATATATCTCCGGATGTATTTGCCGAAAAATCTGATAAAGAGTTAGCTGCTCTGGAAATGTGGGAGGGCAACCGGAAACGTTCCCTCGGCGACCTTTTCGACATAAAACAGGATAATCAGTCCTCAGAAGAATTGACGATAAAAATTGAAGGCAATGTAGGCACGGTGCGAAACATTGGTTTCCGAATGTCTATGGGACAAGTAATTGTTGACGGCGATGTTGGTATGCATCTTGGAGAAGAAATGAGCGGCGGCAGCATAGTTGTATCTGGTAACGCTGGTTCGTGGGCCGGCTCACAAATGAAGGATGGAACAATAGAGATCAAAGGCAACGCAGGCAATTACATAGGTGCAGCGTATCGTGGAAGCACCAAAGGAATGAACGGCGGAAAGGTCATAATTCATGGGAATGCAGGTCACGAAGTCGGGTGCTTCATGCGAAACGGGATCATCAAAATATTTGGAGACGTGGGCATATTCGCGGGCATCCATATGAATAATGGAACAATCTTTGTTCAAGGTAATTCACAGGGAAGAGCTGGTGCACAGATGACTAACGGCAAAATTGTTTTGGTTGGTCATTCTGAAGATGTATTGCCCTCTTTTACTATCGACGACATTAAAGCAAAGGTCAAGGTTGACGGCGAAAAGATTGAAGGCCCATTTTACAAGTTTATTGGAGATTTAGCGGACAGCGGTAAAGGAAAACTGTTTGTTTCCAAGCCAAAAAATCCGTACCTCAGCTCTTACGAGAAGTACCTAGAGTAAATTCTTCTTGGAGTTAATACTAAAAGGGAAAAAGAAATGGCAACACCTAAACTGAGTGTTAACCGGATAGCCTATAATCTTGTTAAGAACCTCTGTGACCAAGCTGACGAGTTCAGAGTCACCGTAAAAAAGACGCCATCAGGGGCAACCTTGATTGACGCCGGAATCGAAGCGCAGGGCGGCTTTGCTGCAGGTCAAACAATAACAGAAATCTGTCTCGGAGGTCTTGGTAAAGCAGAAATCACCTACAAAAGATACGGTGATCTGGAGCTTCCCTCAATTTTTGTTCATACCGATTATCCGATTATTTCAAGTTTAGGGTCTCAGTTTGCAGGTTGGCGAATCAAATCCGGCAAATACACTGCTATGGGTTCTGGTCCAGCTCGGGCATTATCGTTGAAGCCTAAAGAACTGTACGAGAAAATCGGTTACAAGGACTCTTCAGACGTGGGTGTGCTAGTTCTCGAAACCTCAAAAGAACCTCCTGAAGAAGCTGTAGCAAAGATTTCTGACGAATGCAATGTTGATCCCGAGAACCTGTTTTTGGTTCTGGTGCCCACTTCCTCTGTTGCTGGTTCAGTTCAGATTTCGGGAAGGATAGTGGAGACGGGATTGCATAAGCTCACGGAACTTGGGCTCGATCCGAAACTGGTTACTCACGCTTGCGGATACGCGCCCATAGCGCCTGTGCATCCTAAAATGGCTCAGGCTATGGGGAGAACCAATGATGCAATAATTTACGTTGGCACGGCATACTATACGGTAAATGCTGATGATGACGAATTGAAGGCGCTGTTGGAGAAGGCTCCGGCTTCAGCGTCTAAAGGCTATGGAAAGCCATTTATGGAAATCTTCAAGGAAGCAGGCTACGATTTCTACAAGGTTGACCCGGGATTGTTTGCTCCAGCAGTATTCGTGATTAACAATTCTAAGACTGGTAAAACCTTTAGAGCCGGAAAAATCGACGTGGAAGTCTTCAAGAAGTCAATAAAGTTCCAAGCTTAGCCTGTCTTTTGGATTTCCAGCCATCTCTTGTAAAGCGTGTGCTCTACTCCTAGAATGTCCAAGACTCTTCCAACAACAAAATCTACCAGATCTTCAACATTCTTTGGTTTATGGTAGAATGCTGGCATCGCCGGAACGATTATGACACCTTGTTTTGCGAGGTCTAACATGTTCCTGAGATGAATTGTGTTCAGTGGGGTTTCTCTGGGCACAAGGATCAGTTTTCTCTTTTCTTTTAGTGTCACATCTGCTGCTCTCAGGATCACGTTTTCTGCGAATCCGCTAGCGATGCCTGCCAGGGTTTTCATGCTACAAGGAACGATCACCATGCCATCTATTTTGAAGGATCCACTCACGATTGGGGAACTCCAATCATCAATTTCATGAACGTGATCGGCTAATTTTTCTAGGGTTTTTTCGGATGATTCAAGTTCGTGTTTGATTATTTTTTTTGCGGCTTGGCTGATGACTAGATGGGTTTCGATTTTTTTGTTGTGTAGTACTTCTAGTAGGCGTTTGCCGTAAATGACGCCACTGGCTCCAGTTATTGCTATAGTTAGTTTCATCTGATCGCCCTGCTATTCTTTTCTCTTTGTTGCTAACTAAAGCTTTTTGGAAAAATAAAGAAAAAATGGTGTAATTAACAACTTATTTTTTCTTTGGTTTGGTTGCTAATCCTGGCAATCTTTGCAAAATGATTAGTCCAATTGATAACGAGGCAGTTAAGTCGATTATTGCTTGTATTGTATTCCAAAAAGCTACTTCACTGATATAAGCTCCTAAACCAGCCAAACCGAATATAGTTGCCTCTGAGAAATAGCCGATTATATCATCGGGCGTCATGTAAAAGAAGAATGGTAATGCGAAATAGAAATTGAAAATTACTGTAACTCCAACTCGTACAATGATAGCCAAGATGGAGGCTACCACGAAAAGTCTCTTGTTTTCCAGTAAATGTTTTGTTCCACCGGTTTTCCAAGCGATAATACCTGGGATTACGAACATCCAGATGCTTGCTACGGATTTCATGGTGGCTCCAACCCAACCTCCGGCTAAGGGTCCTACAAATCCTATGAGCGGCGCGCTGATTAGTATACTTAAAAGTGCTGGTTTGAAGCCAAATATTATCCAGCAAAGTATCCATGGGATTGCAACTAGGTCTATTCGCATACTCCATGGTGATATGAAAATTGGAGGAAGAATCTGCATGATTACAGCTAAAGACGCTAATATTGCGGCACCCGCAATTTTTATTGTTGGTCTGTTGAGGTTCATGGTTAACATTCCAGCGAATGCTTTCTATATTCTTAACTTATTTAAGAGTAACTACCCATAAACGGGTATGTCTTTGGTGTTTTTAACAAAAGGTTTTAAAGAATTCGCTCCATTCTTAAAATAAAGTGTGGAACAATGGCTATGCCTGAAACTCTTGAGATACCGCTCACCGCCCTCAACGAATGGCTAAACAAAGAAACAACCTCTATAGTTGAACCCCTAAAGGCAGAAGCAAAAAAAACACTTGAAGACACACAAGGCAAGCTTGAAGATCTCTCAGAAGCTTGCGACAAACTGTTAGATGATGCAGAAAAAGAAATGGCGAAAGGTAACCGCAAAACGTATCGTCGCGCAAAATTCCTCTATAAACTCGTTGGAACATTCTCCGATTTAATCGAGGAAGTCACCATTCCCGAAGAGATCAACGCAAAAACCCTCAACGAAACTTCTGAACAAATCAAAAAAACCCTAAAAACAATCGGTCAAGAGAGAACGAAATGGTTCCGCGCTATTTCCCCCTACTTCATAATGTCTCGCCGAAAATTTGAGGTTACGTTGAAGAGGGCAGATGATTCGTTCCAAAAGTTTACTGACTTTTTGTCTGACGAGTACACTGAGGCTGAACGTGCTGAAGGAGTTTCTTCTAAGGTTGAAAAGCTACGTCAATCTTTAATCGAGTTAAACAATGCTGAAAATGCTAAAGAAGCGAGGAAGCAAAAGAAGGAGCTTCTTGAGAAGAAGATAGCAAAAAATCAACAGAAAATGCAGGCAATCCAGAGTAAAGGCGAGGTAGTTGAACTCGCTCAACTAAACGCGAAAATCGAAGAGTTAACGGAAACTGCTAAACATGAACTGCGGCATATCCAAAAACCGCTTCTAAAATTTCAAACATTAGTTAACAGCCCAGGTTACAGTCTTTTTCCAGAGGCAACCAATAAGCTTGACGAATACTTGACGAATCCATTCGAGGCCTTGGCGACGGAGAAGGAAGGATATCCTCTTCTCAGAATCATTCTTCAAAAGATAGATGCTGCTTTAGATAACAAAAAAATGAAGCTGAAATCGAGTCGCTTGATAAAGGCGAAAAACCAGATCGGTAGTATTCTTAACAAAGCCGCCCTAGTATCACTTCATAAGGATTGCAGCGAAGCATTCAGCAAAAAAAGGGAGTTGTCAACATCAGGGATAATAAGCGCGTCTAGAGACGAAAGAGCAGGGTTACAGGATCGCTTGAAAGACTTGCAAAGACAAAAGAGCCTCATTGACGCCAGAGACGCTATGTTCGAGAAAGAACATAAAGAAGCACGCAAAAAAGTTGATAAACAGAAAAGAGGTCTGGAAAAAATCGTGTCAGAGCTTTCCAATAAGCGCGTTCAAATTCTGCTAGATTAACTAGCTTACATGAAAAGTTTTGTTGTTAAACTCAACAACTAGGAAACTCGGACAATACTGTAAACATTTATTTAGTAGGATAATTTAACTCATGTCTCCAAAAATGGCGGGGTTAAGGCTATCATGTCTGGGGATCTAATAGATCAAATTATAGATAAGTATGTGAATGAAAAAGGGATTTTGATTCAATTACTACTCGATATTCAACATGAGTTTCATTGGATACCAAAAGAGGCAATAAAAAGAATAAGCGAGAGGCTCAAGATTCCGTACAGTCAAATATTTAGGGTTGCAAGTTTTTACACTGGGCTAAGTCTCAAACCTATCGGTCGTCATCTTATTAGAGTATGCGTCGGTACTGCTTGTTATGTTCGAGGAGGAACGAGAATTCTGGATTCCGTAGAGAAAAAATTAGGGATAAAATCTGGCGAGACAACAAGCGACGGTAAGTTCAGCTTAGAGACAGTCAATTGCTTAGGTTGCTGCGCCTTGGGGCCAGTTATAGAAATTGATGGCCAATATTTTGGAAAGCTTAATTCCGCAAATCTTGAGAAAACACTCTCTAACTATAATTAATCGGAGAAATGAAAAGTTATGAAACCGTTAAAATCTTCATCTGATCTGGAAAAACTCAGAAAAAAGATACTTGACAAAAAAGATTCTAAGAGGCTAGCTATCTCAGTATGCGTAAGTACTGGTTGTAAAGCTCTTGGCGTCCAAAAAGTCCTTGAAGCTTTCAATGTAGAAATCAAAAAACAGTGCCTAGAAGGCAAAGTAGACATTAAAGAAACAGGTTGCCTAGGTTTCTGCGAAAAAGGTCCTAGAATAGTCATCTATCCTGAAGAAATTTACTATTTCCAAGTAGACGCAAAAGATGTACCAGAAATCATATCGAAGACTTTGATTAACACTGAAATTATTGAAAGGTTACTTTACACTGATCCGATAACTGGCAAAAAAGCACGGTATCTGTCTGAAGTTCCGTTCTACAAGTTTCAGAAGAGGCTTCTTTTGGAGAGCAATAGTAAAATCGACCCTAAAAAGATAGAGAATTACTTAGCGATCGGCGGTTACGCGGCATTAGCAAAAGCTCTTTTTCAAATGACACCTGAGGACGTAATGAAGGAAGTTAAGGAATCCAATCTTCGAGGTCGCGGTGGAGGCGGTTTCCCAACTTACATAAAGTGGGAATCTACCCGAAAGGCGACAGGAGAACCCAAATATGTTATTGTAAACTGCGACGAAGGCGATCCGGGAGCCTTCATGAACAGGGCGTTGATGGAAGGAAATCCACATTCAATCCTTGAGGGCCTTATCATAGGAGCTTATGCGATAGGTTCGCACGAGGGATTCGTTTATGTGCGTCAAGAGTATCCACTCGCAATTGAGAACATGGAGATAGCCCTTAAACAAGCAGAAGAGATGGGACTTTTAGGTGAAGACATACTAGGTTCAGGATTTGACTTCAGGGTTAAGATCCATAAAGGGGCAGGCGCTTTTGTGTCTGGCGAGTCAAGTGCTCTGATGACTGCAATAGAAGGAAAGGTCGGTGAACCAAGACCAAAATATGTCCACACATCTGAAAAAGGAGTCTGGGATAAGCCGAGCACACTGAATAATGTTGAGACATGGGCTAACATACCCCTTATAATCAATAATGGTGCTGAATGGTTCGCATCCATTGGTACCGCAGGCAGCAAAGGCACCAAAATATTTGCTTTAGCCGGCAAAGTAAACAACACTGGTTTAGTTGAGGTCCCTTTCGGCATTTCGTTAAGAGACATCATCTACAAAATTGGTGAAGGAATCCCGGATGGAAAGAGATTTAAGGGTGTTCAAACCGGGGGTCCCTCTGGAGGCGTCATTCCTGAGCAGCACTTAGATTCTCCCGTTGATTTTGACGAACTCACCAAGCTAGGTTCAATGATGGGTTCTGGCGGGATGATCGTAATGGACGAAGATACCTGCATGGTAGAATTAGCCCGCTACTTTGTAAACTTCTTATGCGATGAATCTTGCGGAAAGTGTACACCTTGTCGGGAAGGATTGAGGCAAGCTAATATAATATTAAACAGGATCGTTAGCGGTAAAGGAACAGAGGATGATATAGATAAACTTGGAAAAATTGCAGAAGTAACTAGTGTTGCTTCTCTTTGCGCTTTAGGAAGAACATCTGCGAATCCTGTGCTAACTACCCTCCGTTATTTCAGAGACGAATATGAAGCACACGTAAATGAGAAGAGGTGCCCCGCGTTAGTGTGTAAAGGATTAATATCTTATTATATTGACCCAGAGAAGTGTCAGGCATGCATGATTTGTTTTAGGAATTGTCCTGCGAATGCAATAATTGGAGAAAAGATGAAGATTCATGTGATTGATCAATCCAAGTGCACCAAATGTGGAACATGTTATGACATGTGTCCGCCTAAATTTAGGGCAGTACAAAAAATTTCTGGTGAAAAGGTTCCTCCACCTATTCCAAAAGAAGAGAGATTAGTCAAGAGATTGAGGGAGAAAAAGCGAGACTAGAGGGTGTGATTGAAGATGGAAGGAAGCGAAAAAGAAATCACGTTGAAGATAGACGGGATAGAAGTCAATGCCAAAGAAGGGACATCCATTTTTGATGTAGCAAAAACAGTTGATATTAAAATTCCTACACTTTGCCATAATACGGCTCTTGAGCCTTTTGCTGCTTGCCGTGTATGTTCTGTGGAAATAACGGACAAGCGAGGAAGGAAAAAGATTGTAACTTCCTGTAATTACCCTGTTTCTGAAGGACTCGTTGTTGACACAAAATCTGAGAAAGTATTCAGAACTCGTCAATTGCTGCTTGAGTTGTTACTGGCTCGATGTCCAAATGCGAAGAAGATACAGGATTTAGCACGGGAATATGGCGTTGAGAAGCCGAGCTTTTGGGTAGGAGACCCAGAGGAGGACTGTATCCTTTGTGGTTTGTGCGCTCGTGTTTGCGAAGAAAAAGTTGGCGTATCTGCCATTAATTTTGCGAATCGAGGCGTGGAACGAGAAGTCACTGCTCCCTATCACACAATATCTGATGATTGCGTGGGATGCGGTGCTTGTGCTATTGTTTGTCCTACAGACTCGAAAAAGGTCCGAATAAACACGTATCCAATGCTAGAAGAGGACATTAAGGAAGCAGAAGAGCAGTTTTTGAACGGAACAAGAGACGAACTCTTGGGCGTTCACACCGAGATTTTTGCAGCAAAAAGCTCTATTGATGGACAAGATGGAGGAATGGCTACTGCTTTGCTCCTTTCGGGATTTGAGAAGGGGCTGTTTGATGCTGCTATTGTCGTTAAGCGAACGGTTGGGTATAAGGCGGAGGCAATTATTGCAGAAACTGCTGATGAAATACTAAATGCACGAGGAACTAAATATTCAAGAGTTAAAATGATGTCGAAAGTAGGGGAGCTAGTGGAAAAAGGGAAGAAGAAAATTGCTATTGTTGGTACGCCTTGCGAGGTTCGTACAGGAAGGAAAATACAGCAACAACTGCTAAGTAAATACCCCAACCTAGAGATTACCATAGTAGGGTTGTTCTGTTTTGAAGCCTTCGATTACGACAAGCTGAAAGAAGAGACAAAGAGGCTACTGGGTGTTGATTTGGACAAAGCGGAAAAAACTCAGATACAGAAAGGAAAATTCATAGTTCAAATTGGTGAAAAGGAGTACTCCGCTAAGGTGAAAGAATTTCACAATGCTATTCAGGGCGGGTGCGCTTACTGTAACGACTTTGTTGCCAGACTTTCTGATGTTTCAGTTGGCTCGGTAGGGAGCAATGATGGATATTCAACAGTGATAGTGCGGTCAGATGCGGGAAAAAAGCTTCTGGAGAATGTTGATTTCGTTAAGGGCGATGTCAACAAAGAAGACGTAATAAAACTGGCTGCTTTCAAAAAGAAAAGAGCTGACAAAAAGTTTTCTCCCATTATTCAAGGTACACAGAAATAGAAAAAAAGCGTTCATTAACCAGAAGTGCATAAACGGTTGCGTGTACTCCGGGAGATAACTCCAGCCGAGATATAATCCAGACCCGCTAGTAGCCAATGATGGTCGAGTTACTTTTTTTTATTTTCCTTACAAGCTCCCAACAGAAATATAGTCCATATTTACTACTTAGAAGAGAGAATGTGTTCATGATTTCTGCAGATGAAATTTTGAAGAGACTAAAAGTTAAGGCTGAACCTGATCAGTTAGCAGGAATGGCTAGATATGGAATATTGGTCGAAAAAAGATTAGGAGTATCCATACCAGAACTCCGAAAAATAGCCAAGGAAATAGGAAAAAACCATGACCTAGCACTTGAACTGTGGAATACCGGAATCTCTGACGCATTGATTTTAGCCTCAATGATTGGCGAGCCTGAAAAACTGACCGAGGAGCAAATGGAAGAGTGGGTAAAGGACTTCAATTCTTGGGATATCTGTGACCAAGTATGCAATAACTTCTTCAATAGGCATCCTCTTGTTTGGAAAAAAATTCTTGACTGGTCCAAAAGAGAGGAAGTGTTCGTCAAAAGAGCGGCTTTCGCACTGTTGTCTTGCTTAGCGGTGCACGACAAAGAAGCTCCAGACGAAAAGTTCATTGATTTTCTTCCAGTGATAAAACGTGAAGCCGTTGATGACCGAAACTTCGTGAAGAAAGCCGTAAATTGGGCACTGAGGAACATCGGAAAAAGAAACCTCAACCTGAACAAAGCTGCCATAAAAGTCGCCCGAGAGATTCAGCAAATCGATTTCAAAGCCTCTCGCTGGATTGGCTCCAATGCTATAAGAGAGCTGGAAAGTGATGCTATTCAGAAAAGGTTAGAACAAAAGATGAAACACGAAAAGGTCAGATGATTTATAGGGATAGTATACGTTAATGGGCTGAGTGTTTGGTGAATTCGTTGGCTGACAAAGAAGTTGAAGCGGAAGAAGCTGAGCCGGGTAGAATCGAGTTCAGTTTTCCTATGTTAACTGTTAGAACAAAGATGTTTAGTGGAGTTTTTGATCGGCTTGGGTCCCTTCGTGCTTCACGCTTGATTTCTTGGGTTGCCCTCATTATTGTACCCATTGTAGCTGGCATTGGATTGTACCTGATTTGCAACAGTCTATTTACTTTGTTATGGACTCCGGCTGCTCGAGATATGACCCGCGAATTGGGTCCAGCAGCATACCTTCTGTTACCCGGCATTAACCCCTTTCTGCCAATATTCTATGGGTGGCTGGCAATATTTTCTGCAATTGTGGTTCATGAAGGAGCACACGGAATCGTAGCAAGAAATCGTGGATTGAAGGTTAAGTCGAGTGGTCTCCTTTTCTTTTTTGTTATTCCTATTGGCGCCTTTGTGGATGTTGATGAGGAGCAGCTTAAAAAAGCAAAATCTAAGGATTCTTTGAGAGTTATGGCTGCAGGGGTTGCAGGAAATATTGTTGTAGCAATAGTGTGTATTCTTGCTGTTCTAGTTATTGTTAATGGGCTGACTCCCGTCGTTGATGGCGTATACATTTCGGGTGTTACTGATGGTATGCCTGCTGAGGCGGCAGGGTTGTTGCCTGAGGACATTTTTGTTTCAGTGGATAACGTGCAAATTGGCAGTTATGAGGAGTTGAAAGCATTATTTGAGAACAAGAAACCAGATGATATTGTTCAGGTGACTGTGGCTAGGGGAGAAAACTGGGCAGACCGTTTCTCCACATCTATAACTTTGATCGAGTCTGAGGACCGAGCAGTCATGGGGGTAACCTTGGGTGATCTAATGACTGAGGAACGATTAGTACTCTATAAGACTTTGAGTCTCGAAACGGTTGTCATATACATGGTTCCTCCAGCTTTGGCTCCTGGTCTAGTGCCTTTCTCCGATTCTTTGATTCCGTTCTACACGCACGGGATGGGGACGCAGTGGCATGTTTATGCAAACCTTTTCTTCTGGTTGTGGTTTGTCAACGTTAATGTTGCAGTGTTTAATGCTTTGCCGATTTATCCTCTGGATGGAGGACGAATGTTTAACATTTCGTTGAAGAGTATTCTGGGTCGAAGAGTAAGCGAGAAAACGGTCTCTAGAATAACTTATGCTGTGACGGCTACTTTGGTTTGTGTTCTACTGATGATTGTTGTGATTCCATTCATTATGTAATGGCATGCGCAACGTAACCGCCTAATATTTAGGTTGACTCACCATCTTTTACTGTGTAGCTGAAAACGGGTGAGCAACATGACCTCTCACGTCTATTTGTCTTCAGTTTTAGCTGAGTTGGCAACCAAATCAAGTGTTGAAGAGTTTCTTGGGCTCATCAGGCAGGTCAGCAGTCGAGTGGCTAATGAAAACGGAAAGGTTAGGACCTTACAGATAAATGGTAGGCTTGTTGAAGCTCCAGCTGCTGGAGAAGCTGTTGTGGTGGGGGATTTGCATGGGGACCTAAAAAGCCTCATGTATATACTGGAAGAGAGCGATTTTCTGGGCAAAATGAAGAAAGGCAGAGATGTTCTGTTAGTTTTTCTTGGAGATTACGGAGACCGCGGCGTCCACTCTCCTGAAGTCTACTATGTCGTATTGAAGCTTAAGGAAATGTTTCCTAAACGTGTCATCTTGATGAGAGGAAACCATGAAGGACCCCCTGACCTGCTTGCTTCGCCCCACGACTTGCCAGTTCATCTAGAAAACAAGTTCGGAAAAAAAGGCTCAGAAGTTTACTTGGAACTCTGTGAACTCTTTAATCACCTGTACACCGCCGTAATCATTAAAGACAGCTATGTTTTACTTCACGGAGGTGCCCCAAGCCAAGCCACCACAATAGACGACATCGCTTACGCACACAAAAATCATCCACAAAAGCGGCACCTCGAAGAAATATTATGGAACGATCCCTGGACGAACCTGAAAGGAACAGTTGCTTCGCCTAGAGGAGCAGGCAGACTGTTTGGTTCAGATGTTACACGCAAGTTTCTACGTATGCTCAACGTCAAAGCATTGATTAGAAGTCACAAATCCTGCCCCGACGGATACAAAAGCATACACCAAGGAACCGTTTTAACCCTCTTTTCGACCAAAACTCCGCCATACAACAACAAGTTTGCGGCATACCTGCAACTAAACCTCTCACAGAAACCAAAAACGCCAAAACAGCTTCTACAGGGCATCCACCAGTTCTAACTCAAAAGCAATCATCATATTAGGAGACTAATAACAGTTCATTGTTGAAAACTAGCTTTTTTCAGAAAAAGCAAGAAACAATATATTTGCACACCCAAAAAGCACGGAGACTTTCTAGCGTAGAAAAGATTTTGTGGGACATTACTTTAATGTGTCAGAATAATGTTTGATGTATGAAGGGATAACGCTTGAAAATTGGAATTATGACCCGAGATGGAAACGGGTGGTGCTCTACACAACTGCGGAAAGCTTTGGATAAAAAAAACGTAACCCCTGTCTGTTTTAGTTATCGCCAAATCATCGGA
>SDBS01002062.1_pt1 | contig 20252 bp, 17 predicted proteins | sample 2277091 | NCBI WGS metagenome assembly SDBS01 (sample SAMN10404972, study PRJNA504765) | marine sediment metagenome | isolation source: marine sediment core GS10_PC15, 163 cmbsf | place: Arctic Ocean: Southern Knipovich Ridge | collected 2010 | reverse complement strand
GCCGTACGGAAAGCCCAGCGTGGCGCACAAGCGGGCGACGTACTCCTCGTTTACGCGGCCGTCCTCGTCGAGCGGTTTACCGGCGAACGCCGCCGCGGGCCCCTCTTTCAGCGTTTTTTTGGTCGCGAACGCGGCCTTTACGCCGTCGAAGGCCGGCACGCTATCGAGCCACAGCGCGCCCGCCTCGCCGGCCAGCTCCCGCGGCGCGAATTCGTTTTCGGCGTTCAAGCGTACCTCCTCAAGGCCGCCATATCCGATGTTCGACCGACGACACGAAAGGTAGCGACCGTATGTCCTTCGCCGCCCGCTTTAAGCGCGCCGGCGTCTTCCGGGGCGGCGGCGGCCTCCGCGACTATAGTACCGACCCTGGCCATCTTTTTATTCTAACATATGCCGAATAAAAAAACGCCCCCGAGGCGAGGGCGTCTATCTGACCCATAGGTAACACCTATCTACACAGCGCTCGTACGCGGCCCAGGCTCGTGGGCTCGAGGCCGGCCATGGTACCGATATGGAGGCGGATGTACTGACCCTCGGCATACACCGTCCCGGTGTCGGCGTCATCTCTGAACGCGTAGCAACGGCCCCCGGCGGCGTTATAAATTTTGCAATATATATCATGGCCGCTGTCGCCGCGCCACCTTATCTCCATTAGCAAGTTGTCGCGGTTGTCGTAGTTGAACTTGCCGGGGGAGATGCCGACGTCGATCCATTCCGTACCCCTTAGTTCCAGGCTCACCGTATCCAAGACTTGCACCGGCGTTTTTCCCGCGTAGTTGTTGTCGAACGTCGCCTCGAGCACGGTCTTCGTCGTATGGCACAGCCAGACGCGGCAGTTGTTAAACGCGCCACTGGTACTGCCGGAACTATATTTGAAATCGACTCGGTTAATATATCCGGCGTAATTAATGTCGCGCTGCAACCAAAGACACTGGAACCTCATCTCGTACCCCATACCCCTCCACGGGACGAGACTGCCGGTTACTTCCGTGCCGATGGTTACTACTTTACCAGAGGCCCCGGCCCCGGTCGCGGTAAGAATCGCGGCCATTAAAAGCCCCGCCATTATGGTTGCGAACTTCTTCATATTAACTCCTCCTCATTTTTCGCCAAGCTCCCCACTCTTCGAAAAAACCGGGTAAGCGCCGTTGTATAAAGAATGTTAATACCCGCTATCTGTATAGCGCCTTGACACGGCCCAGGCTCGTGGGCTCGAGGCCTACCATAGTCGCGACGTGCAGGCGAATGTACTGCCCTTCGTAGTACACAGTTCCTACCGCGGCTTCGTCATTATACGCGTATACGCGGCCGGCTGTCATGTCCGAACGCCAGCAGTAGATGTTGTTGCCGCTGTCGCCGCGCCAGCGGATCTCCATCAGCAAGTTGTCGCGGTTGTTGTAGTTGAACTTATCAGCGTCGATGCCGATATCTAACCAAGCCCTTCCGCTTAGGACCAGGCTCAGCTTGTTCATGACCTGTACCGGCGTCTTGCCGCCGTAGTTGTTGTAGAACGTAGGCTCGAGCCTGGTCTTCGTCGTGTGGCACAACGAGACGCGAACGTTATTGAATCCGCCGATGCTGCTCCCAGAATGATAAGCGAACTCTACTACGTTTATGTACCCCGGGACGTTAATTTCGCTTTTTAACCAAAGGCATTGGAACCTCATAGCGGCACCAGCGCCCCTCCATGGTACCCGATTGCCGTTAACTCGCGTGCCAATGGTTACTACTTTACCAGAGGCGCCGGCTGCGGCGGCCGCCAAAACCGCGCCTACCACGAGCAACGCCGGTATTCTTAAGAACCTCCTCATTTCAACTCCTCCTTTTATTGAACGCGAACCCCGTACTATTCCACGGCTATTCTATAACGGCACGGTCCGATAGTGCAATAAAAATCTTTTGTCGAAACCTTATTAATTCGGTCATATTTATTATATCAATGCCAATAGTAAAGTATCTAGTGACCTATTTTAACCGCAAAAGAGTTCAAGTTGCCGTTTAAGTAGGTAACGCTGGGGAATCGTAATAACGCTTAAAAAAGCTTGACTAAAAAGGCCGATATTGTATGATTAACGAGTAAAATCCTTGGCAGAAAAATCAAACCGGGAGGTAACGGGATGGGCAAGATAACGATTATTACGGTCTTGAGCGTCGTTACGTTCGCCGCGGCGGCGGCGTGGGCGTTGGACGTAGGCTTCGGCGCCTCCTACGCGCCGGCGCTTATGGCGCGGGGCGCGAGTACGAGCGACCGGCCGAGCTTCGTCGGCGTTAGGACCCGGGCGACGTTTGGTAGCGCCGAGGGCCTCTCCTGGGCTTTGGGCGCCGGATACACGGACTACGTTTGCCACGGTGAACTCCTTATACGCCCGTACGTAGTTGGTTTCGGCGTCGTGGAATCGATACCCACGGCTCTATTAACGTTCGGCGCTAACTACGGCTTAGCGGCGAAGGGTTGGTTATTCAAAGTAGAGGGCGGCGCCGCGGGAGCGACGGAGTTTATCCCAATTTATTACGACGGCTCCCGCTACGAAACTCTCGTAGAATTCGCGCCCGGCGTCTATGCCGGCGCCGGCGCCAGCCGCCCCTTAGGCAGTAGCAAATGGGCGCTGGCGTTCGGGCCCCGCGTCACCTTCCTCTTCGACGACCCGGTAGAGAGTTACCAAATAACCGGCATACCCCTTAAAGCCGATTACCGGAGGGCGGGCCGCAGCAGCGTCCTCGTCGACTTTATGATTGGGTTCGACTACAACTTGTAACCGCCACCGGTTAGGCTGCCCCGAGCGGCCCGAGCGGGCCGCTTTTTTATTGCCGAAGCCTTTTCGCGCGGGGCGGCGGTGTTGACCGAGGCTCGTTTGACGCGGTAAAATTAGCCGCGCCATTAATAAAAACGACAAGGCCGTTTTAAGGCGAACAACGTGCAACAACGGACGCGCCCCCGGTACAAATAATCGTAAAGACATAAGGATTGACAAAAAGGCCGGGCCCAAGTAAAATTAATACGATACTAAATCTCAACGCACAAACAACGACCGGGAGGTAACGGGATGGGCAAGATAACAGTTATTACGGTCTTAAGCGTAGTTACGTTCGCGGCAACGACGTTCGCGCTTGACGTGGGCGTAGCCGCCTTCTACGCACCGGCCCGGGTCGTCGGCTACGTAGACGAAACGAGAAAATACAGCAATAAGGAATTCAGTATGCGCGGCTTCAAAGCGCGCGTATCGCTCGGCGTTTACGAAGGCCTTAACGTAACGTTAGGGTTCGGTTATAACGACTTCGTCTACCGGGAAGAGCCTAGTAGAAGCTTCCCCGAAGTATCGTACGTCCTTTCAATACCGATGTTCATCACAACCCTCGGCGCCGACTACGGCATCCGTTTCGGGCCCTTTAGCCCCTTTGCCGGCGGCGGCGCCGCTATCGCCCGGGAGTCCGCGGAAGCTTATGGCCGTACCGCAATCGATTGGTACGGCGGCCTATACGTTGAGGGCGGCGCGCGGTACTTCCTCGCCGATAGGCTGGCCTTGGAGGCCGGGCCGCGTTACACGCTCCTCTTCGACGAGCCGGTCGTTTATTACGACGGCTGGGACGTTCACGGTTTCGCCAGGTCCGAGCACCGGAGCCAGTTATTCGAGCTGCTGATAGGTGTTAACTACTACTTCTAAGCCGCAATCCCCGCACCGGAACTAAGGCGGCCCGCGAGGGCCGCTTTTTCTTCAAACGGCCTTGCGAGGAAAAAACCGCTAAACATTACTCCCCCGAGCGGTTAGGGCGAGCGATGTTAATAAGTGATTTAAAAAAGCTTGACAAACGAATATTGGCTCTCTATACTGTTATGCAGGGAACCGGGCCCATAGCTCAGTTGGATAGAGCCACCGGCTCATAACCGGTCGGTCCCAGGTTCGAATCCTGGTGGGCCCATAACAAAAACCGCGCACGAGCGGCCGTACCTGTGAGGTGAGGATGCGCTCGGTAACGAGTATTGTCGTCTTTTTCGGCGCCGCCCTCGCGGCCTTTGGGCAAGAGCCCCCCGCGACGACGGCACCTACGCCGGCGCCGCCGGCCAAGGTCGTGGACTACTCGGCCTTTGACGGCGGCACCCACGTCGAGTTCTACGCCGAACAGAACAAATATCGCGCCTACCTGGCCAACCCCGCCGATTTCACCCTCTTCGACGAGATATTCATAGCGGGCGACGTCGGCGGCGACTTGAGCTTCGGCGGCTTCAGCTACTCGAAGAACAAGGGGACCTCCGGCCCGGGACCGACGGAGCCCGACAAGAGGGCCGGCCTCGACGTCGGCTACACCGCGGGCCTGGGCGTCGTGGCGCTGGGCGCGTATCGCTTCGGCCCCTGGATGGCGGGCGGCTCGTTCGAGTTCAACCGCGACGCGGCGTCGCTGGGATACAACGGCGCCGGCATGACGTTGGACTCGTTCTTCACCACCGACGACGGCTGGATCGACGTAGACGTCGTGAGCCAGCGTTACGGCATTACGGCCGTGGGCGCCGCGGCGCTCGAGCCCCACTTCGCCGGCATCTCGTTCTCGTTTAAACCCGAGAGGTTGGAGGGCGAATACGACTTCGAGTTTCTACCGGCGCCCGGCGAAGGCACGAGCCATCGCTTCGACACGTTGTGGGGCCGGCGGGAGCTTAAGGAGTATCGCGTCAAGGGCGGGTATTCGTTCAAACCGGGCGGCGCGTACGACGTCGGCGGCGCCTTCGGCGTCCGCATCCTGCGCAGCACGCTAAATTGGCGGGGCGAGAGCGTCGAGCAAGAACTCATGGGTGTCGCGAACAAAGGTTCCACCGGCGACGTCGACCTCAAAGGCGTGGGCGTCACGATAGAGGGGGGCGGCCGGTACAAGCTCCTGGACAACCTGCGGGCGGGCGGTATGCTCGAGCTGCAGTTCATACCCGGTATAAGGATCGACCGGCGCGGCGAGCGCTGGGACCTCGTCGGCCCGTTCGGCGAGCGCACCACTCAGGATTACCGCCTGGCCGATGCCGGCGAGCGGCACGTCAAGTTCGGCGGCGGCCTCGCCTTCTACCCGGACGAAAAAACCACCCTGGCCTTCGACTACGGTTACGACCGCTTGACTATATCGGCCGACGTTTACGACGACGACAGCGCCGAGGTCGACGAGCTCCATCTCTCCGCCTACCACACCTTCACGCGGCTCGGCGTTGAACGTTGGGTCATCGACAACCTGGCGGCTAAAATCGGGTGGGAACAAAACCTCTTCGGTTACCCGCGCAACGTCTTCTTCGGCGGCCTGACGTACAAATTCGACGACGATTGGTTGATAAATTACGATTATCGAGGGAGCCAGCTGACGGTAAACAACCTATCGCTGTTCGTGCCTTTCGAGGACGTCGTTAAACCGGCCAGTCACCGGTTTATGATAACGCGGTACTTTTAGGGCTCGACGGGGTCATCGGCGATAAAGGAGTTATCATGAAGAGAATAGTCTTTATAACGGCAATCGTAGCCGCTGTCTTGACGGCCTGCGGCGGGGACGACGGCCCGGTGGGTACGCGCGGCGTCCATTATTGGGATATCGCGTGGTCGTCGCCGGACACGGTCCTCACGGACATAGAGATGCTGAGCGAGAAATCGGGCTGGGCCTGCGGCTACCGGTACAACGAGATGACCGGGGCGGCCGACGCGCTCATCTTCCGGTACGACGGTACGAACTGGGAAGTGGCGCTGTTCCTGGCGGGCGACCTGGGGGCCAAGCTAACCGCCATCGATTTCCAGGGCGAAAAGAACGGCTGGGCCCTCGGCAACCGCGAGACCGGAGAAATCCCCGGTCCGGCGGTCTTCCGCTACGACGGCGAGACGTGGAACGAAGTCCCCACCGAAGGCCTTAACGGGGGCTCTATGAAGCTATTGGCCGTAGTGGGAGACAACGACGTCTGGGCCTCGGACGGCATCAACGCTTTCCATTTCGACGGCGGTTGGTGGTCGTATTACCCGCTGTCCGAGGGCGGCGAAGTGGATCACTGGGTATTTCCCAACGCCGAGGCCGGCTGGGCGGTTTCCTACGACACCGGCTACTGCTACAGCTGGAAGTCGGAAATGGGAGGCTGGACACTCGAGCCGCACCCCCTCTACGACGCCACCGCCTTCTACTTCAAGGCCGACGGTTCGGGCTTCTACGCCGATTACGTGATTATCCCGCCGGTAACCGAACGCACGAACATCTATCGCCGCCTACCCGGCGAGCAACCGAGTTATGAAAGGATCTTCGCCACCGACCAACGGCGCCGCCTTACGGCGTGCGACTTCCTAGCGCCCGATTATTTCTTCTTTGCGGGGCCGAACGCGGCTTTCGAGATCAAGGGCGACGACGTAAAAGTGCTGGGGTACGTGCCCTCGAGCGAGCTCGGCGACGTACGCGCCGTAAGCATCGCCGCCGAACGCGACGTATGGGGCATAATGGGAAAGAGCCTGGACGCCGGGCCGTCGTTCATCGTTCACAAGAAATAGTAACCGGTTCTTTTTCGCGATAACAAGGCCGGCGTCCAACGCGCCGGCCTTCGACGTTACGCCGTCGAACCCCCGAAGCTCACACTACCCCTTCAGAAGCCTGTCGTAAATCGCCCGCGCCTGCGCGGCGTCGCGCGCGCCGTATACGAGGGCGCGGCCGTCGCGGAATATTACCGCCGAGACGTCGACGTCGTTTACCATGAGAAGGTTGCCCGTCCTCTTGACGACGAGGCCGCGGGCCAGGCGCTCGGCTACCTCCTCCAGCTCGAAGGCGGCGTCGCCGCCGAAGACCTCGAACGCGTCGCCGCCGCAACACCGGCTCACGTACGCGGCGACGGCGGCGTCGAGGAACTCGAACTCCCGCCGGCGACAGGCGGGGCAATCGTCGCCGCGCTTAACGTCGACGGTAGTAACGTAGCCGGGGTCCGCGACGCGGCTCAACCGACCCGCCACGGCCGCGCCCTCGCCCCGTAAAAGAGCAAACGTCAGCGCGGCACCCAACGCCGCCGTAGCGGCCACGGTCGCCGGCGACACGCCCGTCCGCGCGCACGAGCCGGCGTCGTCCAGCGCCGCGGGCGGCGCCAACAGGCAACGCAGGCACGGCCCCGCGCCCGGGACGACGGCCATAACGGCGCCCAAGACTCCCTCCGCGCCCTGGTAGACGAGCGGCACGCCCGCCTTAACCGCGACGTCGTTGAGCAAAAAGCGCAGCCGATAATTGTCGGAGCCGTCCACCAGGACGTCCAGGCCGTCGGCGAATCGGGAAATATTATCGGCGTTGGCGAAGGCGACTACGGCCTCGGCCCGGACGTCGCCGTTGATGTCGGCGATACGGCGCGCGGCCGCTTCCGCCTTGGGTATGAGTTCCGCGGCGTCGCGTTCGTCGTAGAGCTGCGTTCGGTGCAGGTCCAGCACGTCGACGACGTCGCGGTCGACCAGGCGAAGGTGCCCGACGCCCGCGCGCGCCAGGATCTGGGCGTGGGCCGCGCCGGTGCCGCCGACGCCGAAGATGCCGACGCGGCCCGCGCGGACGCGGGCCTGCCCCTCCACACCCCACAGGATTTCCTGGTAGCGATACTTCTCCACAGGGCGGGTCATCGCTAGCGCGTACCCCGTGCGAGATGCCGCAAGAACCGCCGGCCCGAGCGCCACGTCCGCTTCAACTCGGCCGGGCTGGTGAGGACCTGCGCGAACTTGCGAGCGAGGTAACCGAACGATAAATAAAATTCGCGCCGGGCGCGGTCGCAGAACGCGACCAGCTCCGCCGCCGGGAGGTCGGGGCGGTCGACGACGCAGTTGTGCTGGCCCTCGGGAGTAAGCCAATCGGCGAAGGAGCTCGCGCGAAGGTAGTCGTGTTTCTCGGCCCAGCGGTACAGCGCCGTCCCCGGATAGGCCATTACCGGGAAGAACTGCGCCGTGTCCGGTTTGAGCTCTTTGGCGAAGGCCAGCGTCGCCTCCATAGTCTCGCGCGTCTCGCCCGGGTTGCCCACCATAAAGCAGCCGTGGATCATTATTCCGGCTCGAGCCGCGTCCGCGAAGAACCGTTCGATGCGCGCGCGGTCGATACTTTTTTTCATGCCGCCCAGCATCTCGTCGCTGCCGCTCTCTACCCCCACGCACAATAGGCGGCAGCCGGCCCGCTTCATAAGCTTAAGCGTCTCGAGGTCGAGGTCGCAGCGGGCGTTGGCGCTCCACTTAAGCTTAAGGCCGGCGGCGGCGATAGCCTCGCACAGCTCCCTGGTGCGCTCGTGGTCGACGGAGAACGTGTCGTCCTCGAACATCACCTCGCGGACGTCGGGCCAGGTCCGGCGTATGTAGCGCAACTCCTCCACCACGACGGATACGGCTCGAGGCCGATAGGAGTGGCCGGAGAAGGTCTGGGGGTAGACGCAATAGATGCAGCGGTTGGGGCATCCCCGCGCCGAAAGTACGGTCACGATGGGATAGAGGCTGTGGGCGTAGAAGTAGTCGCGCACGTCGAGGAAGCGGGCGTAGGTCTCGGCGACGAAAGGCAACCGGTCGGGGTCCTCCGGCACGCGGTCGGGGCCCGCGACGACGTCGCCGTCGCGCCGCCACGTCACGCCGGGTACCGCGGCCGGGTTCCCTCCCCCGGCCAGGACGTCGGCCAGCTCCAGAACGGTCCGCTCGTACTCGCCGCGCAGCACGCCGTCGAGCCACGGGTACTCGCGCAGCGTCTCCTCCGGAAGGGCGGACACGTGCGGTCCCACCAACACGACCTTCAGCTCCGGCCGCCGGTCTTTGAGCGCGCGCGCGACGCCGGCGTCGTTCGCGATGCTGGGGGTGCTGGTGCCTACGACGGCCAGCTCGGCGGTGACGGCGTCCACGACGCGCTCGAGCGTCCAGCGCTCGTCCGCGGGAGCGTCGACGAGGTTGACGTCGTGGCCGGCGGAAGCCGCGGCGCCGGCGGCGTACGATAACCACATCGGGTAATAAATGGTCCCGCTTTTGGTTACCGCCGGGCTCCGTTGTTCGCGCGAAAATTTGGGTAAGAAGGGAGGATTTAAGAAAAGTATTTTCACCGTGGCCCCACCCCGAAAATCATTTCTCGACGACGCTGATGATGAAACGGCCGCAGGATTCGCACCGGTACAGCTTCCCGCCGGCGGCCAGCTCGGCCACGACTTTGGCCGGTACGTTTACGAAACAACCCTGGCACACGCCCTCGGCCGCGGCGGCGAACGCGTTCCCGCCGTAGCCCTCGAACAGGCGTTTGTACCCGGCGCGGACGGGCTGCGACAAGGCCGGCAGCAACCGCTTGCGCTTCTCCTCCACCTCGATGATTTGGATTTCTACGTCTTTCAGGCGTGCTTTCGCCTCCTCGTTGGCGGCGGCGACGTCGGCCGTGAGTTGCTCCAGCGCGCGCCGCTTCTCGTCGACTTCGAGTTGCGTCCTCTCGATCTCGTCCAAAAGCTCGAGCAGTTTGTCCTCCATGCCCGAGATACTTTCCCCGGTGACGGCGATCTCGTGCTGCAGGCTCTGGTATTCCTTATTGGTTTTAACCGAGCCCAGCTGCGTCCGGTACTTCCCCAGTAGCTGCGTCTTATCGTCCACCTCCGCTTCGAGGCGTCGGCGCTTGCGCTGCGCGTTCTCGAAACCCCTCTGGAGCTTTTCGAGCTCGTCCCGCCGGGCGGCCAGGTCAACATCCCTTTCCTCGGCTTCGGAGGGCAACGACGCCGCGAGCGCGTCGAGTCCTTTTTTACGGACGTCCAGTTCCGCCAGCGCTACTAACGCGTCGTAATCGCTCAGACCTTCCATACGTTACGCCCTCAATTCAAGAGGTGCCGCAAGCGCAGCACGAGCTTGGGATTTTTCAGCAAAGCCTTTAAGAAGGTGGCGAATATCTCGGACGACTGTATCTTGCCCACTTCCAGCTTGTCGCGCAATATCTCGATCGTATCGTCGATCTCGCCGTCCTCCATCGCCAAAATCACGCGGCGGACTTTGTACCGTTTTTTGTACTGCCGACCGTACGTATCCATCCATTCTTCCTGGTACCCCTCCAGCTCCCGCGCCAGGTTGCCGTTCCCCAAGCCCCGGCTAATGGCGCGCGCCGCGAACTGCCCCGCCATCAGCGCCTGGCAAATCCCCTCGCCCGAGAACGGGTCCGACTGCCGCGCCGCGTCGCCGACGAGCGCGACGCAGTCATTTCTTATTTTCGGCAGGGGCTTGCAGGCCGGGACCGCGCCGGACCGCACGGCGACGACCTTAGCGCCGGGAAAGCGCTTGGCGACGAAAGCGTCGAGGTAGTGGAAGGGGCCGCGGCCCGCGGCTTCCGCTGGAGTAATGCCCACGCCGACGGCGTGCAGGCCGTCACCCTTAGGGAATATCCAAGCGTAGCCGCCGGGAGCGAGACACCGCCCCAGAAAGAAATGGACATAGTCGGGGAACTCCTCGCGGGCGCCGGCCAATATATACTCGGCGCAGACGTTCATGTCGGCCGGCGGTATCGCGGTAGCAAGGCCGGCCGCCCGGCCCACGGCGGACTCGACGCCGTCCGCGCCCACCAACGCGCGGCAGGAAACGGTCCGCCGCAACCGGCCTTCGCATACGACGTCAACTTCCGCGCCGCCACCGGTCTTCCGAACGTCGCGGCCTTCCGCGCCGAGCAGCGTCGTCGCGCCGGCCTCCGCGGCCCGGGCGAAAAGGCCGCGCTCGAACACCTCGCGGTCCAGTACGTACCCCACGTTCGCGTAATCCCGCCGGACGGTGATACCGGAGGGCGAATGGCCCACGCCGCCGTTGACGACGGCGCTCACCCACTTCTCGTCCAGCTCGAGCAGCGACTCGAACTTCTTCCGGGGGACGCCCTCGCCGCAACGCACCGGCTGGCCGACCTCTCTCTTGCGCTCGAGCAGCAGCGTCTTCACGCCGTCGCGCGCCAACGACAGCGCCGCCGCGGAGCCAGCCGGCCCCCCGCCCACGACGACCGCGTCGTATTCCCGTCCGAGCGCCTCTTCCGCGTACGAAGCCATATCGCTATAAAAAGAGCTCCCAGTACGTTCCGACGAAGAAAACGAAAATTAAAAATTTGAACATCCGCGCCGTAGAACCCGCCAACAACGGGTCCGGTTCGGGGCGGCGGAGATTTAGGATCGTATAGAATATCATAAGACCGCCCACGGCCGCTACGAACGTCAGGTACCGGCGGGAGTATTCGCCGACCCAATACGGGACGATCGCAATCGCCGTCGCGGCGAGCGCGAACGCGCCCGCCACCCATACCGGGAAGCGCCCGCCCGCGGCGGCTATAGTCTTCCGCCCCACCACCTCGTCGCCGTCTCGATTCTCGACGTCCCGAAATACGCTCGCCGACAGCGCGACCAACCCGCCTACGGCCGCGGCCACTACCGGCGGGTCCTCAGCGCCGCCGAAAACGAACCATCCGTAGAATACCGGCAAGGCCACCACGCCCGCGGCGACGGCGTTACGGGCGAAGTACGCCTTATCGAAAAAATAGTTGAACAATAATACAATCGCCGCCGTAAAGAACGCGGCGGCGAAGGTTCGCAGACCGAGGTAAGCGGCCGCGGCCAGGCCGGCCGCGAGCAATATGAAGCCCAACCACTTCGCCTCGCCCGGCCGAACCAGGCCGCGCGCGATGGGGTTGCCGGGGCTCGCCAATAACCGCGTGCGCCGGTGGTACCAATCGCCGTTGACGAAGGCGCCGGCTATGACCGTCGCGACGGCCGCGGCGGTTAACGCCACGTCGAAGCGAAAAGCGCCCCCCGCTAGCCAAGCGCCCAGGCTCGCGCCGGCGAAAGCTACTCCCCAATCCCCGGGCCGCACCAAACGCAGAAAGCCCAGCACCGCGGCGTTAGTGTCCCGTTTACGAACCATCTTCTCTCCGTGCGGCGCGACCCGGCGCGACAGCCAAGGCCCTAACGACCCCGAGAGGACGACGTGAGCTTGGCCCGCGCATACAATATCCTGTGGATCGCCGTAAAATGCGTCAACGCCGCCAAAAGTATCAGCGCCGCCAAAGCGCCGTATCCCCCCACGAGGTAACCCAACGCGAGGAGGATAACCCGCTCCGGCCGCTCCATGATACCGACCTTACACTCGTCTATCAAACTCTCGGCCCGGGCTTTGACGTACGAAACGATGAGCGAGCCGGTTAAAACGAAGACGGTGAGGACCGCCATAATCTTATCCGGGCCCGCGGCATAAAAATAAACCAGCCCGGTGAAGTAGGCGGCTTCGCTGTAGCGGTCCACGACTGAATCCATGAACGCCCCGAACGGGCTGCCGCTCTCCCCCGCCCGCGCCACGGCGCCGTCGACCATGTCGGCGAAGCCGGCCGCCAGCACGAGCAGCGCGCCGGTGCGCAACCGGCCGAACGCGAACGCCACCCCCGCCCCTACGGCCAACGCCAAGCCGAGCAGCGTGAAAACGGTAGGGCTGACGCCAAGCCGGCCCATTAAACGGGCCGGCGGATATAATAATTTTTCGCTTACCCGCCGGCCTAACTCGTGAAGCGCTCGCAATTTAAATAGGTCTTAAGGCTCACCGGCCTCCGCCGGTGCCTCGGACAATCGTTGAGCCTTCTCTATTTTATCCTGGATCAGGAAATTGGTCACCATGTCGTACTCCGCCGGCGTGGCCAGGATGAAGTCCTCCACCCGTAGCGGCTTCAGCACCGGGTCGCCCTTCGGGATGGCCTTCAAAACGTCCCGCACCTTGCCGCCCAACATCTTGTCGCCGCCCATTTGGACGAAGGCGAAGACCTCTACCGGCACTTTTTCGGAGTACGTTAAAACCTCGGACCCTTTAAAGGGTTTACGGTCGGGGAAGAGGTCGGCCGGCACGCAGCCGTATTCCACTTCCCCCGCGGTTACCGCGGCGACGACGCTCTCCGGCGTCCCGTCGGGAGATACGCGGAGGTCGAAGTCGAGGTCGAGGTCGAGGCCGCTGCGGTCGAAGAACATCTTCTGCGACAGGTAGCCGTCGAGCGCGCTCTTCGACATTATCATAATCGAGCTTCCCTTTAACTCGGAGACTTCGCGGATCTTCACCGCCTCTCCCTCTTTGACAATAATGCACCCTTGGGCCATCGACCCCTTACCCGGGTAATTGGGCTTGACGAGGACGATACACTGGTCGGCGACTTCGAAGTAGTCCAGGGGATTGGCGAAGACGAAGACGGCCTTGCCCTCCGTAACCAACGACGCGAATTCCTCTCGCGACTTGGTGGGGCGGAACTCGAACCGTTGCCCGACGTTCTCCTGAAGATAGGACGTGAGCGGCTCGAACTGCTTAGGCGCCCGCGCCGGGTCGAACGTCGGCCCGAGCAGCACGACGTTCGCTTCCGTCTCCGAAATGTCTTCGCCTCGCCGGCATGACAACGTCGCCGCGCACGCCGCCGCTAACGCTATTACCGCAATGAAAGAAACCACTCGATTCATATCTCGCTCCCGGAAACTTTGGTTAACTCTTAACTTACTGGAGTTTAGCAACCCGTTCGCGAGGTGTCAAGGCCAAACTGTTTTCGACCCCCGCGGTGCTCAGGGTACGACCAGGACGGCGCAGTCGGCGTCCTCGACGACGCGCCGGGTGACGCTCCCGACCGGATCGCGCCCCGTCCGGTAGCCGCTCCTCTTGCCCATAACGATGAGGTCCGCTTCCGCCTGGCTGGCTACGGTAATGATCTCGATGTGGGGGCGACCTCTCTTCACGATCATCTCCGCGTCGACGCCCTCACGGGCGGCTAACTTACCCACCTGGGCCACCGCCTCGTCGGCGTTGATCTCGAGCTCGCGATCCACCTTACGCAGCTGCCGCGGCGACTGGCCGACGAAATCCGCCAACACCGACGTATCTATTACCGAAATTATTATTATTTTGGCGCCGTTTCTCTTGGCCAGGCCGAACGCTACCTCCACGGCGCGCGCCGAGAACGGCGTCCCGTCCGTGCTCACGACGACGGTATGGAAACCGCCCTCTTTCAGGAGATCTTCCGGCATATCAGTACGCCCGGGATGCCAACTTTTCGCGCAAGCGTTCCTCCACCACCGGCGGCACGAAACACTCCACCGGCCCGCCCAACCGCGCGATCTCTTTCACCAGGCTCGAGTTCAGGTAGAAATATTTCTCCGACGGCAGCATGAGCACGGTATTAATTTCGTCGGCGAGCTTGCGGTTGGCGGCCGCCATCTTGAACTCCTCTTCGAAGTCCGAAAGCGCCCGCAAGCCGCGCACTATCACCTGCGCGCCGCGCTTCCGGGCGTATTCCACCGTCAGGCCTTCGAACCTGTCTACCTCGACTCCCGCCATATCTCCCGTAACGGCGCGCAACATCTCGAGCCGCTCGTCGACGTCGAACAGCGGCTCCTTGGTTGGGTTAACGGCCACCGCCATTATAAAGCGGTCGAATATACGCACGCATCTCTCCGCGATGTCGAGATGGCCGTACGTAACCGGGTCGAAAGTCCCCGGGTACAACGCCGCGGTCGCTTTAACCTCCATAGGCGATTGCTTCCGCCCCTAGCGTACGACCGCCACCCGCCGCGCCGCGGAACCGGCCGCGGACGTCAAGCGACAGACGTAAACGCCGGGCGGGACCGGCCGGCCGCGCGCGTCGACGAGGGACCAGACCGCGGCATTTGCTCCGGCCCGGGCCCCCCGCACGACGGTGGCCACGCGGCGGCCGGCGATGTCGAATACCGCGAGCTCGGCGCGCCGGTCGTCATAAGGGATTGAGAAATTAAACGTTACACGCTCTCGGGCGGGGTTGGGCCGCGGCGCCGCGAAGGCAAACGACACGACCTTCGCGCCCGCCCGGCCCTCCGCCGGGCCGAAGGTCCGGCTCGCGCCGGCGAGCACGACGTACTCCAACCAATAACGGTGCGTCACACCCTTCTGCGCCGTGCGGTCAAGAAAACGCAGCGGCGGCCTACCGCTTACGGGCGCCGCGTTCAGTTTTCCTTTTACCCCGTCCAGGCGCTCGCGGTAGAGGTTGAACGTCCCCGACGACGCGGCCTTTTCGTAATCCCAAGCCAGGAGTACCGCCCCGGGCCGACTTTGGGCGCGGAAGTATCGCAGCTCGACGGGCGTAACGAGCGACTGCGCCGCCTCGTAGACGTCGAGCCGCCCCGCGCCGTAGTCGTTGTCCTTCCCCTTCGGGCCCAGGTCCAACGCCGTTATCTGTAAAACCTCCGACAGCTCCGCCGGCGTAAGCTCGTCATCTATGTCGAGCAGCAACGCGGCGCAACCCGCGGCGTGCGGCGCCGCCATCGACGTCCCGGACATGCTGGTGTACCCGCTATTATCGTTGTGGCGGCAGGACTTTATATAGTAACCGGGCGCGGCGACGTCCGGCTTCAGCAAGCCCATTTCGCCGCCCTCATACGGATAGTCCCGCCAGGGGTCGATGGTCTCCCAGCTGCTCGGGCCCGCGCTCGAGAAGTACGCGTAGACGTCGTCCTGGGTCGTGGCGCCCACCGCCATCATCGACGCCAGGCCCCCCTTCAATTCCTGGTCGGGGTGCAGCCAGGGCGGCGGGCAATTGCCCGGCGCCGTGACGTTCCAAGGCGGCGGTTCGGTGGTGCCGTAATACGCCCGCCGGTTACCGGCCGATTTGAACTGAATGAACCCCGCGGCGAGCTGCATCTCGGAGCCGTAGCGCCACGTCGCGTAATCCGGATTGTGGGAACGGCGCCACCCGAAAGAAAGCGTCCCCAGGTCCGCGCCCTGCTCGAGCGCGAATTCCCAAGCTTGCCACACCGTCGACTCGACGCCGCTTATTTTACATATCATAATGGTGGCGTCGGGCGCTACGCCGGCCTGCGTCCCGGCCGTACCGTCGGAGGCCACGGTACCGCACACGTGGGTCCCGTGGCCGCTGTAATCCATGGTCTCGTTGTTATTGTCGGCGAAATTCCAACCGTGTTTGGGGTACTCGGAGCCGCCGTCCCACATATGGTCGCGCAGGTCGAGGTGGTTGTAATTGCAGCCGGTATCGAAGACGCAAACCGTGATTCCCTCGCCGCGATAGCCCATCGCCCACACGTCGGGCGCGCGGATTTTGGCTACCCCCCAGGCTATCTCGTCGCGCCAAGCGCCGGCGGCCGCGACCTCCGCCTCCAGCACTTGTTCCAACGGGATTTCTTCGTCCCAATCGACGCTGGCGACGTCGGTACGGGCGGCCAGCCGGTACGCGGTATCGGCGTCCACCCAGGCGTTCACGCCGTTTACGAGCCACATAACGCGTACGTCGCGGGCGCGGCCGGCCCGCTCGGCGTCGGTTAGCAGCGCCAAAACGTCGCGCTGCGTACGGTCGGCATATCCCTTGAGCTCGCCTACGACGACGGCGCGGCGCTCTGCGCGCGTAAGGCCCGCCGTTACGGAAGCCATTCGCGACGGGTCGTACCGCTCCGCCATAATGACGTTAACGCGCGCCGGCTCGCCGGGGGCAAGGGTCTCGAGGTGAGCGGCCAGCTCCGGCGTCATACCGTCGAAGGCCCACGCCGAAACGACAGCGCCCAAGACCGCTACTATAACCAAGGTCGGTCTCATAACCTCCTCCGCCAACCGGTCCGTCGCTACCGGCCGACCCGTTCACTTCAAATCATACTAAAAGACGCCCCGCTAAATAGCAAGGGAAAAAGGCCCCGCGAGACTCGGCGCGCCGCCGGGGCGGGAAGTCCCCGCGTAAAAATTTATAGGGGCTACTTCGGCGCATAAAAAAACCGCCGAACGCGGCGGCGGGGAAGTGGTTATCGGAACGGCGTCACCGACCGGCGACGACCAATTTGCCGACCTTGCGCTGGCCTTCCCCCAAAACGCGGTAGACGTAAACGCCCGGCGCGAGCGGCGCGCCGTCGCCCCCGGGCAGCCATACGAAACGCTCTACGCCCGCGGCGACGGCGACGGAAGCGACCTTCCGGCCGGCGATGTCGTAAATAGTCAAGGCCGCGGGGGCCGAGACGCCGTCGAACGTTATCCCGACGGCCGAGCCGTACGCGAACGGGTTGGGATAGACGGCCCAAGGGCGTTTGCGCGGTTTCGCGCCCGCCGGTACGGTGTCGTCCCCCACGCCGATATAGTCCGAGCGCGCGAGGTGCCCGGCGGTCGCGGCCGCGGCCTTCGCCACCCTTGCCGCGAGGGCGAGGTTCAATTTATCCACCGTATCCTCCGGCGTGTGATAGTAGGGGTAAACGGGGTCGGTATTGTAGCCCAGGCCCCCCTCGAAAAGGCCGATGGACTCGTAATAGCTATCCCAAAAAGAACGATGGTCACCGGGGCCGCCGTAGAGGTGATAATCGAATATCACGCCGAGGTCGTAGAGCCCGCCGATCGCGGCCACGTAGTCGCCCAGCCACACCGAGCGGCCGTCCACCTTAACAATGACGTCGTCGCGCCCGCCCCGGTCCTCGTCGTACCCCACCATGTCCAATATGACCGCGGCGACGATATTTTCGTCCTTGGCCAAAGCTTCCTCGACGTAGGCGCGGCTACCGATGTAGCTCTGCTCGCCGCCGCCGAAGAGGACGAGCCGCAGCGTCCGGTCGACGTCGAGGGTTCGGAAAGCCGCCGCGGCCGCGAGGACGCAGCTCACGCCGGAGGCGTTGGCGTCCGCGCCGGGCGCGCCGTCCGCCGGCCTGTCGGAGGCCGAGTCGTAATGGGCCCCCAGCAGAACGATCTCGTCCGGGGCCGCCGAGCCACGGCTCTCCGCTATTACGTTCTCCCAATACATATCCAACCGGTTGCGGATATTCTCGAAGGTCCGGCCGCCGTCGCGGGTTAAATACAACTCGCGGCCGAATAGGTCGATCAACAGACCGTGGTCGGCGTCGCCGAAAGCCACGCTACCCCAAAAGACCTCCGGGACGTCCGAAAGCGGAAGCCACGTCCGGCCGTAGTCGTCGGTTCTATATATTACGCCGTCGCCGGCCGCGTACCCGGTGGCCGCGTCGACGAAGCAAACAGCCGTCACGACGGCCTGCGAGGGCATCTCGACGTACGACCAGTTCCGGCCGCCGTCGTCGGTACAGATGAGGCCCGGGCCGCCGTACGCCGCCCAGGCCACGTCGCCGTCGACGGCCGCGAACGAACGCACGTCCGCCGGCGGAACGGGGAAATCCTGCGCCGCCCACGTCGCGCCGCCGTCCTCGGTCCGCAGGACGACGTTGTCCTCGAACCAGTTGGGGACGGCCCAACCTTTCTTGGCGTCGCCGAACGCCAAGACATGGGGGCTACCGTACGGCGGCAACGCTTGGACGGACCAGTTCGCGCCCCCGTCGACGGTATGGAAGATGCGGCTCGAGGCCGCGCCCTCGCACGCCGCCCAGCCGACGTCGCGGTTGACGAAAAATATCGCGCGCACGGCGTCGGAGGCGGAGGTCGACTTTTCGGCGCGGACGCTCTCCCACGTGCGGCCGCCGTCCTCGGTCTTCACTATCGCGCCTTTGGCCGACGCCACGTACCCGACGGAGGCGTCGACGAAATGGGCGTCGTAGACGTAGCCGGGCGCGGCCGGAACCTGGCGCTGCCACGTCGCGCCGCCGTCCGCGGAATTGTACAACGTGCTCCCCGCAGTCAACGCCCAGGCCGTTTTGCCGGCGTCGCCCCAAACAACCTTCTTGAGGTACGGGCCCTCGAACTCCTGGAGATGCGTACGATAGCCGAAACCCGCCAACGTTTGGCTTATGTAATCGCGGGCCTCGTCGCACCCGGGCATATAAGAATACCGGCTCTTATAATTTTGCAGCGTTTGAATGTAACCCTCGAGGGCGCCCGGCGTGATGTCTTTTAACGCGGCGGCAATAGCGGGGTCTTGCGACGTGGGGGGCGGCTCGCCGGCCAAGGCCGGCGCGAACGTACCGCAAACCAAATACAATAAAACGAGGAATTTAAGATACTTCAACGTCATAACCCTACCCGGAGCGCGTCGCGGAGTATACTAATTATAGCAGACTCAGCCGAAATGGCAAATCGTGAGCGAAAAAAAGAGCCGCCGTGCCGCATAAAACGTGAAAAAACCGGCCCGCGTTAAGCAGGCCGGCAAGCAAATTAACCCGTCGGGGGCCTTTACTATTTCGCGACGACGATTTTGCCCACCTTCCGCTGCTCCTGCCCGTCGAGGCGGTAGAGGTATACGCCGGGCGCCAGCGCGCCGCCGTCGTCGCCCGCCGGCGCCCATACGCAGGAATCGCGGCCCGCGGCCACCGTCCAGGCCGCGACGCGCCGCCCCGCTACGTCGTAAACGCTTATCGCGGCCGGCGTGGCCAACCCCTCAAAGCGTACGCCGCCGGCCACAGCGCCGTAATAATAGGGGTTGGGATAGACCCGCACGACCGGCCGCGACCGCGGCACGCCCCTGCGCTCGGCCGGCGGCCCCTCGACGCCGGTGGAAGGCGCCCGGGCGAGATGGGCCAACATAGCGGCGTAATCCCGGGCGAAGCGGACGGCGAGGTCCGGGTGCAGCTTGTCCAAGGTGTCGTCGATGGTATGGTAGTACGGGTACGACGTCCCGCCGCCGACCCCCGGCCGGCCTTCGATGGCCGCCACCGCCGGGTACCCGTACACCCAGAAAGAATATTGGTCGCTGCCGGTGAACTCGTAATGGTCGTAGATGAGTTCGTTGCCGTAGAGGCCGCCGACGGCTTCGAGGTACGTCAAGAGCCACGGGTCCGCGCGGTAGGCGACGCTGAAGTCGTCGCGGTTGCCAGCCTCCTCGTCGTAGGCCACCATGTCGGCGTTCAGCACCGCTATCAGATTTTCGTTATTATTTCTACAGTAGAGCGCGTACGCGCGACTGCCGCGCAGGCCCTGCTCCTCGCCGCCGAAGGCGCAATACCGCACGGTCCGGCCGAACTTGAATTCCTGGAACGCGCGCGCCGCCGCCATCGCCACGACGACGCCCGAGGCGTTGTCGTCCGCGCCCGGCGCCAGCGTCTCCCGATACTCGCGCTGCGACGTGTCGTCGAGGTGGCCGCAGATAATCACTATTTCGTCCGGCGATACGTCGCCGAGACGCTCCGCTATCACGTTGTAGTACGTTATGCCGAGGTACTCGAACGGGAACAGCGTTACATTCAGCCCCAAGCCCCCAAAGAAAACGTCCATATAATCGCGCGCTAAGACGTATCCCGGCATCGGCGTATAACGCGTAACGCAATCCTGCAGGCCTTGGACGTAGAAGGCGTATTCCTCCGCGGTTATGCTGTTAACCGCCGCTTCGATATCCGGGTCTTTCCGGGTCGGCGGCTCTTCCGCGTCAACGCGGCGCTCGAGCGGCGTCGCCGG